>Ga0209918_1001707_pt1 | contig 11333 bp, 6 predicted proteins | sample SalPonD_shore_MG_FD_185712 | JGI IMG/M metagenome (GOLD analysis project Ga0209918, IMG submission 185712) | Salt pond soil microbial communities from South San Francisco under conditions of wetland restoration - Salt Pond MetaG... | ecosystem: Environmental > Aquatic > Marine > Intertidal zone >...
TCAACAAGATGATCAAGATCATGTGTGCGATTTGGAACAGTCAGACGCCGTATGATCCACAGCATACGTCCCGGTTTGATCGGCAAAAACAGGCGGCGTAGGGCTTGACAAAGTCATAGCATTCGGGGAGAAAGGGGAGACAGAGGGGATAGAGTTGTTGGAAAACCTGATCCCGACGCTTCGTGAGAAGAATCTCCTGGTCTTCGGCTCCTCACAGTGGTCATACCTTGTCATATAAGACCTCGAGCCGGAACAACGAGATCCCTCGACTGCGGTCCGACTCGTCGGACCTTCGCTCAGCCTGCCCCGATCCAGGAGCACCCCATTCGCTGGCAAATGGTTGGTGCGAGTTTATCGGGGGGATGACAAATTCCGTACTTGATTTTTTGTTTTCACACACCCTCCGGTGTCCGGATCCGGCCGCGGCAATGAGTGCAGGTGGCCGGCGCCTTCCACCCCGAGCAGTACCGAGCCGGGAACCGGGGAATCACCGGTCAGAAGCGGTATTCATGCCGATATTTGTTCATCCGATGGACACCGTCACACAAAAATATCTTGACAATCAAACATGCCGTGTTTAATCTATCTGCCAAGACGACAGCGAAAAGGATTCCAAATTTATTTTCCTGTCGTTTTTATTCCACTCCGGATTACTAAGCGGAAACTTCGGTCAGAACGACAAAAGACGGATCACTGGCGGAAATTGGATGTGGCTGGTGGGTTGAAATTGGTGAAACCGCGTATTGCACCAACGACATGACGTGAATGTGAGATGTTTCGATTCACGGAATTGACGGGCAGAGAAAATACTTCATATAGGTGAAGGAGCACATCCGTGGCCCTGCGGAGCTACTTTCGAGGGAGGTGAAACCTCGAACCCTACAGTGGGCCGGATGTATATAGGAAACGCACAGATTTCGATATCCTCTTACAACAAAATGTTGACAGGGGAGGAGAGAGCCCGGTGAAGGGCTCCGGAGCAATTATTCCCCTGCTGAGGAGAAAGAAAGATCCATCCCGGGGGCAGAGGTAGCTTGTATTGACTTCTCCCGGGAGAGAAGGGAGAGGGCGGGGGATCCAGAGAGCAATTCCGGTTCTTTCTCACTGATTCGGTGGGGAAGGGCGGAGCTTGTTATTTTCGATTTCCCGGACTATTCCCGTGGGAGGGGCCGACACCACAGGACGGCATGGGCGCTGATTAACGGCCAGGTTGCTCCGAATCCGGGTCGCGGGAGCTACCACCGTACAGGAAATGCGCAAACGGGCTCCCGGAATCTGGCAGAAGTTCAGATTTCTATGGAGATATGCAAACACTGGTAGTGGCTGCTACATGCCGCAAAAACCTCGAAATGGCAATGAACTGGTGGTATTTATCACGCCTCCCCTCCAACCAATATCACCGGTTCTATTGCCCGAGAATCGGACCATTCTGATGGGTGACGGAAAGGATGAGAAAGCCATTTTGCGGGCCGGCGTCTTTGCCACCATGCCAAACCCGGCGGCTCGGATTCCCGTCACCCCGGTGCCAGACGGAGGTATCCGGCCGGGTGACGATCGCACCACCCGGACTTGTTAGGTTGCACCTGAAAGAAAAAGCAGCCGGGAGTGATCCCGGATAGCAGTCATCAATGCAGAATACAATAGATAGCACCGGAAGGAGGCCGGCCATGACAGCAAGGCTATAAAGCCATCCGAACCGAATCGGACAGGCACCTTACATGAACCTTACCTGTTTCACACGGACCTTTGAGGAGGGAGCGTAATGAAAAAATATTTTCTTGTAATAGTCTTATTCGTCTTTGTCGGATTGAATGGGGCGTGGGCCCAGACCTCCGGAAAAATTGCCGGCACGGTCACCGACGCAGAGAACAATGAACCACTGCCCGGTGTCAATATCATCGTGGAAGGTACCGAACTGGGGGCCGCAACCAATACGAACGGACGATACACTATTCTGAATGTACCTCCGGGAGAATATGATCTTTCCGCCTCCATTATCGGGTATGCAACGGTCACCATTACCGGGGTGGAAGTAAACATCGGTTTAACGGCCAGGCAGGACTTTCAGATGGAGGTCGAAGCCATCGCCGGCCAGGAGATCGTGGTGGAGGCCTCCCGGCCCATCGTCCAGGCGGATGTTTCCGGGACGGAGCGCAATATCGACCCGGCCGAACTGACGACGGCGCCGTATAAAGCCATGGAAGACGTTCTGGCGGCGCAAGTGGGATTTACGGCTGTCGGAACGTACGACGATATGCCCCAGATCCGGGGCGATAGTTGGGAGACCATGAATTTTATCGTGGATGGTGTGTCCCAACGGGATCCGCTCTCGAACCGGCCGCACATGAAGGTGAATCTGGATGCCGTGCAGGAGATCAAGGTCCAGACCGGCGGATTCAACGCGGAATATGGGAACATTCAATCCGGCGTGATTACCGTGGTGACCAAAGAGGGGGGGAACCGGTATTCCGGTTCGATCGATTTCAAGTATAGTCCGCCGGCGCTACGGCAATTCGGACCGAACATGTACGGTTTTCAATCCCCGTTGGTCATCCCGTTCGTCAGTGAGGACGCCGGCGCATTCACCGGGAACGATTTTTTCAGCGGATGGAATGATGTCGCGACTTCCCTGGATCCCGGTGCGCCGCATTATAATAAACCCATGGAACTGTATGCCCGCTACTTGTGGCGGCACCGATCCCAGGACGCCATTAACGAACTGAAACGGCTGAAAGATGAAGGAGTGGTTGATATCCAGTGGGGACAGGATGGGGCGCCTACAGCGTGGGCGACCCAGGGCGTCCTGCCTGATTTTAACGGAGACGCCACGTTGGGCGGCCCGGTGCCGTTTCTGCCGTTTATTAAATTTTTCGGCTCCTACCGGCAGGAACAGGTGGAATATTGGAACGCCTTTGCCGACCAGCGGGCCTATGAAGATCGTCAATTCCGTGGGAAGCTGACCAGCAATATCACCAATAATCTCAAATTGCAGTTTTCATACTTTAACAGTGTGCAGGCAGGCGGTCGCGGGGATACCCCGGGTATGTTCGGTGAGATTTCCCGGAATCCGTATTCCCAGACCAATGCGGAAAACAAGTATTGGTATCCCGACTGCGGAACGGCCATGCAGCAAACCCGGGATAATTACAGTCTGCGACTGACCCATACCCTGTCGTCCAATACCTTCTATGACCTCCAGCTGACTCATCGCCAGACGGGATACGAGCATCCGAGGAACCATCGCAATACGGCCCCCCTGGAAACGGCGTGGGGCACCATGCACAGTTCCAGCCAGACGGCGGTGGATGAAGGGCGGATTGGCTCGACGGTCCGGGCCGATTCGCTGGCGGCCGCCGGAGAATACGGCTGGGAAAACTGGCGTGACTGGGCCTTGATTTCCATCGGTGGTCAATGGTACGACGAGGGTCCTGCGGGATTCGGACCGGTGAACTGGCGTGATATCACCGGGGAATACCGAATGGAGTCCTGTGTGTTACCGGTTAATGAATCCTACTCTAAGTTGTGGGAGTTCTCAGGTGGAATCACCAGCCAGGTCAATCCTTCCAATGAAGTCAAGGCCGGCTTCGAATTCCGCCGCACGTTGTTGCATCAGTATTATGCCCAGGTCGATCCCTCGGTGAACGCCGGCCGGATAGAAGATATTCAGGACGTGGCACCGCTGGATGGGGCCTTCTATCTCCAGGACAAACTGGAATACGGTTCCATGGTGGCCAATATCGGGGTACGGGGGGACTGGATGTATACGGCGGATTACCCGGTGTTGATGGAAGGCAGCCCGGATGATCCCAACAACGGACCGTATTCGCAGTGGCTGCTGCCCGGCAATACCGACCAGATCTTTAACCAGGTGGATACGAAACGGGTCAGTCAGTTTAAACTCAGTCCCCGGCTCGGGATCAGCCATCCCATTTCGACGGTGGCCAAGATCTTCTTCAACTACGGGCATTTTTACCAGTGGCCGGATATGTACTCGCAATACCGGGCCCAGAAAAATATCAGCTCCGGGTACCGGATTACCGATCTCGGGAATCCGGCTGTCCAGCCTCCCCGGACCATTGCCTACGAAATCGGCTATGAACATAACCTCTTCAACCGGATGAGTTTGAGTGTCACCGGGTATTATCGGGACATCAATAACCGGATCGGGGATGCGGATTATAACTTCCTGGCCGGCGGCGATTATTCCATTCCCATCAATATGGAATTCAGTGACGTCCGGGGGTTCGAAAGCTTTCTGGAATTACGGCGCGGTTCCCTTCCGTACTTCAGCGGTTGGGCCAGTCTGGATTACCGGGTGAGCAGCAACGGGGAATTCGGCTATGATGAATACTACGAAGATCCGACCCGGCAACCGGAGGAAGTGAGCACGGAAGTGTCCAATCCGGACGTCCGCCCCTTGTTTAAAATGAACCTGGATTTTAACACTCCTGAACAGATGGGTCCGAAATTCGGGGCATTCAGGCCGGTGGGCGGATTGAATATGAGCCTGCTCTACACCTGGCGCCGGGGACAAGCCTTCACCTGGAACCCCAATAATTATCCACTGGTGGAAGATAATGTCCGGTGGCGGCCCTATCAGCGGTGGGACTTCAGACTGCGGAAATCGTTGTTCCAGTCGGGTACGGTCACTGCCTCGTTCTATATTGACATCACCAACTTGTTCAATTATAAGAATATGACCCTGCCCAGTAGAAATGGATTGTCCGATGGAATCGGTGGCAGCCAGGCAGGCCGGTATGACGGAAACTGGGCCTGGGACGGCCATAAGTGGTGGAGAAATGAATGGCGATCCTATATGGAATCGCTGGATTTGGAAGTCCAACCGGACGGCAGCGTCACAGGAAAAGATCGTCCCGGGGATTACAAATCCGACAAGAAGCCGTACATCCAGATGCCGGCCTTCACCCCAATGACCTTCCTGGAACACCGGGATATCTTCTTCGGGGTGAATTTCCGCTTCTAATTCAACACCCGGGCTTTTAACGGTTGAACTCGATTGGACAGGGATGAAGGGGAAGGAAGGGGCATACCGGACCAACCGCTTCATCCCTGTCAACAAACGCTCAAGCAGTCGTGGAAAAGTAGCGTACAAACTGAGGGAGAATAAAAAGTTATGGGCAAATTGAACAGACATTTCCATATGAAAAAGTTGCAGAAGTTGCCCCGGATCATGTTACAATGGACAGTGTTCCTGTTACTGCTGTCAACCATCGCCCTGGGGCAGTCAGCACGTACGCTGGATATCGGGCAGCTGTATTACACCTCCAACGAGGCCATGTCGGCCGATGATATCCGGTGGCCTGCCGGATCGAACTATCTTGATCTCAGCATGATGGATACCTACGGGGTCTACGTGGGTACCCGCATGAATTGGACGGATCAGGTGGACGTGGACCATACGGCGAAAGTAGCGATGGTCGCGCACCATAAATATTCGGATTTCGAAAACGTGACGCCCTTTGTGGAAGGGGCGTTCCAGAGAACGTTTCGGAATCCCTACCCCACCAAAACCTTCGATGGGAACCAGTGGAACACCCAGTTTGAGATCAACGACCCGGTCGATGCCACTATTCCGACCGATGCCCAGTTGTACCATCATATCAAAGGGTTCAATGGTATTGACTGGGAACGCTGGACCTATGCCTTTGCCGACAAGGACAAAGAGAACATCATTATCACCGAATATGTCTTTACCAACACCTCCGGTGAAAACAGGCAGGATGTGTATATCGGTCTGTCGGGAGCCATGAATTCAAATGCCCACTATCCCGCAGATCTGTGGGGGAATTATTACGGGGCAACCTACGCGCAGTACGCAGGAGGAGACCCCACGGCGGATTCACTGCGATTCTGGTATGGCTGGGATGCGGATCAAACTTCCGCATTTCCCAATGTGGATACCCGGGGAACACCTGAATCCATCTGGGGGTATTTCCGGGAGCCCCAATCCATGGGATACGTGGTGTTGCATGCCGATGCCTCGGTGGCTGACGAATCGGATGATCCGTCACAGCCCTTCAAGGGAGGATGGTCTTACCGCCAGCGTTCCCCGGATTTAAATGTGAACACCCACGAGGAGGTGTATACTTTCCTGTCCGGCCCCTGGAACGATGTAGAGGGTCAGGCCTATTCCAAGTTTCTGGATGCCAGCGGAAATGAGTTTAACCTGGGCGACGCCGGGGCGAATTACAGAGTGCTCGCCGACACCTGGACCGAGCATGGGTTCGACCCCACGACCGAACAGAGTAAGACCTTCCTGTTCGGGTTCGGTCCCTATCAGATGAATCCGGGCGATGATGTCCGAATCGTGATGGCATTTGTGGGCGGGATGATCCCCAAGCGTTTGGCCATCGATGCCGGGCGCGCGTATGTGAACGGCTATGATGCCCAACGGGCGGATCTTTCGCAACCGCTGCCCTACGATGTGTATGATAATCCGACGGATCCCTACTCGCCGGCCTTTACCGGCCAAACGCCGATTGCGGCCCAGGGCACCTATCCTATCTCGCAACCCCAGAAGGATGCCATCCTGGATCTCAGCAAGAAGCGGGCCTTCATGGAAGCCGGGAAAGCCGTTGCGATTTGGAATACTCCCGGAAATGATGTGAACAAAGGTACCGGAAGTTTCGGGGTACCGCTGGCGCCGGCCTCACCTAGCCTGACAGTGACCTCGGAGAATGAACAGATCCACCTACAGTGGGCAGATGAGGCGGAACAGGATACCAGAGCCGGGAATGTGGCAGGATATAAAATCTATCGTAATTACTGGCGTCCGCCCTCGGTGACCGAACCGACGGACACCACCTTTATCCTGGTGGATAGTGTGGGAGCGGATGTCCGGGAATACATTGATCAGGATGTCATTGTGGGCGAACAGTACTGGTATTACGTGACGGCCGTGAGTGACGATGGGTTAGAAAGCAGTGCCTATCAGAACCGGATGGGCCGTTCGGCCACCCCTGATCGGGAAGCGGCCAGTCCGACCAGACCCCCCCACACCTCGTGGGAACAAGAAGTGGTGGTGGTGCCCAATCCGTACCACACGGTGGCCGCCGAGAAATACAGCGGTCGCCGGCTCAATTTCCTGAATCTGCCGCCCTATGCCAACATCCGTATTTATACCATGACAGGCGATCATGTGCAGACCATCGAACACAATTCCGGAGACGGCGACGAAGAATGGCTGCGCCAGGATACCTTCAGCACCATGCAGATCGTAAGCGGTATCTATGTGTTCGTGGTCGAAGAACTGAACGGGGCGGGCGGCAGTCCGACCGGGAAGAAAGCCATCGGCAAATTCGTGGTGATTAAATAAGCCCGATGATTGGATCGGAAATGACTTACCCGGGATTTAGAAAACCGAAAGGTATTAATATGAAGAAAATATATTCCATTTTCATTTCGCTTATCTTACTGGGATACTTTGCCACCTCGACCCTCCATGCACAGCCGGTGAAATACGGTCAGGCGGGCATGAAATTCCTTACCATTGATGTCAGCAGCCGAGTCGCCGCCATGGGTGGCACCGCTATCGGGGTGACCGGCGACGCGTCTGCCATGTTTGCCAATCCGGCAGGTCTGTCGACCGTCCAGGGGTTGGATGCCATGACCGCCATGACGAACTGGATTGCCGATATCAAGCATTTCGGTGCGGGCGTCGCCTATGGCTTCGGAAATCTGGGCACCTTCGGGATCAGTCTGGTCTCCATGGATTATGGGGATTTAAAACGAACCGTTCCGTATTCTGGCTTCGACCCGGCAGAGCGGGCCGTGGGATACAGAGATATGGGGACCTTCAACGTGTCGGAATATGCAATCGGGCTGTCCTATGCCCGACAGGTGATGGCACAGTTCTACGTCGGAGGCTCGGTCAAGTACGCCTCCCAGGACCTGGGTTCTGTGGTCATTCTGGACCAGTATCTGGGCGAGGAACGGGAAGTTGAAAACAAATTGAACAATCTGGCGTTTGATTTCGGTACCCTGTACTATCCGGGGTTCAGAGATCTCAGGTTCGGCGTATCCATTCGCAACTTCTCCAACCAGGCGGACTACTACGATCAGCGGTTCGAACTGCCGCTCACGTTCGATTTCGGCGTGGCCATGGATCTGATGCAGCTGTGGTCGGAAGGCAACAATAACAGCTCCCTCACGTTCGCCATGGATGCCTTACATCCCCGGGATTATTCGGAACGAATTCATACCGGACTGGAGTACAACCTGGCGGACATGCTGTTTCTGCGGGCAGGCTATAAGTTTAACTATGACGAGGAAGGGTTTACGGCCGGTGTCGGCGTGAACTACGGTATTCAAAATCTGGGCCTCCGGGTTGATTATGCCTATTCCGCCTTCGGAATCTTTGATTCTGTGCACCGCTTCTCTCTGGGGGTCAGTTTCCGTTAGAACGGGTGAATCCCCCCATCCATACCAATCCCGTCGCCGGCGGTGAAGTGGATGGAATTTACTTGAAGCGATACGGGAATCTCAGGCCATCGCGGAATCCGGCGGGAATGCTGCTCCGCGATGGCCTGAGCCTGTGATGCGGCCGGCAAACGGCACCCGGAGAGATACGTCTTCCGTTCCGGCGGAAGACATCTCTGGCGGGCCTCATTCCAGGTACTTCGGCAAACAGAATCTATACCGGGTCGCAGCATGGGCACTATCCGACGGGGCTACTCCTGAGAGAGACGAGCGACAGACGTTCCTTCATGATCCGTATACAGTTCTTCGCAGCGTTTCCAGTGTTTTTCCCATGGAGAAAAAAGACTTTTCAGGTGTCGTACGCCCGGATATCACAGGGAGATAGTCGGGAGTGCAATTGCTGACGATTGTGAGAATCTCAGTTGTGACGGATACAATAACCACTACACAGAACGGAGGAGGAACGCCATGTCCCACAGGGAGATGAGCAGGCATTTTTATTCCACAACATATCGGTGGCACGTCAGACTATGGATAGGTGTTCTCTGTTTGTTCCTGACAGGTGCGTGCTCACGGCAGGATCAGGGTGGGGCATTGAACACGCTGACGGCGAGGGAGCGCTCCGACGGGTGGACGTTATTATTCGATGGGAAGACTTTTGACGGCTGGCGTGGCCTGGGGCGGGATCATATGCCCACCGGGTACTGGACGATTGAAGACGGCACCTTAAAAAAGATTGCCAGCGGCGAGGTCCCCCGGATGGCGGATGGACAACCGGTCGAGGGCGGGGATATCATGACTGAACAGACCTACCGGAATTTCGAATTATCCTTTGAGTGGAAGATCGGTCCGGGGGGCAACAGCGGAGTGAAGTACAATGTGTCGGAGGAGATTTCAACCTCCATCGGGGGAGCGCATTCCGCCCTGGGATTCGAATACCAGGTGATCGACGACGCCGGATATCCCGGAAAGCTCAAGGACACGCAAACGGCCGGAGCGCTCTACGATTTGATACCGCCCGATCTTGCCAAAGAACTCATGCCGGTGGGACAATTCAACCATACGCGCATCATACTCCACAATAATCACGGGGAGCACTGGCTCAACGGGAGAAAAATCGTGGAGTTCGAATTAGGAACTCCCCGGTTGGATTCCCTCATCGCTGCGAGTAAATTTAGGGACATCCCCCGGTTCGGGGAGCACAAAGACGGACACATCGTCATCCAGGATCATGTAGATGCCGCCTGGTATCGGAACATCAAGATCCGGGAATTGCCCGGCAGATAAGTGGCGCTGCAGGTGAGTCAGATCGGTGGTCGCCTCCGGAACCCGGAGCCGTCAGGCGCCTCTCTCCGGAGGAAGACCAGGAAACAGTGGTGAGCAAACTGGAAAGGTGACCATGGTACGGAAACACGAGTTTGTATTCAGGGAGAGCGGCAGGCAGAAGAATCGTTTCATGAAGAGAATCATCTCCGCCGGACTCTTGGCATGTTTGGTATTAACGGCCGGAGTGCTGGCGGCACAAAATCCGGTTAAGGTGGGGATGATCGGGTTAGACACTTCCCACAGTATTGCGTTTACCAAGCTGCTGAATGATCCGGAGGCCGGCCCCGAACTATCCGGCTTTCCGGTAGTTGCCGCCTATCCCAAGGGGAGTCCGGATATCGAATCCAGTGTGAGCCGGGTCCCCGGCTATACGGAGCAGATGCAGGAGATGGGGGTAGAGATTGTGGGTTCTATCGGAGAACTTCTGAAGAAGGTAGACGTGGTGCTCCTGGAAACAAATGACGGCCGGCCCCATCTCAAGCAGGCGCTGCCGGTAATGCAAGCCGGGAAACCGTTGTTTATTGACAAACCGATTGCGGCCTCCCTGGTGGACGCCGTGCAGATTTTTGACGCTGCCGGGAAGTACCAGGTCCCGGTGTTCTCCGCTTCTTCCCTGCGATATTTCGAGAAAGCGGACGCCATTCGTAACGGGGAGGTCGGAGACGTATTGGGAGCCAGCACGTACAGTCCGGCGCCCCTGGAGATCACGCATCCGGATCTGTTTTGGTACGGCATTCACGGGGTGGAGATGCTCTTCACCATCATGGGAACGGGTTGCCGCACGGTGATGCGGGCAAACACCGCAGGCACGGATGTGGTCGTTGGCATCTGGGCGGATGGACGAATTGGGACATTTCGCGGGTTGCGGGCCGGGACGCATGATTATGGCGGAACGGTCTTCGGTTCGGACAAAGTGGAACCGACCGGCGGATACGCCGGCTATCGTCCTCTGGTGGTGGAGATCGTGAAATTTTTCCGGACCGGTGTGGCGCCGGTGAGTCCCCAAGAAACACTGGAGATCTTTGCGTTTATGGAAGCAGCGGACCGGAGTAAGACATTACGCGGTGTTCCGGTCGACATGCAGAGCGTATTACGAGAAGCGAAGCGCGAGGCACGCACGCTCACCCGGGAGGACGACCTGCACTGAGCGCCCGGTTCCGGGTCCGGTGTACCAACATCGTGAGAAAGGGCATTGCTTCGGCTGTCCGGAAAGGGCATCCTTTTATCGTTTGCAAGGATCGCTGACGCATCGCGAGCAACTGAAGGGTCGTCTGGATGGCGGGATACACAGGCTTTCCGGAAACCGCCGGTGACAGGCAGCGCCTGCCGAGTGAAAACACAGAGGCTCACCGGGTACATACTCCCGGAGAACCGAAAGATCCGTTACAGAACAGAGGGAGGGAATGCCGCATGAACAGACGACGATTTTTAGAGACGTCCGGACTGGCCGCCGCCGGGGTGATGGTGGCACAGCCGGTCTCGGGGATGATGGCCAGCAGGAAACAAACCGGAAAACTCCGCCTGGCCCTGGTGGGGACCGGGAGCCGGGGGACCGGCATGTGGGGGAG
>Ga0209918_1001708_pt1 | contig 11329 bp, 10 predicted proteins | sample SalPonD_shore_MG_FD_185712 | JGI IMG/M metagenome (GOLD analysis project Ga0209918, IMG submission 185712) | Salt pond soil microbial communities from South San Francisco under conditions of wetland restoration - Salt Pond MetaG... | ecosystem: Environmental > Aquatic > Marine > Intertidal zone...
ATTTTTAACGAGCATCATCATTCAATAAAAACATAAAAAGCAGAGCATTATGAAATTAGTTGCTTTAATGAGTATTTCGGAATATTCCAATGCTTTAAAGAAAATACTGGTAAAAGAAAAAGTACCTGTGTTCAGCGAAATTGACGTTGAAGGATTTAGAGTGGATGAGGATAAGTCGATTGAGGAAAATTGGTTTACTGCAAGCAAAATGGCTAGCATTTATTCAAACTTATATTTTGCATTTATCTATGAAGAAAAGGCAGAAAGTTTGTTTAAAGCAGTTAAAGAATATAATGAGAAGAAAAGTGAAGATGAATTGCATCCGCTTCGGGCTTTTTTACTGAATGTGGAAGACCAGGTCTAGCCCGTTTTTCTCAAGCAGTTTAAGATCTTTATTAACGGTATCTTACAATACCAAATATACAACTATTTGAGAGAAATGCGGGCTAGTTCGGTGGGCGTACCGCTTTGAAACCCTTTATTATTTCTATTCCCCGATTCATCATTGGGGCTATCAAAAGAATATCTAATAACCCAAAAACTGAATTTTATTTCACGATGGAAAGAATTATACGTGCACTCGCAGGAACACTAGTGACGGTTAGTTTAGCATTAGGATATTTTGTGAGTCCATATTGGTTCCTGTTAACTTTGTTTGTAGGACTCAATTTGTTTCAGTCAGCCTTCACACAATGGTGTCTGGCTGAGGAAATTTTAAAAAAGCTGGGGGTAGAACAATCCTGATGAATCAATAAAAGCGATGGGCTTAAATGGAATATAAAGTCTGAATATCAGGTTATTATTGAATAATCGTAAAGTATGATTACTTTATGATTATCATAGAGTAAATATTAATTCTGAATTTGGACTTTCTCCAATGTTCGAACTACTTACTAAGCCATGGCCTTGGTATGTTGGAGGACCATTACTCGGGCTCATCGTTCCGATCCTGTTAATCGTAGGCAATAAATCATTCGGTATCTCCTCAACATTCCGACATTACTGTGCAGCTTGCATGTCCTCAGATATCCCATTTTTTGAATATAATTGGAAGAAAAGAGGCAGCTGGAATGTCAAGTTTGTCGTCGGAACCATTATCGGTGCATTTCTGGCAGGATCTATTTTTCGAAATCCCAAACCTGTACAGATATCCGCTGATACGGTGACAACACTAAAATTAATGGGGATACAAAACTTTCAGGGTTTAGTCCCGTTAGATCTGTTCAACTGGCAAAATTTACTTACGCTGCAGGGTATTATGTTGATGGTAGGTGGCGGTTTTTTCGTAGGATTTGGTTCACGCTATGCCGGAGGATGTACTTCTGGACACGCCATAACGGGGTTGGCCAATTTGCAGCCCGCATCAATTATGGCTGTTATAGGATTTTTTATCGGCGGATTGATATCAACCTACCTTTTATTACCGTTAATTATATGAGAGGGCTTTGAAAGAACAGGAATTGATCTATAAGGTCGGTTTTGCAAAGACCACTATAAAATAAGATCCACATAATGTTATGCGTTATATCTTAAGTGGCATATTCTTTGGATTTGTACTTGTGAAATCAGAAGTCATTTCCTGGTTTCGTATTCAGGAGATGTTCCATTTTGATGCATTTTACATGTATGGTATTATTGGAAGTGCCATTATTGTAGCCGGTATTTCTATCCAATTGATAAAACACTGGAATATCAGGGATGTGCTAGGCGATCGCATCACGTTAAAAGACAAAGATACCAGTCAATACAAGCGTTATATAATTGGGGGAATTATCTTCGGTATTGGTTGGGCGTTTACTGGTGCCTGCCCGGGACCTATGTATGCGCTAACAGGTACGGGGTTATTAATTTTTATCGTTCCATTATTAAGCGCAGTTGCCGGGACCTGGTTTTATGGTCGATTTCGTAAAATCATGCCACATTAGTTTTGTTAATCGTTATTAGTTTGATGGTTATTAAAACCATAGCTGATTAGTTGTTTATTCCCCGTAACCATCACAAACTAATTACAAATATCCAACAAACAAGAACAACTATGTATTTCAAACAAATTTTTGAGGAGAAATTAGCACAATATTCCTACCTGATAGGCTGTCAGGCCACGGGCGAAGCTATTGTAATAGATCCGATGCGGGATATTGACCGCTATTATAAAACTGCCGAACAGGAAAATCTTAATATCGTGGCGGCCGCCGATACCCATATCCATGCGGATTATCTGACTGGCCTTCGTGAGTTTGCTGAAAAGGGAATAAAAGTCTTTGCTTCGGATGAGGGCAATGAAGATTGGAAGTATGAATGGCTCAAAGATAGCGATTATAACTATCAACTCGTTAATGACGGGGATCAATTCAGTATTGGTAATATTCAATTTGAGGTAAAACATACTCCAGGACATACGCCCGAGCATGTTAGTTACTCTGTGATTGATAGCATTGCCGCGGAAGAGCCAATGGGGATACTAACGGGAGATTTTGTGTTTGTCGGGGATGTGGGACGACCCGATTTGTTGGAATCGGCCGCAGGTCAAAAGGGAGTGATGGAATCTTCGGCTCGCGAGCTGTACCAATCTGTTGAGCAATTTAAATCGCTCCCTGAGTACTTACAAGTTTGGCCCGGTCATGGGGCAGGTAGCGCTTGTGGAAAAGCCCTGGGTTCTGTACCGGAATCGACTGTTGGTTACGAGCTCCGTTTTAATCCCTCTATTCAGGCTTCCGATACCGAACAACATTTTGTGAAATTTATCCTGAAAGGACAACCTGAACCACCACTATATTTTGCCCGGATGAAACGCGACAACCGGGGAGGTCCCCCAATTTTAGGTGAACTGCCGACACCTCAAAAGATGAAGGCCAGCAATATAGCTTCGGTTTCTCGCAAGATGGGGAATACGGTTGTGGATACCCGTGAGCGAGGCCGGTTTATGAAGGGCCACTTGAAGGATTCTTTGTTATCTACCTTTAATAAGGCGTTTAATACGGATGTTGGATCCTATGTTATGGAAGACGAAGCGATCTACCTGGTAATAGAAGAAAACCAATTGGAAGAGGCCGTTCGTGATCTGATTAGGATTGGCCTCGATAATATAGTTGGTTATACAACACCGGACGAACTAGAAAACTATCTGTTATCCAATAACAGTGCTGCTACAATCGAAACGATCGATTTTAAAAAGACGGCAGAGCTTATCGAATACGATAATTTCGGCGTATTGGATGTTCGAAAAGCTACTGAATTCGACGAAGGACATGTAGATGGGGCAATAAATATTGCCCATACTCGACTATTGGATAGAGAAAACGACTTGGATAAAAAGAAGACATGGTTGGTACATTGTCAGACAGGAGCCAGAGCTTCTGTAGCCTCAGCTTTACTTGAGCGTGATGGCTATAAGGTCAAATATGTGGATGATCTGATCGATAATTGGCATCCAAAAGTAACAACGTAAATTAGAACTATAGCTGGTATTAAAAGCACTTCTAAAATTGGGGGGATAACGATATAATGATTTGGGCATGGATTGGCGCTCTGCTTATTGGAATAACGTTGGGACTTTTAGGCTCTGGCGGATCAATTTTAACAGTACCAATGCTCGTTTATTTGGTGGGAGAACCGGAAAAGGTGGCTATTGCCGAATCTCTAGCGATTGTCGGTATCATAAGTTTTTTCGGATGTCTTCCTTTAGCAATTAAAAAGCGGGTGCACTGGCGAAGCATCCTATATTTTGGATTACCTGGTATGTTAGGTACTTATGGTGGAGCCTTTTTAGCGAAATTCGTTTCTGGCAATATTCAATTGCTGGTATTTGCTGCTACCATGCTTATTGCCTCGGTTATGATGTTTAGGGATGACGCTAAAGAAAAGGTCGTCAAACAACAACCTGTACAGAAAGTTTGGGAACTAATTTTGGAGGGACTGTCGGTAGGCGTATTGACAGGTTTTGTTGGCGTTGGGGGCGGATTTATTATTGTACCAGCCTTGGTCTTGTTGGGAGGGTTACCCATTCATCTGGCTGTAGGAACCAGCTTAGCAATTATTTCTATGAATAGTCTTACCGGGTTTATAAAATACCTGGATGTATTGGGTGATCTGGAGTTAACTATCCATTGGCATATGATTGTCATCTTTTCCATCATCGGCATCGCCGGAAGCATAGTAGGCAAAAAAGTTAGAAATAAGGTGCCTCAACAGCGATTAAAGAAGGGATTCGCCGTTTTTTTGGTGATAATGGGAGTCTATATCGTAGGCATGAATATTTAGTAATTGGCTAACTTATCTCTTCCAATATCAGGATTCCTTGTTTTCAAGAAACTCCTGTGTAATCTTCCGTGTTTGCTCAGCTCCCATATATTTTTCTAAATCATACAGAGTGACCATTTTTTCTCCTTCGTGAAAAGAGTAGGTCAGATGCCCATTTTCAATCTCTTTTTTTACTTCACTAGGCTTCATATCCAACATTTCACCAACCTCTTCCAGAGAGAACTTTGAGCGCATAATACTGGGGTTTTTGATCTTGCTTCAATATTAAACCGATTATGTTTTGCCTTAAGATAGGAAAAATCATCTTTTTTAATACCTTCAAATCAAAGGTTTTAGGCAGATATCAGCGGCTGTAGCAAAATTCTGTGCGAAAATGATTACGTCATTTCACGTATCTGATCGTACCGGAAGCAGCTTATCAAGTGGTCGTTAACAAGTCCTGTAGCCTGCATATGGGCGTAAATTATTGTGGAACCCACAAATTTAAAACCCCGCTGTTTTAGATCTTTGCTTAATTTGTCAGATCGTTCGGTATTGGCCGGGACTTCAGAAATATTTGTCCATTGATTTTGGATCGGCTTTCCGCCAACAAACCGCCAGATATAGTTGCTGAAGCTGCCGAATTCTTCCTGGATTTCTATAAACTTTTGAGCATTATTAATGGCCGATCGGATTTTGAGCTCATTACGTACAATCTCCGGGTTATTGATCATCTTCCGGACCTTATTCTCGTCATAACGAGCTACTTTTTCCACATCAAAGTCAGCAAAAGCTTTACGGTAGCCCTCACGTTTTTTAAGAATAGTGCTCCAGCTTAATCCGGCTTGGGCACTTTCCAAAGTAAGGAATTCAAACTGTGTTTTATCGTCATAAGCGGGAACGCCCCATTCTTCATCGTGGTAACGGATATATTTATCAAAGGTATTTTTGCACCAATCGCAGCGGTCAGGCATAATTATTCTTTGTTAAAACGTATGAATGTGTCATCTTTAAGAGAATTTATTTAAGAATCAAAATAATCAAATTGAATGAGCTGGGAAAAATTAGTCGATCGATTTGCTAAAAACAGTGGCATTAGTAAACAACTTAAGAATCAGGTTGAATCCCTAACGCATTTTCTGGAAGAAATTGTGCATGACAAAGAAGATGATTCTTTTATGGAGATGTTATCAGCATTTCCACGGCTGGCTGCACATGCATTCGACGAAAATGATGAGGAAGCTTTTAAAGGAATCGAGTCTTGGATAAATGGGCTAACGGTTGAGCAGATAGTCGCCCTGTTACGTTATTATACTGTTTATTTTCATCTAATGAATTCCCAGGAGCAACGAGAAATCACGCGCATCAATCGGGACCGGGCTATGAAGAATACACCGGAGTCTCCCCGAGGTGAAAGCATTGCTGAAGCTGTAAAGTATCTCAAAGATGAAGGTTATGATGCAAGTGAGGCTGCGGATGTGGTAGCCCAGTTGGATATTCAACCAACGATTACTGCGCACCCTACCGAAGCTCGAAGACACAGTGTACTGATCAAACAGCAGCATATTACAAAGATGATTGATGAGCTGCGTCATTCTAATTTGACACCTGACGAACAGAAACAAACGACGCTGGATATACTGAATGAAATCCATTTGTTGCTGGCTACCGACGAGGTGAGAACTGAGCGGGTTACCGTAGAGGATGAGGTAGAGAACGGCATGTTCTTTTTTATGAATTCTATCTGGCAAACAGTGCCTGCTTTATATGATGATCTGCAAAATGCTTTTGAGACCTATTATGACGAAGTGCCTGATTTCCCAATCGTCTTGCGATACTGTTCTTGGATCGGCAGCGATCGTGATGGTAATCCCAACGTTACTTCTGATGTGACCTGGGAGACGATCCTGGAACAACGTAAAAATATAATGGCACTCTATCTGGACGAACTGGATGAACTTCGCCGATACCTGAGTATCTCAGAGAGTAAGTATCCCATTTCAGAAGGATTGAAAAAATCTTTGCATAAGGATGAACAAGCTGAGGAGCTTTCGGAGCGGTATCAGCGCTTGTATAAGCAGGAACCATATCGCCGTAAAGTCACGCATATGATGCACAAACTTCAGCATCAAATCGATATGATTGATAATAAGGACCATGCGAAAATTCTGGAAGAAGCACAAAAATATACCTCCGATGATTTTATTACTGAGTTGGAATTGATTGAGGAAAGCTTATGCGAATCTGGATTGCAGGGAGTAGGCTCAGTTGGGAAGTTGCAGCATCTGCTGATTCGTGCTAAAACATTTGGGTTCCACATGGCTACGCTGGATATCCGTCAGCATAGCAAAATTCATGAAGAAGCAGTATCTGAACTGCTGGCACTTGCTGAAGTGACAGACGATTATGGATTGCTATCGGAAGAAGAAAAAGTTGAATTGTTGAATAAAGAACTCAAAAATCCTCGTCCACTGTCACCTGTAAATGCCCATCTTGGAGAACAGACAACAAAGATGTTGGATGTTTTTAAAGTGATTGATCAAATGCTAAAACTTGATCCGAATAGTTTTAGCAATTATATCATCAGCATGACGCACGGCGTCAGTGATCTATTGGAAGTGATGATCTTAGCCAAAGAGGTAGGTTTGTGGAGCTTTGAGGATGGTAAAGTGGAAACGCCTATTAATGTAGTCCCATTATTCGAAACCATCGAAGATCTGGAAAAATGTGGTGGTTTTATGTCAGAGATTTTTGAAACCGAACTTTATCAGCAGCACCTCAAGGCCCGGGGAAACCTGCAGGAGATTATGCTCGGCTATTCCGACAGCAACAAGGATGGAGGCTATTGGATGGCCAATTGGGCGCTGGAAAAGGCCCAGCAGGATCTTGGGGAGGTTTGCCGAAATTATGAAATCGATTTCCGACTTTTCCATGGGCGTGGTGGTACTGTCGGGCGTGGAGGTGGTCGCTCCAATCAGGCAATTTTGGCATTGCCGCCGATTAGCAACAATGGACGCATCCGTTTTACCGAACAGGGCGAAGTGATCTCTTTCCGTTATTCATTGCCTTCTATTACACACCGGCATCTGGAGCAGATTGTAAACGCGATGATTCGGGTAACCATTGCCGAGAAAGATTATTCGACCCAGCGCGAGTCCTTTAATCAAACAATGGATCAGTTAGCCTCCCAGTCGATGCAAGCGTATAGAAATCTTATTGATGCCGATGGTTTTTGGGAATGGTACACCTCCAAAACGCCGATTGAGCACATCAGTCGGCTGCCTATAGCTTCCCGACCCGTTTCCAGGGGAAGTGCTAAGGCGGCAGATTTCGATAACCTCCGAGCAATTCCCTGGGTTTTCGCCTGGACACAAGTGCGTTATAATGTACCGGGTTGGTTTGGCACTGGTATCGCCATCTATCAGGTTTTAGAACAGAACAAGACGACCTTGAATCAATTTCAGAAATGGTACAAAGAAAATATCTTCTTTAAGACTATTTTGGATAATGCTCAACGAGAAATGGCTCGAACGCATATCCAAACATCATCTATTTATGAGGATATTGATGATGGACAATTTCATGAAAGGATTATTACGGATTTTCGTAGAGCAGAGGAGGCTATCAAAAAAATTACGGGACAACAACATATCCTTGAAAATAGTCCGGTAATTAAAAAATCGATAAAGTTCAGAAATCCGTTTACGTATCCTTTAAATATGATGCAAGCAGAACTGTTGGATCGATGGAAATCACGGGACGATCAGACCGAAGATTCCCTTCGTGATGCGCTATTTTTAAGCATAAACGGCATTGCTGCTGCTATGCAAAGCACGGGCTGATCAATTAAAAATGTGACAATGAAAAATCTAAAATTTAGAGGTATATAAATTTTTAATTTTCTCATTTTTAATTTTGAATCAACTCTTTCATCTGACGACGGAATTTTGGAGCTCCCCCATTGGCAGGATGGCGGACAGGAGTATAAGATATGCCAAAAGCGTTAAGACTCTGTTCACATTTTCGTCCGACTGCAATTATATGACCGTTTGGAAATAATTCTAAAAATTTTTGTAAGGCGGGATAACCTTTTTCGAGTTCGCTATCTGTAGGCGTGCGGTTACTGAGCATCCCTTTATCAGGATCATACGGATGCCAGGGCAGAGCATTCCAGAGCACCGTTTCGTAAGGGTCCAATCCCAGCTGGTAGATCGCCTTCCACATAATAGTGGCCGTGGGCTCCGACATTCCTTTAGCATTAACTTCCGGTTTACTGGTGCGGTGCGGCTCGATTTCGGTAAAAGCTCCATCGGCCGGAATGCCATGAACAGGTTCATGATGTCCCAGCAATATACGTTCGGAAGTCATAGCGATACCCGTAAAATGTCCGCCCTGATAGCCTAGGGCTTCGGCAATAAAAAGATAGTTGGCAGAATCGCTGCGCTCAGATAGATAGCTTCGAAGTTGTCGTTGGCGCATCTCAGGTGCATCTGGGTATAGATCATTTTCTGGATCCTGTTCATACCACGGATTAAAAAAAGCACCTTTAGGAGTATTTTGGAGCAAGTTAAATAAAGAATCTAAGTTATTCATTAAACGAAATAAATCTGGTTATTGTCGTTACAAAGTTAAGCCGGGTTATTCACCAAGAAATTTTATTGTGAACAGGGCGAAGTGGAAATGGCAACAGAAAGCCCCGAAAGCATTGGGAACCTTGAGTAAGCTATTTACTGCAAGCTGAATTTCGCAGTCTTTTTCGAAACACTCAAATTCGAGCTATAATCAATTTTCCATATTTAAATCAATATCAAATACTTATCATACATTTTATACTATTTCGTGAATAATACAGGTTAAGCGATAATAAAGATAGGAGGCTGAATATTTTGGATTTTTGAAGTTGTCTATGAAAATAAAAGAAGGAAAGGAAAGCTCCACGATAAAATAGGTATTTTTTGGAAGTATGACTGAAACTGATTTCTGGGAAAATGAAATTCAATTAACAATCATGGAGTTTTTTTTCAGCTTTTACAAGAGATTCTAAATTAAAGATCGTATTTTAAAAACCTGTTTAATCCAAGAAATAATTATGAATACCGATACAGCAATTAAAATAACGAAGACTCCGAAAAGCAGAATTAAAGAAGTCAATTTGGATGATCCTGGTTTTGGCCGTGTTTTTTCTGATCATATGTTAGAGGTTAGATATGAAGATGAGCATTGGCATCAAGCGGAGATCAAGCCTTACGGTAAAATTGAAGTAACACCTGCACTAAATACGTTACATTATGGTCAGTCGGTATTTGAGGGAACCAAGGCTTACTATGTAGATGAGAATACAGTAAATTTATTTCGACTGGAGAAAAATTGGGAACGGATGGCTAATTCTTGCGAACGTCTGTGTATCCCGAAAATTGGGAAAGAGGTTTTTCTGCAGGGGATCAAAGATTTGGTTAAGCTGGATCATAAATGGGTTCCCAAAAAGGATGGAAATGCACTTTATATTCGTCCGCTGGCTTGCGCTTTTGATCATTTGATTGCCGCTAAGGAATCAAATGACTATCGTTTTTTTGTAATTACTTCTCCGGTTGGATCTTATTATAGCCGGCCGGTAAAACTAACTTCTTCTCAGAAATATGTGCGTGCAGTGAAGGGCGGGGTAGGCTATGCAAAGGCAGCGGGGAATTATGCTGCCAGTCTGTATCCAGCTCGCAAGGCTCATGAGCAGGGCTATGACCAGGTTTTATGGCTTGATGCACTTGAGCACAAATATGTCGAAGAGGTTGGTACCATGAATATCTTTTTTGTGATCGATGGTGTATTGGTGACTCCCGACTTGCGGGGAACAATTCTGCCTGGTATTACTCGGGATTCGGTTATTCATCTGGCAAAACATTGGGGCATGCCGGTTGAAGAACGCCGGCTTAGTATTAATGAGGTGATGAATGCTGGAAAAGATGGGAAACTGGATGAAGTATTTGGAGCTGGTACTGCAGCTGTTATTGCCCCAGTACAGGAAATCCATCATGATGGATCTTTGGTACAAATTCATGAGGAAGGTCGAGGGCCTATTGGTCAAAGATTGTACGACACAATTACTGGAATCCAGCGCGGACAAAAAGAAGATCCCTTTGGGTGGACCCAATCAATTAAGGTGGGATAAGACATTATATTTAATTAAGCAGGTAATCCGGGATTGCAAATGTTACGCATCACGATTTACGTATTATGACTAGGATTAATATTCTTTTTCACGGTCTACAGCATAGTTCAGCGGCATTCCGGAAAGAGCTCTTTTGTAATTATCCACAATTTGCTGGGCAACTTCGTCAGGTTCGGTAACGCTGGCAATATGCGGCGTGATCATTATATTATCTCGATTCCAGAAAGGATGCTGATTTGGTAAAGGTTCTTTCGAAAATACATCCAGCCAAGCCCCTTGTAATATACTACTGTCGAGAGCATAGATAAGATCTTCATTCACTAGGTGTTCTCCGCGGGCAACATTAATAACCCAGGCGGGATGTTTTAGCTTTTTGAAAATGTCTAAGGCTAGAATGCCTTCTGTTTCGGTAGTGAGGGGGAGCAGACAGACTAGGATTTGCGTGTTGTTTAGAAAAGAGTCCAACTCATCAGACCCTGCATAGCTCCGAACATTTGTCAAGGCCTTTTTTGATCTTGACCAGCCCGATACTTGGTAGCCCACTTGGGCTAGCTGTTCGGCAACAGGGCGTCCGAGTTCCCCCAAACCCATAATTCCAACATTCCAATGTGAAGCTGATGAATGGTCATGGGTTTGCCAGATTTTCTTATTCTTCTGTTGAAAATAACGTATGAAATTTCGCTGGATATTAAGGATAGCACCCAGGATGTACTCTTTCATTTGCTGTACTAACGAAGGCGATACTACCCGACAAATATCTACTGAGTCTGGTAAAGAGTCGTCCGTAAGCAAATGATCAACACCCGCTCCTAATGAAGAGACGGCCTTAAGATTTGGGAAACTGTCGAGAAGGTGTTTCGGTTGATTCCAGCATACACAAAAATGCACTCGATTTTTGTTTTCGATATCCGGCCAGATTTCTATTTC
>Ga0209918_1001712_pt1 | contig 11304 bp, 10 predicted proteins | sample SalPonD_shore_MG_FD_185712 | JGI IMG/M metagenome (GOLD analysis project Ga0209918, IMG submission 185712) | Salt pond soil microbial communities from South San Francisco under conditions of wetland restoration - Salt Pond MetaG... | ecosystem: Environmental > Aquatic > Marine > Intertidal zone...
TAATCTGCGCTTAAACCTGGATCGCACAACTTTATCCTTCTATCGGCTTTTTTATCTGGAAGCTTCTACCCAAATACGCAGTATCTGGGACGGTATGTGGGGAGCTGCCTACATTTCCAAGAAATCAAATCCATTTCTAAATGCATTTGTTTATGAATTTATTAACACCAAATCCGGAAATGTGCATGATTCAGTACCTCGTGGTGCGGCTAATTATTACAATAATGGTATCTACGAAAGTGGGTGGACCTATATGAACCGCGTGCTTGGAAACCCCTTGATGCTTTCCAATGGGTCCAATCAATATCCCATATATAATAACATCATCATAGCTCATCACCTGGCGGCCCAGGGTTTTATTCAACCCAGTCTGCAATGGAAGGCTTATTACACTTTTAGCCGCAATTATGGGCGGAATATAGACCAAATTGTACCGGGAACAATCTGGGGCTGGAATCCATTGCGAGCTGACTTGTATCCTTTAAATACATTAAAGAAGAACAACCATTCATTATACCTTTCTACTACCTTCACCCCTCCAAGTCATAACCAATTCCAGTTCGAGCTTGGGGTTGCCGCTGATTGGGGAGAGCTGTACACCTCCGACCGCTTGGGCATCATGTTAGGCGCCTCCTACCGGGTATATTAGAAATTAATGGGATACAGATCAGGCGGCTGAGGCAGTTTTTCGGTGCATGTGCGGCCAGCCCCCACCGTCGCCTGTCGCTGGTCCCCCGTCCTTCCTGGTCCAAGTTTCAAACTTGAACCAGGGTGTGATACTGTTTTTAAATCCCATGCGATGCCACTTTATGGTTGCGATTGAAATAATATCAATGGTAGTTGGTCTTTTTATCTCGGTTCAGTTGCTCTGCGGCTGAACCTTCTTCCTATGCTCTGCGTCCCTTCAGCAACCCAACCAGGCGCAGAGCACCTAACAGGGGTACCGCCGCAGAGCAGCGGTACCGAGATACTGCTTTAATCCTGCCCATCACAAAAATCACATCCATCACAGTTCCTATCGCATACTTTTTACTGGCTGCAATTTGTGCTGTGAGGGAGTTGCACTCCCGAACCAGCTTCTGTCATAAACGGCTTATCAACCCGTTCTACATGCAACTGTCCCCGTTGCTCCTTCCAACCACCATTAGAATACTGGGTGCAGACCAAAGGGCGGCGGTCGAGCAATTCGTACCGGTGCAGTCGTTGATACAAGCAGATTACGTAATGGACCATCGAATTTGGTCCCACACAAAGGTCGGAGCCGTTTCGGGATTCGCAGGCGGTGGTTTTTTGGAAGTTCTTTAGACCGCCATCGGGCCTTGTCCCCACAAAAAGGAACAGAACAACGGCATCTAAGCTTAATCAAGCACTATCACTAAACAAAAGAAATCAATCAGTAATCCAATATGTTAGTTCTTACCCAGAACTTGAAACGAGTTTGCCCCAGAATAAAATGGGTGCCTGAGGAACACCTCCCGTCCCGCATGAAAACCACCTGCGGGGCACCCTCCTCAAGGAGGGATTTTCAAGAGGTGGCTAATAGAACCAGGCGCAGAGCACCTAACAGGGGTACCGACGCAGAGCAGCGGTACCGAGATACTGCTTTAATCCTGCCCATCACAAAAATTGCATAAATCACAGTTCCCATCGCATTACTCTTAAACAGCTGCCCATACTCAGCATCTAGTAACCAGTTGTCTAACATCTAGCATCAACTACTTGTTAACAAAAGCAGTGTCATACTGAGCGCCAGCCGGCGGATGCTGTCCAAGACCGAAGTCGAACGTATCGCCCTGAGGAAGTTCGCGTAGCATCTGAGAGACGCCTTCCACACGCCTGCGAACTATCTTCAAGGAGATTCTTCGGCGACGGTTCGCAACCCCACGAACCTGCTCAGAATGACATCAACGTTGGTTATGCAACGTCTATAAAGGCACCCTTTTTCAAATCTTAATAAAATTGATGTCATCCTGAATACTATGACTTTTTCAAGCCATTAGGCGGATTTTTTCCACTTGTGTTTGTTTTTCTGAATGTAATCGGGATCGTATTCAGCCCGCCTGTTCCACATAGCACAATACAGGCGAATCAGCTTATTGATGATGTTGTTGATCACTAACAGTTTGGAGTCTTTCTCGGCGAGTTTATTGTTATAATACGCCCGGTAGTGCGGATGATGGGTGGCCACGCTGCGGGCGGCCTGATGCATCAACCGCCGCATCTCGGCCTGCCCGTGGCCGGTGGATCGGTCAGGGCTGTGCACCGAGGTTCCGGAGCCGTAGCTATGGGGAGTAAATCCAAACCGCGAGGAAATCTTGCGGGGATCCAGCTGCAACTGGCCGGCAAACATGCCCACCCAAAACGGAGTCAGCACTTTCCCCATCCCGGGGGCCGTGCGCAGGAGTTGGTAGTAGCTGGCCAGGGCCGGATCGGAGGAAATCTGATCGTGGACCCGCTGCTCAAGCTCGTCGATATGTTCGCCGAGCAACGCTATTTGCTGTTCCCACATTTCGGTAATCCGGTGCATATCCGCATCATGAGTACCAGCTTCGCCCAACTTGGCTTTGAGGGCGGCCCGCCGGTCGACCATCTTCCGCCGTTCGGCCTGAAGCCGCTTTATTTGCCCTACAGCGGGTTTGGGGGCTTCGGTCAGCCGCAGCCGGTCGGCAAAGCGGCGCCCGTAGTCGGCCAGCTGGTCGGCATCATAAGCGTCGCCCTTGCGGTGGTGGTCGTGGCCCACCTTATCCAGGGCCGTGGTATTTTCCACCGCGTGAGGCCAGCCGTTGTCGGTGGTCCACCGCAGCAGCTGTTCCCCGTAGCGGCCCGTATGCTCGCTGACCAGCACCGCTTGCGTGCGGTCGGCTCCGTGATCGGTCAGCCAACGGTCGAGCTCACCAAAGCCGGCCTGCTCGTTGGCCACTTGCCGCTCGGAGGTGAATCCCGTCTTGCGGTCCAGCAGGTACAGATCCAGGGTGTGTTTGGAAATATCTATGCCTACGATATAACGCCATCTGATTGTAAGTTCCATAACAAATTCATTACTTTATTTTCGGTTATTGGCCTACCGACGGAAGGTCACTGCCCGGCTCTTTTAAGAGGATATACTAGCATACTATATGGGTTAAGTGACCTACCTTGCCCCGGCAGAATTAATTCAGGATGTGGGTTTTACCCGGAGCGAAGCATAATCTGTCTGCCGGGGTCCCGGTAGGTTTTTTGTTGGTTATAACCAACAAAACTTCTCGAAGGAAGTCTAAAAGAGTGGAACGAAGTGGAGTCAAAGGATCTCCTTGCTAAGGCTGCGTAGAATCCAAAAGGCTCCTCCTCCCTGGAAGTTGCAAACTTGAACCAGTTTGTGTCGTCGGTCGCCGGTCATCCGTCCTCCATCACAAACATCAAACAAATCACAGTTCCCATCGCATACTCTTAACCAGCAATCTTCACCAAAACGCTTAGCAACGACCGGAAAGTTCTCTCCACCCAACAGATTGAATCAAGGCGGGCACCCTTCAAAATCTTGGTATAAGAGACCTTTAAAAGGCTCCTGCTTTGTTCGGAGGTGGTTGTACCACCGACGTTTTAACCATAAAACGGGAGTTCAACTCCCTTTTAGCAGTGGGTTTGGGTTTTGCAAAAGCCTCGTATAGTTGGTATAGTAGGATTTCGCATCCTTTCCGGCATTATCCTACCTATCCAGAAACCACTCAATCGTCTCTTTAAGTCCCATTGCCAGAGTAGTCTCTGCCTGCCAGCCCAAGACCTCCCTGGCTTTCGAAGTATCCGAATAATTTCGCTGAACGTCCCCAGTGCGTGGCGCAGTATGTTGAACTTCGATCTCTTCGATTCCGGCTTCCCTCAGTTGGGCAACTAACTGCTCAGTAAGCTCAGTTACTGTCGTCTCTTTGTTGGTTGCAATCTGAAATACTTCACCACCGATATCCGGCACCGAAGCCGCTTTGATTATAGCTTGCACCAAGTCATCGGTGTAGATAAAGTCTCGGGTTTGGGTGCCGTCCCCATATATTTCCAGCGTCTTCCCTTCCATCGCCCGGCGGATAAACTTGGCCACCACACTGGTTTTGTGTGACGAAAAAGGTCCATACACATTGCCAAACCGCAGGGCTACCGTCTCTAAGCCAAACGAACCTTGATAAGCCGAGCAGTATCCTTCCCCAGCCAGCTTACTTGCCCCATATGGAGATTTGGGATGAGGAGCTTTTTCTTCGTGAATGGGCGGTTCTACTTCGCCCAGTGGCGCCCCGCTGGAAGCTAAAATAAAGCGAGCGACTTTGCTGTGGCGGGCCGCTTCCAGGTAGTTAAGTGTTCCGATCACGTTGGTTACACAATCATGGCGAGGATCCTCTACTGAGGGACCGACCCCGGTATTGGCTGCCAGATGCACGATCACGTCAGCACCAGCAGCGTGACGTAAGGCACTTTTTTCGTTCAGAATATCATCAACCACTAGCTCAACAGTTCCCTCCGATGGATAGCTGTCACCAGTTTCAGAGGGCATTTTCTCGGTAAATGAAGTCACCATCTTGAGCATCTCGCAACTGCCCACCGACAGGTTGTCAACAATACGGATGGCATGGTTTCCCTGCTGCTGCAAACGATAAATGAGGTTGCGCCCGATAAAGCCGCACCCTCCGGTAATAAGCCAATTCATATAGGAATAATAATTCTGTAATCTTTAATAAAATGAGTGATAAAACGACTTGTGCAGATCAAAATTTATTCAAAACCTACACCTTTATAACGGTGATTAATATACTGCTTTGAAAAAGCCATTACCAACCTGTATAAGCCATACTAAATAGCAAGCAAATAAAGCATTTTTGCAAATCTTCGGGCTACTTATCAACCCTATAATCAGATGTTGGAACAATGATTTTTGGGGAGCCAAAAAAAGGAACAGAACAAAAGTATAGTAAAACAAGCCAGCAAGATCGCTCCTCAGAAGAAATCAACCCATATTCCTATGCTTTGGTTTTAACAAAGATTGTGCAACAGAACCCGGATACCCAGGGCCTGTCCCGACCATTGTCGGGAGTCCAGGATGACACGGGGTGGGGCGTTGTAAAAGAAGAATCCGGCATTAGGGTTGTGAAAGCTCCGGTTGGGTGGATGAGCGCTAAGGATCACAAATCATTTCTGTCTGAGAACCGTGTTCTTCGGCTCGAGTTAAATGATTTGCCGAAGCGGGAAGTAGCCTGAGCTTGAAGAATCCGCAGCCGGCGATTTTTTGGGTTCCAGCTTGCTGGTCCCGAAACCTATCGGGATTTGATCGCTCAAAAATAGGAACAGAACAACGGCATGTAAGCTTACTCAAACACTATCACTAAACAACAGAAATCAATCAGTAATCCAATATGTTAGTTGATAGCCAGAACTTGAAACGAGTTTGCCCCAGAATAAAATTGGTGCCTGAGGAACACCTCCCGTCCCGCATAAAAACCACCTGCGGGCCACCCTCCTCAAGGAGGGATTTTCAAGAGGCCATTTCCAAGAAAAGTACGTATTAAATCCGCCATTAGAATACCGGCCGAAGAACAACAATAAAGCTTTACGGTTTTAAACACAGGGGGTCTGGGGGCAAATCGGTAGGAAAGTTTTTTATCTCGGTTCAGTCGCTCTGCGGCTGAACCTTCTTCCTACGCTCCGCGTCCCTTCAGCAACCTAAACGGACGCAGAGCACCTAACAGGGGTACCGCCGCAGAGCAGCGGTACCGAGATACTGCTTTAATCCTGCCCATCACATACATCATAGCTCGCACCGCATACTCTTAACCGGCAACCTTCGCTAAAACACCTACCAATAACCAAAAGGAGTCTCTCCCCATAGCAGGGGGAGATCAAGAGGGGGTAGATTCAGGCAATCAAGAATCTTCACTCCACTTCACGCGAGGCATAATCTTGTCCTCATCAATCCGGTCCTTGTACTTGAGCACTTCCCGAAGCATGCCCTCAACCACATCGTCAGTCATGTAGTGCGGCTCCAGGCCCAGCTCCAGCAAACCGGTGTGGGTGGGATTGTAGTAGTGATCTTCGGGCTCCTTGCGGGGGTTGGGGATCGACTGCACCTGCACGCCAAGGTCCATGCTATCTCCCACCCGTTTCACGATTTCAGCTACATCATTCACTGAAAAGGTCTCGGTCAGCTGATTGTAAATCTTGAGCTCTCCCTGCCCGGCCGGGTTGTTGACTGCCAGCCCGATACACTGCAGGGTATCGTTAATATTCAGGTAGCCGCGCACCTGTTCTCCTTTACCATAGACCGTCAGCGGCACTCCGGCCACGGCCTGTACCAGGAAGCGGTTGACCAGCGTGCCAAAAATATCGTCGTAGTGGAAGTTCGGAAGCAGCTGCTCGCTGAGGTCCGACTCCGGGGTTGAAAGCCCATAAACCGGACCTTGCATCAGATCGGTCACCTTTAAATCAAAGGTGCGCACGTAAAACCACAGCAGATCAGTGTCCAGCACTTTGGTAGTGTGGTACAGCGAGCCGGCTGCCCGCGGGAACAGGAAGGTGTCTTTGCGTCCCTTGTGCTCGATTTCCAGCCAGCCTTCTTCGATATCGATATTCGGAGTGCCGTATTCGCCCATCGTGCCCAGCTTCACGATATGGCAGTCCGGGGCGTAATTCAACACGGCCTGGATCAGATTGAAGGTCACGTTCAGGTTATTATTAAGCGTCAGCTGCGCCTCATCGACCCCTTTCATCGAATACGGGGCCGATGGCTGCTCGGCGTAATGTACTACCGTGTCGGGACGGTATTGGTCGATCAGCCGAGACATAAAGCGGTATTCGGTCAGGTCGCCAATCTCCACGATAATCTCGTGGCCGGTTTCGGCTTCGAAGATCCCGGTTCGTTTCTTCAAGTTAGGATTGGGCATCAGTGCCTCAGAGTCGGTCTGCATAGCGATCGTTCGTCGCAGGTAGTTGTCTGCTACTATCACCTCGTGGCCGGCAGATGCAAAGTGCATCGCCGTCGGCCATCCCAAATAACCGTCACCGCCTAATATTAAAATCGTCATTTTAAACCTCTTTTTGCGTTTCTTCGTCTTTATTCAAATTCAATAAATCGTGTTCCAAAATATATTCTTTTAGCTCTTGCTTGCCCATGGCTTCTCCCTTGGCGGAGGTATAAGGCTTAGTTACGCCCATCTCTCTCATATCAGGGTAGTCATAATCGATATTTTTATATACTGATTTAAAGGCCGGGATGACTACAAAATAGTCGGGAAGTTCCACGGTTCGGCGGGTTTCTTCTTCGTTAATAAGTTCTTCATATAATTTTTCACCCGCTTTGGATCCAATAATGGCGGTTTCGAGATCTTCCGGTTTGTAGCCGTGGATAGGAGCTAAAATTTCGATCATCACTTCAGCCAGCATCTCAATTTTTACGATGGGCATCTTCGTGACAAACACTTCGCCCCCTTTAGCCAGGAATACCGAATCCATCACCAGCTTTACAGCTTGACGCAGGGTCATGATGAAACGCGTCATCCGAGGATCGGTAAGCGTAACCGGCCCTCCCTCCTGGATCTGCTTCTGGAAGATGGGGATCACCGAGCCGCGGGAACCCAGCACGTTGCCAAAACGCGTGCAGGCAAAAACCGGACCCTTCCCCCTTTTGTGAGAGTTCGCCGAAGTCATCAGCCGCTCTCCCATCAACTTGGAGGTTCCCATCACATTGGTCGGGTTCACGGCTTTATCCGAAGAGGTAAACAGCACCCGATCTACCTTGTTCTCGATCGCAGCGTCAATAATATGCTGGGTGCCGTCGATGTTTGTGCGGATAGGCTCCCAGGGCGCTTCCTCGCATAGGATCACGTGTTTGAGGGCTGCAGCATGCAAAATAATATCGATCCCCCGGGTGATTGCCCGCACGCGGTCTTTGTCCCGGATGTCGCATATCATCAAATTGACGTTAGGCACCTCCCGGAATTCATCGGCCAGGAAAAACAACTCGCTTTCGTTGTTGTCCACCCCCAGAATCTCTTTGGGTTCCCTGGTTACGACCTGACGCAGCAGCTCCTGCCCTACCGTTCCACTCACACCGGTAATCAATACGCGTTTATTGTTCCAGTTGGAATCCATAAAAAATCAGTCTTGGAATTTGTGTGTTAACATAAACTTTAAAAGATAAAAAAGTTGACCCAGATGATACCAGGCAATCTTGCGGGGCTTATCGATGGCATGCAGGCGAATGGGAATTTCGGCAATCCGGCCCCCCATAGATAATACTTCCAATGAAAAAATCCCACAAATGCAATTGCCTTTCAGTTGCAGCCGGCTTGCCAGCTTTTTCTTGATCGCCCGAAAGCCGGTCCCGGAATCCCCTACCTTGCCTTTCATTCCGGCCAGCCGGGTCAGCAGCTTTTCTGACGGTCGTACAACCTCATCCCGACGGCCCTGCACCATATCGGCTTCTCCATTTATAATTGGCTGCACGAGTTCAGGAATTTTAGCCGCCGGCAGTTCTCCATCGGCATCAATGGTAACAATAATATCGTTTGAGGCCTGCTGAAAACCCTTTTTGATGGAATATATATAGCCCCGGTTGGTCTCATTGTGGAGCACTTGAGCTCCGGCCTGTTTAGCAACTTCTGCAGTGCGGTCGCTACTGGCATCATCAATCACAATAGCCTCATCCACATACTGCAAAACCTCTGTAAGGGTCTCCCCAATCCTGGATTCTTCGTTATACGCTGGAATGACGGCTGTTACTCCCACAATAAGGTTACATTAACTGTTTATCGATGGGATTAACTTTTTCAAAACCGACAAATTTATCCATCACCGTTTTGACCCCTTCTTCGAGTCCAACGGAAGCCTGCCATCCCAAATTCTTGAGCTTGTGGATATCGATACTAAAGTTATACCTCGTTCGGATATCCTGGTCGGTAAAAATCACATCGGTATCGCTTTTATATTTCTGGATAGCTTCGATTACATCAAGCACCCGGTTATTGCCTTCACAAGCGTTAATAATCTGATTTTTAAACGGATCGGGATTATCCAAGACCTGCAGAAAAAGCTGTGCTACGTCACGAACATGAATCACCGGGCGAATCTGCTTACCATCCCCATAGACCGTCAATTTCTTTTTGGTTCCTGCCAGAAAGCACAGCCGATTGATAAAAGACTTGACCCTCATATTCGCACTTGGCCCGTAAACCGTACCCATCCGAAAGATCGTATAATTCAGCTTCTCTCCTTTGGTTTCGATATAATGTTCGGCCTCCAGTTTTGAGCTGGCATAAGCTCCCAGCGGATCTGTAACGTCCCCTTCGGTCTTAGCAGTGCCGGGACCGTACACCGAGGCGGTACTCGCAAAAATCAGATGATCGACATCGTTGTCAATACAGGCATTCACCAGATGGGTAGTGCCCCAGTGGTTCACTTGCCTGGTGGTATTGGGATTGTCAAAACTCAGCGGAGTATTCACAATCGCTGCCAAGTGGATAACGGTATCGACATCCCGCAAGGCATACTGCAGCTGGTTCGGATCCAGCAAATCCCCTTCTATAAACTGGTAATGACCATCCAGTGGTAATTTGAATAATGAATTTACGGTACCGCCGCTTAAATTATCGAACACGCGTATAATATAACCGTCAAGCTCTTTACCGAGCTTCTCCAAAAGTACCGATCCGATATATCCACACGCCCCGGTAACTAATAACTTTTTTGGCGTTTGCATCAGCTATCCTTCCCAAGCTTGTTATGTAGTCCACATTCGTTTTTTCCCTGCCCTTTCCATCGCCCTGATCGGGCATCTCCGTCCTCGGAAGGCTGCGTGCAGGGAGCGCAGCCCACACTTAAATATCCCTTTTCCAGCAACGGATGCTCCGGCAGTTCATTTATATGCACATACGTCCATACATCGTGATTGGTCCAATCCAGCATCGGACAAATTTTTGTAATGCCATTATCCAACTGCTGAATGTAATCCGCCTTTTTGCGCTGCTCGGTTTGATCACTTCGGATGCCGGTCATCCACGCCTTATAATCACTTAAGGCTCGTTCCAACGGCTCTACTTTGTTGATATAGCAGCATTGGTCCGGATCTTTTTTATACAGTTGGCCGTATTCCTGTTTAAAAGTGCCATGCCCCATCTTATTGGTTATTTCAATAACGTTAAGTCCAAACTGTTTGACCAGCTGATCTTTGAAGGCGATGGTTTCCGGAAAATGGAAACCGGTATCCAGGAATATGACCGGTACTTTGGGGATATGTTTTGAAATCAAATGCAGCAGTGGCACGCTCTGAGACTGGAATGAAGAGGTGACGACCAGATCATTGCCGAATTTTTCATACGTAAATTTCAGCCGATCTTCGACTGACAGATCTACAAATTCAGATGTTTTTTTTATGGTCATAGTCATTTAATTGCCTTTGCAGGTACTCAACTCATGTCCCCATTTTCGGACAATAAAGAATTTCTTGGATCCAATAATCTCCGAGGCAAGCCTGCGGAGTATTTCCGGGTTCCATGTTGATCCGACGGTCAAAACCCGAAATTCTGTTATTTTCTGTTATTTAGATTCCGAAAGAAATACTGAGTTTATCTCAGCACATTGATTCGGAATAACTTGTTTTTGGGACCCCAACGCAAAGCATCGGGGCATTCCATTGAATAAATCTCTGGCATTTGCCAGTACCCAGCTGGTAACTGGCCATATATCACCTCTGTTAATATATGGTAAATAAACAACAGTATTTATAAAACATCTACTACTTTTTTGAAGCTTTTATAGTAGATGAGACGGTTTTTGCCAATTTTTTGTATTAATGGATCCGGGGCATTAATGTTAATTTACGCAGGCGATCAACTATCGTCGGTCACCGGTCATCCGTCCTCAATCGCAAACGATTTCTCGCTGCGCCCTGCTCCGAATGACGGCTTTAAGATTAGTTATTAGCTAATTTAAAAGCTCCTCCTTGTTCCGTGGGTTTGCGGAATAGGGAGGGGTTGGGGTGGGTCTAAACAAGCTCCCAAACAAATCGTGCAACAGATCCCGGATCCGGGTCCGGGATGACACGGTGTGAGGCGTTGTAAAAGAGATAAGTTGATCATCCCCCCTTGGCCCCCTTCGGCTTACGAATGAACGAGGCGCAGAGCACCTAACAGGGGTACCGACGCAGAGCAGCGGTACCGAGATAAAGGGGGACTTTTAATCTTGCCTATCACATAAATCACACAAATCACAGTTCCCAACGCATACACCTAAACAGCCATCTAGCATCAACCATTTGCAAACAAAAAAAGTGTCATACTGGGCGCAGGACAACGA
>Ga0209918_1001714_pt1 | contig 11289 bp, 8 predicted proteins | sample SalPonD_shore_MG_FD_185712 | JGI IMG/M metagenome (GOLD analysis project Ga0209918, IMG submission 185712) | Salt pond soil microbial communities from South San Francisco under conditions of wetland restoration - Salt Pond MetaG... | ecosystem: Environmental > Aquatic > Marine > Intertidal zone >...
GGTTACACCATGGACGCCGGCCTGCCCGAGCTGCTGGAAGCACTGTCCGGCTATTACAGCGCCGCCTACCAGCGCGAGCTTGTCCCGGAGAACTTCATCGTGACCACCGGGGCGACGGAAGCTATTTACCTGGCGCTGACCGCCACCTCGGCGCCGGGCCGGGAATTCATCGTGCCCGATCCCTCGTTCCTGCTGTATGCACCGCTGATCCGCATCAACGGCGGTATCGTCAAGTCCATCCCCACGCGTCCCGAGAACAATCACCAGCTCGATCCCCAGGAGGTTATCGACGCCATTGATCAAAACACCTATGGCATCGTCCTGAACTCGCCCAGCAATCCGACCGGTGCGGTATATCCGCGCGAGACCGTCGAGGCCATCGTCCAGGAAGCCGCCTACCGCGGCGTCTACGTGATCAGCGACGAGGTCTACGATCACCTCGTCTATGACGACAAGGAATATGCCAGTGTGCTGTCCTGCTGCAGTGATCTGGACCACGTTATGGTGATCAACAGTTTTTCCAAGACCTACAGCATGGCGGGCATGCGCATCGGCTGGCTGGCCGCCAGCCAGGGCGCCATCAAGAAACTGCGCCGCTATCACATGTTCACCACCACGGTGGCCAACACGCCCTGCCAGTGGGGCGCGGTCGCCGCACTCAAGGGCGACCGGCAGTTCGTCAACGACATGCTGGCGGAATATGCCCATCGCCGCGACCGCCTGATTTCCCTCATCGAGCAAACCCCCAACCTGCGCGGCTACCGGCCGGGCGGGGCCTTCTACGCCTTCCCCTCGCTGCCCGAGGGCGTCAACGGCAGCAATGTCGCCCTGAGCATGCTCAAGGAAATCGGTGTCTGCACGATCGCCGGTGAGACCTTCGGTGACGCCTATCCCAACGCACTGCGCATCAGCTATTCCACGCCCATAGAAAATATCGAAAAGGCGTTTGACCGCATCATACCCTGGATGGAGAAACAGGATTTCTCGTAACGGCAGTGAATGGGAATGCAGTGAATAGTGAATAGTAAGTAGTGAGTAGTAAGCAGTAACAGCACTTCCCGTCATGCCGGAAGCCTGCGTAGCAGGCTATCCGGCATCCAGTCCATGTTGGACCTGGCGTTTTGATCCCGCGGGTTGCAACGGCGCCGGAAATATCCGGATATCCTGATGAGTTGAGTTCCTTGCATTAACGTATCCTTGCGAGAATGCTTCCATCCCTTTTATCCGGATAGCAAGGCGGAGTTTTCGTGATGGCCGTCAGGCAGAAGTATTATCTTTAATACTCACTATTTACTGACTACTTTTTACAAACGAGTGTCTCTCCAGATAATCCCGCAGCGCGGCATTGACTTTCGGCGACAGCAGCAGTGCCGAGATCATGGTGGGAATGGACATCACCGCGAACATGCCGTCGACGAGACCGATCACGGTCTGCAGCGACACCACCGCCCCCGCGACGATGAGGACGACGTAAAACCACAGGTAATGACGCTGGCGGTGGGCGCCGAACAGGAAGGACATGCACTTGGTGCCGTAATACCAGTAGCTGACGATGGTGCTGAAACCCAGGAACAGGATCATGGCGGCGAGGACATAGACGCCCAGGTCGGGCATGCCCGACTGAAACGCCCGTACCGTCATGGTCACGCCGTCGGTATTGGTATCCTGCCACACGCCCGTGGAGAGTATGGCCAGGGCCGTGCAGGAACATACGATCAGGGTGTCGATCACGGGGCCCATCATGGCCACCAGGCCTTCCCGTACCGGTTCGTTGGTCCGGGCCGCGCCGTGGGCCATGGAAGCGGTGCCGATGCCGGCCTCGTTGGAAAAGGCGCCGCGCCGCACGCCCATGATCACCACCGTGCCGAGCGCACCGCCGGCGACGGCATGGCCGCTGAAAGCATCCCGGATAATAAGAAAGAACGCGTCCGGTACCCGGTCCATATAACGGATCAGCAGCCAGGCGGTGACGCCCAGGTAGAACACCACCATACCCGGCACCAGCCGCGATGTGACGGCCCCGATGCGCGTGATATGTCCCATGATCACGAACAGGACCAGGACGGCAATGGTGATTCCCAGGGCCAGATCGAAAGCGAAATGATCCTGCGCACTCGCCAGCCCCAGCGGCATTCCCACCAGGTCGCGCATCAGCTGCACCACCTGGTTGGTCTGGAACACCGGCAGGGTGCCGAACAGGCCCGCCACACAGAATAAATACGCCAGTGGCAGCCAGCGCCGGTCCAGCCCCTCGCGGATGACGTACATGGGCCCGCCCTGCAGGTGGCCGTAGGTATCGCGGCCGCGGAACATTACCGACAGGGTGCAGGTATAGAACTTGGTGGCGACCCCGACCAGGGCGGTCACCCACATCCAGAACACCGCGCCCGGCCCGCCCATGGAGATGGCCACGGCGACACCGGCCACGTTGCCCAGCCCCAGGGTGCCGGACAGCGCCGTGGACAGGGCCTGGAAATGCGGGATATGGCCTTCGTGATCCGCCTCGTCGTAACGCCCCGTGAGAATGTCCAGGGCATGGCCGAAATGGCGGTAGGGCAGGAAGCGGGAGAAACCGGCCAGGAAGCAGCCGCCGCCGACCAGCAGCACCACCAGGGGCATGCCCCACATGAAGTCGGCGAAAACGGTAAACACGTGCTCGATGGCACGGGAATCGGGCAGGGCCATGCGGGATCCGCGGTTGAAATGACAGGACTACAGCCTTGCACACTCGTTCGCGTATTTCAAAGCCACGGGTGTCCTTGAGCAGCGCATTTCTGCGAAATCACGCCGTTCACAAACCACGCCTGCCCGTACTACACTGTAACCAGCCGCTTCCGTAGCTCAACTGGATAGAGTATCGGGCTTCGAACCCGAGGGTTGCAGGTTCGAGTCCTGCCGGGAGCGCCAGATTCCTATCGTTTAATGTCCAATAACATTAATTCTGTCCCACCTCTCAAGTACTTGAATAATAGTTAATAATAACCTTTATTTCCAAGGTAGCCATTATAGTGGGACACCTGTCCCATATTCTTCATAATCTGCAAAGTGGACAGGCCGAATATTGACTGCCTATACTTAAACAATGCAACAACATGCTGATAAAAGGGAGATTTACACCATGCCCCACCCAACCCTCTATATAACATTATCGGACAACCTGTCCCTCAAAATATAGTTAGGCCAGACGCGGTTTAAAACGAAAATGCTACATGATCACGATCAGTTTCTGTTCAAAACTCCCCTAATAGGGTGACGCGAAAGATTGAAAAATATGATACACCTGAAGCCAACGAAGGTTGCGCGCAGAGCGTAGCATCTACGGACAACCTTCGTTGGCTTCAGGGGCAGACTCAACCTTACGCGTTGTCTTTGGGGCGACTGGCGAATACAGGATCATAATACGGGGCTTACGATGACATCGGGGCGCGCTATCCTAACAATACACACGAGACGCGCACACGGCGCGCGACTCAGTTAGATCGTTAGGCCTTTAAATGGACGGTAACAATGTATGACCCTATTCTTATTCGGCGACATTGCTGATTGCGGGGCTGGGGCTTATTGTCACGGTTGGCAGCCATCTTGTGTCGCCGTCTTTAAAATGCTTTTTTAAAATAGCTTTACCTTTGATGTAAGTGTTCAATATGAATTATTCTAAGAAATTATTTGCACTCAATAAATTATCTAATATATTGATGGTAGTCTTTGGTATATTGCTTGTTGGATTGCTGTTGTACAACTCATTTTCCCCCCAACTGAATCTATTTTCTTTTATTGTATATTTACTTTTTTTCTTTATTGTTTTCGCTTTGCTAGCTATTTGGACATGGCTGATAGTTATAAGAGCAAATTATTTAGGATACATAGTTGGAATATTGTTTACATGTTATATTCTATGGGGGGGATATAAATTATATTCTGTAGTAAGTCTTCTTTAAAAAGTGAATGGCTAATTATTTAAAAGGAGGAACGAGGCCTAACAATAAACTTCAGCCGAGCGCTAAAAGCGCCGGCTGAGTTCGGTCGTTAGCCATATATAAAAATGACACCAGCAGAAACTTTAATGCACACCACCGTACGGCTCGAGTGCACGCTAAAAGATGGGAAGGTAATTACAGGCACAGGTTTTTTCTTTTCGTTCCATTTAGAAGGTGATACGCATATTCCAATTATTGTTACGAATAAACATGTAATAAATGAATCCATCAAAGGCATGTTTGTATTAACCAAGAGTGATGAAAGTGGACAGCCTATTCTTGGATCCACTGAGAAAGTCGTTCTCGATGAATTCGAAAAACATTGGATTAAACACCCTGAAGACGACGTAGATTTAGCAGTTTTCCCCTTAGCACCCTTGTATCGTCATGTTAAAGACCAAGGCATTAAATTTTTCGCGCCTCCTATTGGAGAAGATTTATTGCCAACGCCAGAAAAACTTGGAAATCTTTCCGGCCTTGAAAACATCACAATGATTGGATATCCAAATGGAATTTGGGATGAAAAAAATAATATGCCTATTGTAAGGAGAGGTATAACAGCTACAAATCCGAAATATGATTATAATGGGTTGCCTATCTTTGTAATTGATTGCGCATGCTTCCCGGGATCTAGCGGGAGTCCTGTACTGATATTTGATCAAGGTGGATATTTTGATGCACAAGGACTTAAACTCGGTGGGGGAAGAATTATCCTATTAGGAGTACTTTTCGCTGGACCTCAACATGTAGCTGAGGGAGAGATTAAAACTATTGATGTTCCTCTTGCTCAACTACCAATATCTTTATCTAAAATTCCCAATAATTTAGGATTTGTAGTAAAGGCAAGTAAAATTTCAGACTTTCGGGCATTACTACATAAAGATGGCTAACAAATGCCTCCAGTTGACGGCTCACCCGCGGCTCGCCGCTACTGAGGCTGATCGTTAGCCACTCATGAACGAAACTACAGATTCTATGCTTAATTCTTTAGAAGAATTTCGAGTTAAACCAAAATTTCGTTGTATTGAACCGGAATTTCGCATTCTAAGTCCTTCACCATCTTCAGTAACAATTCCTTTGGAAACAGCATTAAATAATTGTGCTATTGAGCTATCAAATTTAGTACAAAATAGTGCGACGCCTAAAAAATTAAAAAATTGTATCACTGAATCGATTAATTCAATCGATAAGCCTTTTGATACTGAAGATCGAGAATATTTGACCTATTATTATTATCAGCTTGGAGAGTGTGTAGGGGTAAATGTAGCATTCGTTTTAAATCGGTGGCTTTATGGAAATATATTGGCATCAGTATTTAGACTGTTTGGGCGTGGCTAACAATTCACTCAAGCGGGACCGCCAAAAGACAGCGGCCCCTTAGTTAAGTCGTTAGGTGGCTCACGTGAGCGGGATACTGCGAAACAAGCTGACATTATGCTATGTAGTTTTACTGGCTGCGATGTTATCAGGCTGCGAGCATTTTCGTCATAAGCAAGCAATCTTGCCTAAAAGCATCGCGGCCGTACAAGACTCAAATGTGACGGGAGTGTGCAAAGTTCTAGGTGAGGTCGCGCAAGAGCATGACTTATCAGCGCAGCCCACGGAAAATGACAATGTATTGTGCTATTTCAAGCGGGAGTTCAATGGATTCCCTTTAATTCTGGGTGCCCGGATCGAAAATGATGTGGTTTTAGTGGATGTGTTTTCATGGAACATAAAGTCGGAGTTCCAGGCGCTAGAAGAATCGGTATTAAAACGACTAAAACAACAATATGGGAAGGCAGTTGCCTTCCCGGAAAAGCCGGTGCCAATGTGAGTGAATCGCCACCTAACCAGTCATTCGTGCTGGACACGCCAAAGCACTGCGCGCTTTGCCGTGCCCCACAATTCCAACGTTAGGTATATATACAAAATCTTGTTAGCTTGTAATGGAGCTCGGCCGGATCCGGGCCTTGAGGTCGCAGCAAATATCACCTCAGAATTTACTGAGCACCGACAATGGCATAAGAACGTTACTTGCTATTCGAGGATAGTATATCGATTCTGTAATCGTGAGCAGGAAAATTGAATACGCCGACAGATATATATTTCCTCACAAATTAACTCTAATATGCGCACAACGACACAAACAACTTTCCTGCTGCTTATTATTCTGTTATTCGCCACAGGCGTTTCAGCGGGTACGGATGGCGGATCAAGTCCGCTGTCAGCCGTACAGGAATATATCAAAGAGAAGAGTCAACTAGATGTACTGAGAAAGGAATATAAAAAAGCTGTTGTTGCCGATGACCAGGAGCAGGCGGTAAAAATATCCAGAAAGATTCTGAACCTGCTTGAAAAAATGTCAGGAGCGAATCAAAAGCAAGTAGCAGTGGAGTCATATATAGTAGGATATCATTCCATCCTGGCGGGACATCCGAACAAGGCGATCCCGTATCTTCGCCGTACCATTCATATTCTTCCAGAAAGCGATCTTCGAAACCTGAAACCGGCATACGAGGCACTTCTCGTTTCCCGGTCCTTGAGTGCTGTTCGTGTCCATCGAGATAAACTGGATAAAACCATGCGAAAATTCTATCAGGCTTTTCATTCCCTTTCCTGTCTCGTTCTTCCGCCAGTGCCGGATAACATGCCGGTCATGGACAAAAAAGGAAAAGTAGAATTTCCCGAAAGTGCCAGGAGAAAGGGGCTGGCCGGGTGGGCACTTATAACATATACGATAAACAAGAAAGGAGATCTCGTAGATCCCCATTTTGTTTCGATATGGCCAAAAAAATATCTGGAAAAAACTGTGAAAAAATGGATGCATTCATCACATTATAAGCCACCTATACACAACGGGAATGCGACACGACTGGAAAATGTGCCGCAAACATTCATTTTCATATTGAGCGATCTCGGTCTTCGGCCTCCGTTCATTACGTATGAGCAATGGGAGAAGGAAGAGGAAGATCGATGGAACAAAGATGAGTATAAGGACATAAACTGTGCTGATCGCGCTGCATCGAACTATACTGACAAACAATAATCTTATCTCTACCGATCCTTTCCATATCTGCGATTCCCGGAGGTGATACACTTTCCTTCATGTCCGGGATTGAGTCGTTGCCCATAGCGTGTATAACAGAGAAAAAGGAGAAAAAGGGGACGCAACCCTTTTACTGCGTCATTTCATTCTTCTCTATCTGCAGCATTCTCCGCGCTGTTGAGGCGGGCATTTGACCGTGCCGTAAGAGCAGAACACACAGCAGTCTCCGGGCAGGGGTCGGAGCAGTTCACCGCAGGTCTCGCACCGGTAATACCACAGGCAGTAGTCTACGGGCATGGTTTCCTCCCTGCTATGGCCGCATGCGGGACAAGTCAGGACTGACTGCCGCGCTACGTCCGGCACGGGGCAGCCTGCGGAGGACTGACGGCATCAAAGATGGAGACTGCCAGCATCAGTGTGAGGCCGACGTAAAACAGTACCCGGCTCCAGCCGAAACGCCAGAAGGGATACAGGGCGGCCAGGATAATTACCGGGCCGAGGATTGACAGCACGCCGCGCCGGTGCACGCGGTGCCGGCGCCAGCCGTACAGGTTCACGAGCACGCCCGCGATGACGAACAGCGGCAGCAGTGCATTGATGATCAACCCCTCGTAGGCCGACAGGAAGCCGAGGCCGATGGCGGCGCCCAGGGAACCCAGGGCGGGAAAACAGGCCGCGCAGCCCAGGGAGGATATCAGTACGCCGGTCGAGGTCAGTTTATCCAGATACATGAAATACTTGGTTGAGTACCGTAGTCGGCGTCAGGAGGAGAGTGATACCGGCGCCGTCTGCGAAATCAACCTTAGCCCATGGTCGCGGTATATTGCAAATTGCATCCCGCCGCGATACTTGCCTGGTCAGAAAGCGGCAGGGGTGTGCATCATTTGTTTATTTACCATGGGGGGTGCGGCCTTCTTTGCCGGCGAAATCCTGTATTTCGCCGGTGCCGGACAGAATAAAGGCCGCGGCTCCTCAAGGGAGCCGCGGCCCGTTTCGGCGTCTCAGCGCAGCGTGAAAAACATTCCGATTTCGTTGCGGTATTCCCGGTACCTGTCACCGAAGTAATGCACCAGGGTGCGTTCCTCGAAATGTATGCCTATGAACAGGTAGACCGTGAGCATGACGGCGAATACCAGTCGTGTCATCGTCATGTCCGGCGCCGCCCAGAACACCACCAGCAGGCCCAGCATGATGGGATGGCGGCTGTAGCGATAGGTCCAGTTTTTCCTGAATTCCAGCGGCGCATACGGTCTGCCGCGGACATGCAGCCAGGCCTGGCGCAGGCCGAACAGTTCGAAGTGATTGGTGATGAACGAGGCAAACAGTACATAGGCGGCGCCGAGCAGGGTGATTGCCTGTACGATCATCCTGGCGGCGGGATCGGTGACCGACCACACGCTGCCCGGCAGCGGCTGCCAGAACCACAGCACCACGCCGAGGGCAATGCCCGACGTCAGGACGTAGGTGGACCGTTCCAGGTGTGCGGGAATCAGTTGCGTCCACCACTGTTTGAACGTTGGACGGGCCATGATCGTGTGCTGCAGGCCGAACAGCAGGATCAGGCCTGCGTCAAAAAGCACGGCCCCCGCCGTGCTGCCCGTCCTGAAATCCGAAACAGCGTAGGGGACCAGATCCGCCGCTGCAAAAAACAGCCAGAACAGCGCGCCCGCCCCGACGGCATAGGCGAGCAGCGCATAAACGAGGGAGAAAACCTGGTCAATAATTCCCGTTTCGAACTGGCGTTGTACAACCTGACTGCTGACTGCGTCTGTATCTGTACTCATGACACCCTCCTGGCCGATGATTTAATAAACGACCTGTCAGTCAAGCATGGTTTGTGATCACGGACCTTACCCGTTTTTCTTTACGGTCGACAACCGCCGGTTTTATCCCCCCGTACGGCTGTTATCCCGTTGGTTGTTCCAGCAGCAACGCCAGGTAATGCCGGAAGCGCCTGATGCCGTCGCGCAGGTAATGCTGGCTGGAATGTGATTTGGCGGCGATGATGGATCCCTCTATCACGGCCAGCAGATGGGTACTTAATTCCTTTGCCGTCACTTGAATTTTGTCCCGGGCCTTGAGCGCAGGGGCGAAAATGCCCGCGATGGCGCCCTCGAGCTGGTTGAACAGTCGGTCGATTTTCTCCATCAGCGTCGGATAGTTGTCGGCCACCTCGATGGCGAGAGATCCCATGAGGCAGCCGTGGGACCAGAGCTCCGGACTCTTTTCCTCGATATGGTCGACGAAGGCCAGTGCCTTCTCCACCGGATCCCGGATCCCGAGGTAGGGCCCGCTGGCAATAATGCGATAGCCCCGTGCCAGATATTCCTCCAGGGCGGCGATGGCCAGTTCCTCCTTGGATTTGAAGGCGTGGTAGAGGCTGCCCTTGGCCACGCCGGCGCGTTTGATGATGTCGTCCACCGAGGTGGCGCTGTAGCCGCGGCCCGTCATCAGCTCTATGGAGGCGTTGAGGATCTTGTCTTTGGCGGTCAGTGTGGTCATGGCGGGAATATAGACCGACCGGTCAGTCTAGTCAAGCGGCGGCGCTTGGAACAGGCGGCCACGGCCGGCTGTGTCAGGGGGCGGAGCAGAGTCTATACTTACTTGGAAAGGGAGGCGCCATTGCCCGGAAGAGTGAAAAAAGACACAGTATTTTTTCCGGAATAGTATATAGTTACGAACAATTGTTAATATTCAGGTTTAGACTGTGATGAACTCGACGAAAACAGCCGCTGTCTTTGCCCTGCTGGTGTTCCTGGCCGGCTGCAGCAGTTTTCCCGCCAAGGTGGCCCGGAAGGGGCCGGAGAAGCTGGTGATCTATCCTGACGGCAGCATGCACTTCCATGGCCGGCCCATCCCTGCCCGTGACGTGGTCATCTACCCCGATGGCTACGGCGGCGAGAAGGCGGCCGTGCGGGTGCACATGGAACCCCTGCACCCGGATTACTTCCGTGACTCCATCGTCGTGCAACGCGAACCCGTGCCGGGTACTGAAACCCGGGTCAGCCAGAACTAATCCCTCTGCGAATCACCGTCATGCCGGAAACGGCCCCCGTGCCGTTATCCGGCATCCATACCGAGTTTTAACGATGGCTGGATAGCGGATACCCGCTTCGCGGGTTCCGGTATGACGTCACTTCTTTTGCGCTATTTACTACTTACTATTCACGACTCACGATTCACTTCTAAACAGCGGCCGTTGCGCGCCGCCGGCTTCAAGGCAGTGACAGGTTTATGCTGTTTCCGCTGCCTGCCGTGAGGCGCGTTTCCTCTCGTGTTCCTTCAGCAGCTTTTTGCGCAGGCGGATGTTTTTTGGCGTGACTTCCACCAGTTCATCGTCGTTGATGAATTCCAGCGCCCGTTCCAGGGACAGTTTCAAAGGCGGTGTCAGCAGCACGTTGTCGTCCTTGCCGGCGGCACGGACATTGGTGAGCTGCTTGCCCTTGAGGGGATTGACCACCAGGTCGTTGTCGCGGGAATGGATGCCGATGATCATGCCTTCGTAGACTTCCGTGCCCGGGCCGATCAGCATCTGGCCGCGATCCTGCAGGTTGAACAGGGCGTAGGCCAGGGCCTTGCCCTCGCCGTTGGCGATGAGAACGCCGTTGATGCGCTGGTTGCTGATGGACTTCCTGACCGGGCCGTAATGATCGAAAACGTGGTAAAGCAGGCCGGTGCCCGCCGTGGCGGTGAGATACTCGGTGCGGAAGCCGATGATGCCGCGTGCGGGGATGGAATAGTCCAGGCGGGTGCGGCCGCGGCCGTCGGGCAGCATATCCTGCAGTTCGCCGCCGCGCTCGCCCAGCATTTCCATGACCGCGCCCTGGTACTGATCCTCCATATCCACGGTGAGCTGTTCGTAGGGTTCCAGGCGCGTACCGCCTTCCTCGCGGTAGATGGCCTCGGGTCTCGAGACGCTGAACTCGTAGCCCTCGCGGCGCATGTTCTCGATGAGGATGGACAGGTGCAGCTCGCCGCGGCCGGAAACGCGGAACTTGTCCGGATCGTCGGTTTCCTCCACCCGCAGGGAGACATTGTGTTTCAGCTCCTTCTGCAGGCGTTCTCGGATCTGCCGGGAGGTGACGTACTTGCCTTCGCGGCCGTTGAAGGGGGAATCGTTGATCTGGAAGGTCATGGTCAGGGTCGGCTCATCCACCTTGAGGGCGGGCAGGGACTCGACGTGATCGGGATCGCACAGGGTATCGGAGATATTGAGTTCATCGATGCCGCTGATGAGGATGATGTCTCCCGCGGAAGCCTCCTCGATCTCGCTCCGTTCCAGAC
>Ga0209918_1001715_pt1 | contig 11286 bp, 10 predicted proteins | sample SalPonD_shore_MG_FD_185712 | JGI IMG/M metagenome (GOLD analysis project Ga0209918, IMG submission 185712) | Salt pond soil microbial communities from South San Francisco under conditions of wetland restoration - Salt Pond MetaG... | ecosystem: Environmental > Aquatic > Marine > Intertidal zone...
CGGCTCTATCTGCGTGAGCGTGCCGACCGGCTCCGGGTGGAGTTGCGTATCGCTTACCACGATTACGAAGTACGGGTCGAAGACCGGCGGACGCAGATTTTACTTCCCAACCGGGAGTTTGCCGGCGAAAATGACCCACCGATCTGGTCCGTCACCCGGGATACCGCCCGGGAGGAACGCTGGGTCGAAGAGTTACAAAAAACCGGACTCGAATCCACCGGGTCGTTTCGCACCTTCACGCCAACCGAAGCCCCGCTGGAATGGGTGGCCGGGGCCCTCCCGGCATTGGCCGGAGCCGGGTATGAAATCTATGGACAACAACAGCTGAAACGGTATGCCCCGCCAAAGAAGCTGACTGCCAGCACATTGACGGTCCGGAGCGGCGAGCAGTGGTTCGAGGTCGAGGGGACCATGTCGTTCGGGGACATCGCCATAGATATGAGCGATATTCGCCGGGTGCTGATCCGGGATAAACCGTACGTGCGGCTTCGGGACGGCAGTACCGGGGAGCTTCCGGAAGACTGGCTCGAGCGGTTGCAACGGCTTCTGCACCTCCTGCCCACCGGACAGCAACAGGCCCGGATTCCGAAAATTGCCGCCTCGGCCATCGAAGAGATCGGCGAGGCGGTGGATGACTATCGTGCGGATACCGCCTTTCAGCAATATGTGGATCGACTGCGGGAATTCCATGAGGTGAAACCGGTCGAACCACCGGATGAATTCCGGGGCACCTTACGCCCGTACCAGGTGGCGGGATTATCCTGGCTGCGTTTCCTCCACCAGTATGGCTTCGGCGGTATTCTGGCCGATGATATGGGACTGGGGAAGACCATCCAGGTGCTGGCATTGCTTCAGAAAATACGCGAGGAATCGGGGACCGAGCCCATTACGCTGGTGATCGCCCCCCGATCGGTCATCCACAACTGGGAGACGGAAGCCGGGCGATTCCTCCCGGACTGTCCGGTGTATATCCATCACGGCACCGATCGGGCGGAATCATCCGACGCCTGGCCAGAGGCCACGCTGAACATCACGACCTACAGTACCATGCGCAACGATATTTCCGTGCTTGGCGAAAGGGCATTTGATTACATCATTCTGGACGAGTCCCACACGATTCGAAATCCTTCCAGCAAGACGTTCCGGGCTATACGGCGTCTTCAAGGTGAACACCGGCTGTGTTTGACCGGCACCCCGGTTCAGAATACGACTATGGATCTTTGGTCGCAGTTCGAGTTCCTCAATCCCGGCATTCTGGGGGGACAAAAGCGGTTTTCGGAGGAATGGGTAAAACCGCTGGAGCAGGAGAACGACCGTACCGTCGAAGAGATGCTGCACAAGATGGTGGCCCCGTTTATTCTGCGCCGCACGAAACAGCAGGTTGCCAGAGATCTGCCATCGCTCACGGCCTCCCAGGTAGAGTGCACCATGGATGCGACCCAGCAACGCATCTATGAAAAGTACCGCCAGGTTTACCACCGGATCGTCAATGAGGCAATTGACGCCAAGGGGGTACGGGATTCCAGTTTTACCGTGCTGGAGGGCCTGACCCGGTTGCGGCAGATCTGTTGTTCGCCGCGTCTGATTGATGGAGAAACCGGTTCCTCGGCGAAACTCCAGCGGTTTGTGGATCTGGCTGAGGAGCTCATTTGCGAAGGACACCGGGCGCTGGTGTTTTCCCAGTTTGTGAGATTCTTGCGGCACATCGAAGCGGAGGTGCAGCGCCGCGGCTGGAAGTATGAATATCTGGACGGCCAAACCCGCAACCGGCAGGAGCGGGTGGACCGGTTTCAGACGGATGCCTCGAAGAGCCTGTTCCTGATCAGTTTGAAAGCCGGCGGCGAAGGGTTGAACCTCACCGGCGCGGATTATGTGTTTTTGATGGACCCGTGGTGGAATCCGGCGGCAGAGCGGCAGGCCATGGACCGGACCCATCGCATCGGGCAGGACGAACACGTCTTTGTGTACCGGTTTGTGTGTCCTGGCACGGTGGAGGGGAAGATTTTGCGATTGCAGGAGCGAAAGCGTGATCTGGCGGAGAAATTGGTGGTGGCCGAACCCGGGATTTTCAAACAGCTGAAGCGGGAAGATCTGCTGGCATTGTTTGAATAGTCTGCACAATACTCACCGACTCAATCCGGTTGATCAGGAGAACCCTTTTTCCGTTACTAGTACCCGAAGTCCCACCGCATACCAAGCCCCGGGAAAACATGTCCGGTTTACCGGAATGTGGAAACTCTTTCCTCACCGGAGATGTTAACAGGGTACCGGTGGTCATCGGGATGATCACCGGGTCATACCCGAAGGAAAAAACATAAATGAAGTGAGCATCACCTTGATTGAAAGGAGGCCCTCTCATGAAGGCAGGGATTCTGTTCACCGGGTCGGGTCCCATCGTCATTCTGACCTCGTACGAGGCTCTGGACGATCCGGACCTGCGGGACAAACTCTCTACCAAAGGAATTCAGAAGTTCATTGCCTATGAGGTCCCGGGAGAGATGGTCCGGGAGAAGTACGGGGTGCACTACCAGGTGGTGATGGGCGATCTGTATCAGGAGGATGATTTGCGGGTACTGGATTACGACGGGCATCACATTTTCCGGACCTTTTGCTTCGCCGATTTGGGCGAACCGATTTACTTCGATCCGATGGTGCCTGTTTAACCGTCGCGGGAAAATGGCACAGGGAGCCCTGAATTCAGCCGGCCGATGATTTTTCAAGTTAAGTCTATCCCGAACACTTTCCTCCCCTCCTTTTTCCGATGAAAAAGGAGGAGAAAATCCCGGCCCCGAGATCGCAAAGTCAACCGAATCAAAGATTCGGGAATTTGCGGATCGGGGCAGGCTGCGAAGTTCCTTTTGAGTCCTGCTACACCGCACTTCGCGAAATTCCCACCTGTCCCGATTCGAATTGGTCAAAATCTTTGATTTTGCAACCAATTCGTTTTCGGGAGGACTCATCCGGCCACCGCCGGCCACTGGCCGCAATTGGCTTCGAGGCCGTTTTACGAACCATGTAAAAGGCGCGGAATTGTCCGGCTCCCCCTCACGAAGGGGGAGCCCGGCCGGCCAGTGGTGCTGGAGTGTGAAAAACGGGACCCGGGAAGGGGTGAGTCTCTCAAATGGCTGAAAAAAGGATGGTGTGGCAAGACCTGTTTTTTCGCCCAATCCGCTGTCTGAGCGGCCTATCTGACCCGTGCCGAAGGTGTTGTCCCTCTGTAATCAGGGAAAAGTTAGCAGCCACACGCTCCGACAGGCCGTGAGTTCGGATTGGGCTTGATTTTTTGGTTACTTTTGTATCAAGACAAAAGTAACAGAGAAAAGGAAGAGCACGAACCGCAGGTGCTTTGCCGGATGCCCGGCAGGCTCACGGAACCGTTTATCTTCTTCTATCTAATTTTAAAAGATTTTCTAGAACCCGGTGAGCCCGATACCTTCGGTGAGTGTACCCTGGTTTGGTCGTCCGTCCCTTTTCTCCCTCCTTTTTCCGATGAAAAAGGAGGAGAAAATCCCAGCCCCGAGAGCGCAAAGTCAACCAAACCCAAGATTCGGGAATTTGCGGATCGGGGCACGCTGCGCACAACAATTCTATCCCACCTATCCTTTTTTGCCCTTTGGGCCCTTTCCCCCAGACCCGTCGGGAAGAAAGGGAAGAACCTGTCGCATCATTCTCCGGATCACCGATGATTTTTCACGCGAAGGTACCCCGATTTGAGCCTTTCGAAATCTATGATTTCGTCAAAGTTTCATTAGCGGGGCTCACCGGTTGCGGGACAAATTTGGATTCAGGGCCGGTTGAAAAACCATGATGGGTTCCGTATTGGACTATCCGGCTCCCCCTTACAAGTTGGAGTCTGGCCTGCTCATGGTGCTTGAATATGAGGGACGTTCCTTGGGAGGAGGTTAAAAACTCCGTAGCATGAATGCCCCGGGAGAGTGTTGGAGCTTCGCATACCCAGCTATAAATGGCTGGGCTAGAAAAAGATTCGGGCGCGGAACGGGGAAGCGGCCGGGAGAGAGAAAATGTTCGGAGATGCGGTATGGCCCCACCCTTCAGGGTGGGGATCGGGGCGGCCTTTCCTCTTATTTTCTGCTATTTGTGGCAGATTTTATCTTCTGCCGATCCCCGGCCGAAAATGGCACGTAATAGGGTTCGGATTATAATTTGCTTTTTTTCCGCTCAATTTGTGCTTTTAATAACTCCATGGAAGGTAGGTGTTAGGTGAGCCCCAGCTCACCTCAAGGTGAGCTATAGCTCGACTTTGTCTGAAGATCTATATTCCAGGGTGAAGCCAAAAAATTGCATAAGTTTTATATAATTAACCACATACTGACCATGATGAAAAAGGAGATATATTTCGGCACCATTTTTGACATATAATTAAAGGTACAATTAATTAAATGAAAGGGGGCCGAAATGAAAGAGTTAACAGTTGAAGAAATGGAACGCATTGAAGGAGGGAATGGTTGGTGTAAGGCAGCCGGGTTCGTTGCTGCACTTGCGGTAGCGGGAGGACCAATCGGATGGGCAATGTTTGGCCCCCCGGCGTTTGCTTTAGGTGCAGCATGTCTCTTCGCGAGTTAATTTTAGATTGGTTTAAAAAGAAAAGGGAGAATAGTAATGGAAGAGTTAACCATTCAAGAAATGGAGTGCATTGAAGCAGGAGGAAAATTCTGTGATTTTGTGGGAGGATTTTCTGTTGGATTAGGTTTTATGGCTCTACTTGGCGGACCGGTTACCTGGGGGCTCAATTCAGTTGTATTGATCGCTGATGCCGGTTGTTTATTCGGAATTTGGTCTTGATCCTCCACGAAAAATCATTCAGATTACTGAAGATTCTGGTAGTGTAGTGAGAATGCGGCTCGGTCAGAAATCTATTTGTTAACAATACCGGTTAATACAGTCTGTCCGGGAATGGTGATCTCAATTCCTTCAGTATCACGACAGACAGATTGAAAGTCATACGTACACACCTCCTGGCTGCCCGATCCGTCTTCTTGGATGAATACAAAAATAAATGAATAACGGGCAGGTGAAGAATTGAAGCCAGCTGTCACCGGAAAGCGCGTCCTGCGGCTAACTCCATCCTTTCTTTTTATCCTGAAGAAAATCTTTGTACTGTCCGTTCTTATCGCCCTGTTCGGTGCAGGCAGACAAGTAATTCTTGAGACCATTAAGGAACCGGTTCCTCCGTTCTGGCAGAAGGTCTGTTTGGCAGGGATATTATTGTGCCCGTTAATCATCGATCATCTGAGAATGCCCAAGATACCCGCAGTCAAACCACTGTTGATAGTACCTCAAAGCAAAGACATTCAATTCCGAAGTATCCTTCGTATATTTTTAAGAGATTTTATGAAGCATTGTAGAAATATACTGCTTCTTGCATTTGTCAGTGTGATTGTCCCTGATCCGAAAACTTGGTTTTCTATTTTGCTTTTGTATGTAGGAGCGCTGGCTTCAGGCTGGCAATTTGGAGTCCATTGGCGTTTTCGTACCAGACCTCCATCCTTCTCAATCTCCTCGTATCTTTTTCTTTTCTACTTTTTTATATCAGTATTCATAATATTTAACCTGATTCCATCTTTATTTATACTAATTACAACCGCCCTCCTGAGTATCCTTACATACCTTTCCCTGTTTAAAAATGTTGAGAGTTATCTTTTATCAGTGTATGGACAATCAAGAACAATTGTAACGAATATTTCTACCCACCAATTACATCGGTCCTTACCACCGATTTACGTGAGAAAAGAATTCAGGATGGGTATCCGATCACGGCGTTTACGGCATATATATTTTCTTGGAGCCCCTTTCTATTTATTTGTTATGATAATTCTTCTTTTCCTTCCAAAGGCACAACCTAGAGATTTAAAACTGTATTTTTTATTTATTGCCTCCACCGCCGGGGTCTTCAATGAGTATTTTGAAAAATTCTGGAGATGGGATGAGCCGAACCTAGGATTGATCTCCTCAGTTCCGAGGGGACAGCATGAATATTTTATCCAGAGATGTGTGTATGCTTTTGCTGTCGGCGGATTCATTCCAATAATTCATATTATATTTTTTCACAATGATTTCGTGATTATGGCAGCGGCTTTGCTGGCTGGAATGAGCCTCATGATTGGATTGCCGGCTTTCGCAGGATATAATAGTGTGACGGATCAAAACCAACAGACAGATTTGAATGCCAGTATCTGGAGTATGAAGCAGAATCCAATGACTCTCCGGTTCGGTGTAAGCCTGCTGTTTTTACTTGTGTACAACTGGTTTGTCTTGCTGAATCCCCTGAAATCAGGCGCATCATTAGGTCTTTACTCTTTAGTCGTGGGTTTTCTCGGTCTCTGGGCATTGATAACTTCGCTCCTCGTTAAATCGTATCATAGATTCCAGTTCCTGGAATGGAAGGTATAATCTGATGGATATCGTATTGGATCAGGTCATCAAGAGGATGGGAGAGGAATTTACATTAGAGATAAAAAACTTGATTACTCCCCATGGAGGAATTACAGCAGTTGTTGGAAATAACGGCGCGGGGAAAACCACACTTCTCTCCATACTGGCGGGTGTCCGGCAATTGGATTATGGCACTATAGCCCTTGACAGTACTTCATTAACTAATAAAACCCGGGATTGGTGGAAAAGCAAAGTAGGTGTCTATTTGGATGAAAGTTTTCTTTTCGACTATTATACCGTCATGGAACATTTTCAATTCATAAGAGAGGGATGGAAGATATCACAATATGACTGGGAGCAGCGGCTCCATGGATTTGAACCCAGTTTTCATCTACGTTCGTTTTATACCCATCGGATTTCCGTTTTGTCCTCTGGAAATAAAAAGAAAACAGGTCTCATGGGATCATTACTTATAAGGCCTGATGTGATCATTTGGGATGAGCCTTTTAATGGATTGGATACTCAAACTCAAGAGTTGCTGAAAGCCCTCATTCGAAGAGAAAACGAGAGACACGAAACTACTTTTGTGCTAAGTAGTCACAATCTGTTACATATAGCCGAGCTCTGTGATGATATTGTAATTCTAGACAACGGAAGAATCAGCTCACATATTAAAAGTTCAATCACTTATGAAGAATTAAAACAGCGAGTGACTCGATCCGGAAATTCGGAAGATGTCGGAAATGATATCCAGGATGAGGCGGCCGGAGAAGAGGTTTAATATTTTTAAATTGCTAAAAGTTGTAACTGCATTACAAGGAGGCGATGAGACCAGTGAATTACAACATACTCTTCAAATACTTCTGGCCGGCGTTGTTCGGAACGTTCGCGCTCTCACTGGGAATCTATGTAATCGGAACGGATCCGGCCATGGTGTCCGCGCCGATTTCGTTCTTTCTCTCGTACGTGATCTATATCCCCGTGAATAGATATATTAAACAGACCGAGTTTCGGCATGTTCCGACGACAATCCCGGAGTATCTGGCCATTAATGCCGGCTGGTTTATCATATTTCCGGGGGTTCTCTCTCATCCTTAAGGGATATTTCTACCTGAAGGTTTTAATGCTGGCGATGATTCTTCTCCTGGGGATTTTCAGCACCATAAGCGTCACACACAATTACAAAAAAAGCCATCGGGAAGAAGAATAAAGATAATGTAAAGGGGTATGGGTTCCTGGCATATCCAAAGAATATGACGGAGGGAAAAGATGACGAGTTATTCCAAATACTGGCGACCGAAGCGGGGCGGGAGAAATGTGTGGCTGATAGGTGGGACGATCCTGATGTTGCTGGGAGTGCTGGATCTGAATAACGTTATTACAGGAGATATCCCTTTTACCTTATTGCAGCTGGGTCTGTTGTGTCTCATCGCGTCGCTGATTGAAGACCTTCGCTACCGCTTTTACCGGAAGTTCGAGCAGGCGGAGGATGAAGCCGCTCAGGAGACGGAGGGGATCCCGACACAGCGGTAGGGCGGTCCCTTGTTGTTCCCCGGATTCGACTATTCGATTGTGGCTCGCTTTGAACAGGCAGATGGTGTGGGTGGGCCGGATGATCCTGCTGGTGCGTTCCAGCTCACCTTTGACCGGCAAGCGAACCTTCACCGGCGATGATGTGGACTGGTTCCATTGGATCGGGATATGGGGGCGGGCCAGCTTCTAGAGATAAACGGGACCTGAATGCCACGGGAGAGTGTTGGAGCTTCGCATACCCAGCCATAAATGGCTGGGTTAGAAAAACATTCCGGCGCAGATCGGGAGAGAAGATCGGGAAAGAGAAAACGTTTGGAAAGGTGATTGCTAGCCCCACCCTACAGGGTGGGGATCCGGACAGCCTTTCCCTCTTTTTTCTGCCCTTTCTGGCAGTCCCCATCCTCCGGATGTGCGGGGCATGAATGCCCCGGGAAAGTTATTAAGCGTCGTATACCCAACCATGAATGGCTGGGCTAGAAAAAGCATTCCGGCGCAGAGTGGGGGAGAAGACCGGGAAAGCACGGAACCCTTCGGCACCATACATAAACCATCATGAACAAGATGCAAACCTATTCCAAAATCTGGGTGCATGTGATTTGGGCGGTGAAATTTCGGCAACCTTTATTGCGCGCTGCCTTCCGGGATCAGGTGAGGGTTCACATCATCGAGCGGGTCAGGGAGGAGGGGGTGTTGATTGACATGCTGAACGGAACGGCGGATCATCTCCATTGTCTGATGCGGCTCTCTCCGAACCATGCCGTCAGTAAGGTTCTCCATATTCTCAAGGGGGAATCATCGCGTTGGATCAATACACAGAATTTTGTGCCAGGGATTTTTGCCTGGCAGCGGGGGTATAGTGCGTTCTCCGTCAGTGAATCCCAGGTACCGGTTGTGCGGGAATACATTGCTTCCCAGGCGGAGCATCATCGAAAGATGAGTTATGCGGAGGAGATCGAGCGATTATTGCAGCGGCATGGTATTGAGATCGGGGCATGAATGCCCCGGGAGAGTGTTGGAGCTTCGCATACCCAGCCATAAATGGCTGGGCTAGAAAAAGATCCCGGCGCGGAACGGGGCAGCGGCCGGGAGAGAGAAAACGTTCGGAGATGCGATTTCGCCCCCCATCAGATTGGGGATCAGGGCAGCCCTTCCCTCTTTTTTGTCGCCATTGATAGTGGTTCCCATCCTTCGGATGTGCGGGGCATGAATGCCCCGGGAGAGTGTTAGAGTTTCGCATACCCAGCCATAAATGGCTGGGCTAGAAGGCGAACTTCCCGCTGGCAGGTGTCCGGAAAGATCTGTATTATGTTATCCCGCAAATTAACACAGCACAGTGAGGTGGACCGGATGCGTAAAACGATGCTTTGTGTGGCAATAGGATTTATCGGTATCATCTGGTGGAGTATACCGGCGGGCCTGCCGGCAGCCTCTCTGCAAAACCCCGCTCCGCATGACTCCGTGGTGGTCCCGTTGTGGCCGGGGACGCCGCCGTATGCCGCGGCGGATACGTTCGGGGCGGAAACCACTCTCCCCGCCCGGGGGGATAATGTCATCCGGTTGACGAACGTGAGCCATCCCACCCTTACCATTTATCCGGCGAAGACAACCGGATCCCCGGCCCCGGCGGTGCTCATCTGTCCCGGCGGCGGCTATCACATCCTGGCCATGAACCTGGAGGGCACGGAGCTGGCTGCGTGGTTCAATTCCCTGGGGATTACCGCGGCCATATTAAAATACCGGGTGCCACAGAACAGAAAGGGAGCTTTCGCGGACGGCCAGCGCGCCGTCGGTCTGCTGCGGGCCCGGGCGCAAGAGTGGCATATCGATCCGGGGCACATCGGCGTGATGGGGTTTTCGGCTGGCGGGCACCTGAGCGCCCGGCTCAGCACGCATTTCCATCAGCGCACCTACCCACCGGTGGATCAGTATGACAGGACCTCCAGCCGTCCGGATTTCGCTATGCTGATTTACCCGGCCTACCTGGTGGATGAACAGCACCGGGTGCAACCGGCGGTGTTGGTGGATAACGGCACTCCGCCCACGTTTCTGGTCCAGGCCCAGGATGATCCCATCGGGGTCCGGAACACCCTGTACTACTACGCCTCCCTCACCCGTCACGGCATCCCTGCCGAAATGCATTTATTTGCGACCGGGGGACACGGATACGGGATGCGTTCACCGGCCTCACGGCCGATCTCGCACTGGCCGGATCTTTGCGAAACCTGGCTGCGGTCGGTGGGCGTCATCCGTTGAGGAACGGGTCGTGTGTAGTCCCTTCCTTCAGTATTTACTAATTGGGTCTTGAACTCCAGGGAAATAATCCCGATACTTGTATTACCTGATATTTTTTTGCTGGTCGGACTTCTGAACACGATCACCCGGACATAGATACATGGCTGCAGGAACAGGAATTTTTCTGTCTGCAGCCACCGATTCGTAACAGTAACGTTCACACTCACAGCTACCGGAAGGAGCAAGAGATGAGATCTCGTCTCATGGATGACAGACCGTCACAGTTTTTCCGTTATGCCGCCCATACGGCAGCCACAGTGCTTCTTTTGTTATTCGCATGCGATACGAACACCCGCACCCAGGATCTGGATGTTCCATACGTTCCGACACCCCACCAAGTAGTGGAGCGGATGCTGGATATGGCGGATGTCGGACCCGGTGATTATGTCATCGACCTGGGATCCGGCGATGGCCGGATTGTCATTGCCGCCGTCAAACGGGGCGCCGAGGCACACGGCGTGGATCTGGACCCCCGGCGGATCCAGGAGGCCAGAGCGAATGCCCGGCGGGAAGGGGTGGAAGACCGGGCGATGTTTCTGCAACAGAATATCTTCAATACGGACTTCAGCCAGGCTTCGGTGGTCACCATGTATCTGCTGTCCAGTGTGAACCTGAAGCTCCGCCCCAAGCTGCTCGATGAGCTCCGTCCGGGGACCAGAGTGGTCTCCCACAGTTTTGACATGGGGGACTGGGAGGCGGATAAAACGGCCACCAACGAGCCGGGTTCCAATGCCTATCACTATGTCTATTTCTGGATCATTCCGGCCAAAGTGGACGGGACCTGGTCATGGAATCTGGCCGGGAAGAAACACTCGCTGACCGTGGACCAGCACTACCAGGAGATCACCCTGGACTACCGGGCCGGGAGCAGCAACGCCGACACCCGGGAGGCCGTGCTCAGCGGTGAACGCATCAGTTTCATGGCCGATAACGGCAGCGAACATTATGCCTATAGCGGCCAGGTAAACGGCGATCGTATATCCGGGATCGTTCAGATCCGGAACGGACAGGACCAGCGTATCGCCTCCTGGACCGCTACCCGGCATTGATCGGGTCACCGGCTCCGGA
>Ga0209918_1001722_pt1 | contig 11241 bp, 9 predicted proteins | sample SalPonD_shore_MG_FD_185712 | JGI IMG/M metagenome (GOLD analysis project Ga0209918, IMG submission 185712) | Salt pond soil microbial communities from South San Francisco under conditions of wetland restoration - Salt Pond MetaG... | ecosystem: Environmental > Aquatic > Marine > Intertidal zone >...
CAACCCAGCGCACCCGCTACCGCCTGCACAGCATCATCACCGGCACGCTGCTGCTGATCCTCACGGCGCTGCTGGCCTGGGCCAGCGTGCGCTGGCCGCTGCAGGCGGACTGGACCCGCGGCGGGAGGCATACCCTGTCCCGCGCCAGCATCACGCTGCTGCAGAAGCTGGATGCCCCCCTCACGGTACGCGCCTACGCCCGGCAACAGCGGGATCTGCGCACCGCCATCCGCCGTTTCGTGGGCATGTACCAGCGCGTTGATCCCGCCATCCGCCTGAAGTTCGTGGATATCGACGCCGCCCCGGAACAGGCGCGGCGCCAGGGCATTCGGGTCAACGGCGAACTGGTGCTGCATTACAAGCAGCGCAGCGAACACGTACGCAGTGCCACGGAAGCGAACTTTACCCATGCCGTGCAGCGCCTGCTGCGCGGCGCGGATACCTGGGTGGCTTTTGTCCAGGGTCACGGCGAGCGCGATCCCCAGGGCAAGGCCAACTTCGACATCGGCGACTGGGCAAAGGAACTGCGCACCCGCGGCTTCAAGCTCCAGTCCATCAACCTGGGGGACATCAACGCCATTCCGGACAATACCTCCGTGCTGGTCATCGCCAGCCCCCAGGTGCGTTATCTCACCGGCGAGATCGCCGCCATCCTGCAGTACGTGCATGACGGCGGCAACCTGCTGTGGCTGCACGATCCCGGCGACAAGAGCGGGCTCGCCCCGCTGGCCGAGGCATTGCATCTCCGCTTCGGCCGGGGCACGGTCATCGACCCCGCCGGCCGGCTGATCGGCATCAACGATCCCACCGTCACCCTGGTCACCAAGAGTCTGTACGGCAAGCACCCGGCCCTGAAGGATTTCGATTACACCAGCCTGTTTCCCGGGGCCGTGTCCCTGCGGCACCGGGACGGGGGTGACTGGCAGGCGACACCGCTGCTCCGCACCGGCTCCCAGGCCTGGCTGGAAACCGGCCCGCTCAAGGGCAAGGTAAGCATGGATCCGGACAGCGACACACCGGGGCCGCTGGACATCGGCTTTGCCCTGCAGCGGCAGCACAACGGCGCCACCCAGCGCGTTGCGGTGATCGGTGACGGCGACTTCCTGTCCAACACCTACCTGGATAATGCCGGCAACCTGGAGCTGGGACTGCGCCTGATGAACTGGCTCAGCGGCGATGACAACCTGGTCAACGTGCCCGCCCACACGGCCGAGGACACCACGCTGAACATGACCCCTGTCCTGGCCGGCAGCATCGGCCTGTTTTTCCTCATTCTCCTGCCGCTGTTGCTGCTGATCACGGGCACCGCCGTGTGGTGGCGCCGACGTAAACGCTAGTCGTGGGATCCCGCCGCCTGCTCAACCTCGTGCTCCTGATCCTGGCGGGAGGACTGGCAGCGGCATTGCTGTTGTCCCGGCCCGAGGCACCGCAGGACCCCGGGCGCCTGAGCCGGCTTGCGCCGGCCGCCGTCGATCATATTAAGGTGAAACGGCAGAAGCAGCCGCCGCTGCGTTTCGAGCGCCGTGCCGGCGTCTGGCACATGACCGATCCCGTTACCATTGCGGCAAATCCGGCGCGCGTCCACGCCATGCTTTACCTGCTCCGGGAGCGGCCCCGCAGTCGTCTCGATCCGGCCCAAGGCGAACTCAAAACCATGGGCCTGGCGCCGGCACCGGTGACATTACATCTTAATGATCAGCGCTTCGCCCTCGGCGGCACCGATCCCGTGGATGGTCTGCGCTACGTCCTGCACAACGGCACCGTCTATCTGCTCAATGAGTCGCTGTTTGCCCAACTGAAACAGCCGCCTTCGTTTTTTGTCGCCAACCGGCTGTTACCGCCCGCGGCCGGCCTGACCCAAATCACCTATCCCGACCGCGTCTTCACCCGGGGCAAACATGGCTGGCACAGTGTGCCCCGGCAGGAAAACAACGCCGCCGCTGTCGCTGCTGCCTGGCAGACCGCCGCGGCACAACGGGTACTGCCATACCGGCAGCATGCGGCCCTCGGCAAAGTCGGGATCAAGACGGGCTCGAAGGAAATTATCTTCGATCTCATTCCGTCCGGGGAGACACTGCTGCTGGCACGCCCCGCTCTCGGCATTGCCTACCAGCTGTCGAAAAAAACCGCCGCCGCCCTCGATCTGGACGGCTATATTCACGGGCAACCCGGGCGATGATTTATACTTTTGTGCGCCGGAACTCGGTGCTTATAGCAAGATTTCAAATTCTTTTTTGAACCACGGAGGACACGAAGATCACGGAGTTTAAAAAAATGATGGCCCCAACAATTCATAATCAGTTGTATCTCTCCGTGTCCTCCGTGCTCTCCGTGGTTAATCCGGACCTGTCTTTTAACTTGTAGCTTGTCGCTATCCCATGCCTGAACTCCCCGAAGTCGAAACCACGCGCCGCGGCATACGCCCGCACATCGAGGGGCGTACCATCCGCACGGTCACGGTGCGCGAACGCCGCCTGCGCTGGCCGGTGCCGCGCGCACTCGCCAGAACCCTGGCCGGCCGGTGCGTGACGACGGTGGATCGCCGCGGCAAGTACCTGCTGCTGCGCCTGGATGCGGGCTGCCTGCTGCTGCACCTGGGGATGTCCGGCAGCCTGCGCGTCTTGCCGGCGCCGACGCCGGCGGCAAAACACGATCACCTGGACATCATCTTCGAGAACGACACCTGCCTGCGCCTGCGTGATCCGCGCCGCTTCGGCTCCATCCACTATACCCGCGGCGATCCACTGCGGCATAAACTGCTGGCCGGTCTCGGCCCGGAACCGCTGGGAGAGGGCTTCAGCGGCGATTATCTGCACCGGGCGGCGCGCGGTCGTAAACAATCGATCAAGACCTTCATCATGGACAGCTGCATCGTCACCGGTGTCGGCAACATCTACGCCAACGAGGCCCTGTTCCTGAGCGGCATCCATCCGAAACGACCGGCCGGACGTGTGGCGCTGGCACGTTACCGATCACTGGCGGAGAATATTCGCGCGGTGCTGCTGAGAGCCATCGAGGAAGGAGGCACTACGCTGCGCGACTTCACCGGCGGCGAAGGCCAGCCCGGTTACTTCCGTATTCATCTTAACGTCTATGATCGGGCGGAGCAGCCCTGCCGCGTCTGCGCCGCCCCGATCCGGCAGCATCGCATTGGTCAACGATCCAGTTTTTATTGCGTGAACTGCCAGCACTGAGCTGGTGGTGGTTGGTGGTTGATAAGTGTAGTTTACCCCTTACCCCTCACCCCTCACTTTTAGCTCATTGTTTATCGGGCGCATCCGGATGCGTGCCCTTGCGATCATAAACACGGGTGATGGTGATGGGCAGCATGAAGGTCAGCGGTTCCAGGCTGAGCTTGGCGACCAGCCGGTTGCCGCCGGCTTCCAGGGAATATTCCTCCCGGGTCCAGCCGCCGTCGCGGGGCCGGCCTTCCACGAACAGCTTGTGATCGCCCCAGTCGCCGAAGGAATAGTCGTGGCTGCTGCCGCCCGTCGTGCTGACGGATCGGCCGCGACCATCCGTGTAGAATGTGCGGGTAAAACCGTCCGCGTAGGTAAACGTGATTTTCGGTGAATCAATTTTGATGGTCAGCACGTCGTCATAGGACATGCGATCGTAGACTTCCTGGTCCGGCGGGCCGCCGCGGTAACGGCCCTTGCCGGTCTTGCCGCCGCTGTCCGGCGTGCCGCCGGCGGCGCGGATGGCTTTCTCCACCTGCTTGTCCGTGTCCTGGCTGAGCTTCTGGTTGACCACCCAATCGCCGGCGAAGGCGGGGATGGCCTTATGTGCGGGTTCCGCTGCCATGACCCGGCCGGCGCCGGCGGCGACGAGCAGGCACAGGAACAGCGGGAGAATCCGGCGGGTAGCGGGCATGATCATGGTCCAAGCTTAGCTTGCTGCTGTTAATGACCGCAACAGCGCTGCCAGGTTCCCGCCGCTTCGGCTCGCCGACGTCACCTGCTATACTGAATTACGCCCGTACACACACCGGTGTCGGGCAGTCATGCCGTCCGTGAAGCGTTCGGCATTCTGCTCATGGATACCGGTCTCCGCGGCGCTATCAATCACAACGACCTTCTTGCTATCACGGTGAACAAGGCCGTGCCAGACCATGTGGGGGAAAAATGAAAAAGAAACTCGGTTTTTTTGCACGACTGACCGCGGTACTGGTCACCGCGGCCGCGGCCATACAAGCCTCTCCGGCCATGGCACAGGACAATGGCGGCAAGGGAGCCATCGAAGAAGTCGTGGTAACCGCCCAGAAAAGGGCGCAAAACATCCAGGACGTGCCCATCACCATGCAGGCTTTCTCCGGCCAGCAACTGCGCGAGGATTCGGTTAAAAAGGTCGACGACATCATCAAGATGGCGCCGGGCCTGAGCCTGAACTATAACAACAACTCCAACAGCGGCATCTCCATCCGCGGCGTCGGCACCGACAACTTCCACGGCAACGTCAACCGCGCCGTCGGCATATATTACGATGAAGCCTATATGTCGACGCCGTATTCCGGCGCACTCGGCGTCTTCGATCTGCAACGCGTCGAAATACTCCGCGGCCCCCAGAACACCCTGTTCGGGCGCAACACCACCGGCGGCGCGATCCGCTATATCACCAAGAAGCCGGTGCCCGGCGAACCCCTGAGCGGCTATGCCAGCGCCACCTACGGCAGATACAACGAGGTGGATGGCGAGGGCGCGGTGAGCATCCCTCTGGGCGCGAATGCCGCGGCCCGCATCGCAGTGCAGAGCGTTAACCGGGGCGGCCCGTTCAAGAACCTGGCCCCGGGGCGTGTCGGCGAGAGGCTGGGCACGGTGGAACGGCATTCCGGCCGGGTCCAGGTGGCCTGGAACCCGACCGACGATACCTCCGTGCTGGCCAGCTTCCAGATCGGTATCAACCGCAGCGATAACCTCGGCGTCAAGGCCCGGGGCATGTACGACCCCAACAACCTCACCCAGTTCTGTCCGCAGCTGGCAAGCTCTGCAGATTTCCAGCACACCAATTCGTGCGTGGACATCAACGGCCACAACCCGTCCACGAAGAGCTGGAATACGCTGTATAACGTCTCCTCCAACCGCGGTTACATCGACATCTACGGCGGCGCACTCAGCATCAAGCATTCCATGGGCTGGGGCGAGTTGACTTCGGAGACAACCTACTACGAGACCAAGGTAAAAATCGTCAACGAACTGGCCGGCATGGATCGACTGCAGTTCGTCCCGCAGCAGGATTCGACCTTCAAGGACGTCAGCCAGGAGGTTCGCCTCAAGTCACCGGACAACCAGTCGCTGAGATGGCTGGTGGGCGTGTACTACTTCCACGAGGATATGCTGCAGGGCACGCAGGTGCGGCGGGATGCCAACGGCGCCATTAATCCGGGCGGCGAGGTGACCGCCTTCAACATCATGGACCAGACGGATCAGGATATCTCCGTTTATGGACGCCTCGATTTTGACGTCAGCAGCAAATTGACCTTGACCGGCGGCCTGCGCTTCACCAATAACAAAAAGAGCGCCAACTCCCTGTTCGGTGTGGCGTTGACACCCATCTCCGTCTATCCGGCCAGCCTGTTCATGAACCGCCAGATCGTTCTCGACAACACCGCCGGCTCCACCGGCCCGCCGCCGCCGTTCCGCCTGCCGCTGCTGAAGCCCAGCCAGAACCTCAACGAGATCGGCGCCCATGCCAACGTGAACTATCATTTCACGCCGAACATTATGGGTTACGCCAGTTATTCCCGCGGCTTCAAATCCGGCGGGTTTGATACCCGGGCGCTGGCCGCACTGTTCGGCACGGCGGGGACACCCGTTAAACCGGAAATCCTGAACGCCTGGGAAGTCGGCTTCAAGTCCAGCCTGGAGGACAATACGGTGCGCTTCAATGCGGCTGCGTATTACTACCTGTGGAAAGACCAGCAGGTCTTCGCGACCATTAACAGCATCCCCGGCTTTTTCAACATTCCGGAATCCGTGTCCCGTGGCGTGGAAGCCTCGGTGCAGTGGCGCCCCAGAGAGGACTGGCTGCTGCAGATGGCCGGCTCCTACGACAACAGCAAGGTCACCGACGTCGGCACCATCCAGGGCATCGACAAGGGCGTACCCCTCAGGAACGCCCCGGAATACAGTTTCAACGCCATGCTCTCCAAGGACATAAACATCATGGGCGGCGATCTGAACCTGCGCACCAGCTTCCGCTACGTGGGCAAACAGTACGACACGCTGCAGTATACCGATCGTTTCCTGACCACCCGCAAGGCGCAGACTTACGTGGATGCCAGGGCGGCCTACAAGTTCGGCCCCACGCACCAGTATCAGATCGCAGTGTACGGGCAGAACCTGACCTCCCAAAAGGCGTGCTTGAGCAGGGACCTGCAGGACAGCCCCGTGGTTTACACCGCATCGCCGGTGGCCTCGACCGTGCCCTGCTGGCCCAATATCGGCCATCCGCAGTACGGGATCACCGCTACGGTAAACTTCTGACCGGCGTCCGGCCCGTCTGTCTTCCCGGCAGTGCCGCGCCCCGGACGGAAAGCAAAGGCAAACCACGCCGCAGGCATGGGCTTCGCCCATGCCTGCGGTTTTTCGGTTAACATTAATTCCGGAGGCATAAACCATGTGTGATGCCATAGGGGAATTGCTGCGCCTGGGGTTATCCCGCCGGCGCTTTATCCGCGGCGCGGGCGCCGCGCTGGGCGGAGCAGCCCTGGCGTCTGCCGGCGCCGCGGCGGGGGCGCCGGCGCCGGCACCCATGCCGCCGCGGGAGGTGGCGCGCAGGTATGCGGCACGCCTGGTCTTGCTGGGAACCTGCGGCGGCCCCGTCTGGCAGCCCAACCGCCAGGGTATCGCTTCCGCCCTGTTCGTCGGGGATCGTATTTACCTGGTGGACTGCGGCGAGGGGGTCGGGCGACAGCTTATGCTGGCGCAGCAGCAGAGCGCCCCGCCGCCGGCACACCCCCCGCCGAACCCGCCGGCCCTGGAAAAGCTGCGGGCGGTCTTTCTTACCCATTTGCATTCCGATCACACCGTCGATTACTTCAACCTGTTTCTGTTCGGCTGGTACCAGGGCCTGACCGAGACGGGCAAACCGGTGCAGGTATTCGGCCCCGGCAACCGCGGCGAACTGGAGCCGGTATTCGGCGGCGGCACCGCGCCGCCGATCATGAACCCGGAGAACCCGACGCCGGGGACGGAGGTGATGACCAAGTATCTGTACCAGGCCTTCGCCACAGACGAGAACGACCGCATGCGGGACAACCACAAACCGGATCTGCGCAGCCTGGTTAAAGTGAAAAACATCACGCTGCCCGACATTCCCGGATTCAAATCACCGAACACGACACCCGCCCCGCCCATGGCGCCGTTCAAGATTTTTGAAGACGACCGGGTGCGGGTCCAGGCCACGCTGGTACACCACGCCCCGATCTTTCCGGCCTTTGCCTTCCGTTTCGACACGGACCACGGTTCGGTGGTGTTTTCCGGTGATACCAGCCCCTGCGACAATCTCATCCGCATGGCCAAAAACGCCGACATTCTGGTGCACGAGGTCATCGACATGGACTTCATCAACAACCTGTTCCCGAAACCCTGGAACGACCGGGAGGCCTCCCTTATCCACCACCTGCAGGCGGCGCATACCACCATCGAACAAGTGGGCGGCGTGGCGGAATCCGCCGGCGCGAAGACGCTGGTGCTGACCCATATCGTCCCGGGCAGCACCCCGGTGCAGAAACTGCAGAAGGCCGGGCAGGGTTTTTCCGGCAAACTTGTTATTGGCGAAGATCTGATGCAGATCGGGCTGGGCAGCCCCCGCCAGCAGGGCTGAGCGGCGGACGATCGTTCCCGCGGCTGCTATAGTTAGAAAGAGGCAGAAGAGAGGGACGATTGACCCGCATAAATATAACAAACTGATTCTGAATAATTTTCCAGGGCAGGGGTATCCCGCTCATTGAAGGAGAGGCAGCTTCATGTATATCCAGCCACGCCGTAACCATGAGGGCCGGCGCTCCGGGGAAGATCGCCGGCGCAACGATACCAGCATGATCAACGCTTACGCGGCCTACAGCGGGCCGGAGCGGCGCAGCGGCAAGGACCGGCGCTCGGGCCGGGATCGGAGAACAGCCCGTCTGCACTGAGTCAGCGGTCATGCACGACCGCCGTCTTTGCCGTCAGCGACTCCAGACGCCGCGGCCGGCGTCCTTGGCCCGGTACAGGGCCTCGTCGGCGGCCTGATAAAGACCCTCCACGCCGCCGGCATCAGCGGGAAACAGCCCGATGCCTATACTCATCGCCAGCGGCACGGTTTTGCCGTCCAGGGTGAATGGCCGCCCCACCTCGCGCAGAATGCGTTCCGCCACGTTTTCGGCGATAGCGCCGCTGCCGACTTTCTCGATGATCACGGCGAACTCGTCGCCGCCCAGGCGACAGAGAAAATCCTCTTCGCGCACGCTGATGCGCAGCCGGTCGGCGATGGTCTGCAGAACCACGTCGCCGTTTTTATGACCATGGTTATCGTTCAGGCCCTTGAAGTCATCCAGATCGGTGATGAGCAACCCGACACTAAGCTTGTTCCGACGCGCGCGGGCCAGAGTACGCTGCAAAGCACGATCAAAGGCACGGCGATTGGCGAGGCCCGTGAGCGGATCCTCCAGCGCCAGCTTCTCGACGCGGCGTTCGTTTTCCTTGCGCTCGGTGATGTCGGTGAAAATGGCCAGGGCCCAGCCTTCAGCGGGCAGGATGACGCCGCCCAGGAGCGTGGTCTTCACGGAGCCGTCCTTACAGCGCACGTCCACTTCCACCTGATCGATTTCAAACGGGACCAGGGCCGTGGTCTCGAAATGCGGCGCCCACATTCTCATGGCCCGTTCCACCTGGTCGGAATTGGGATAGGTTTGCTGGATCCAGTCTGTGACCGTGGCGTGATCGCCAAGGACATAACCGAAGAGGTCGGTGAACTTGTTGTTGACGAAGCTGATCTTCTGATCTTTCAGGCCCGCCCAGGAGACGGCCACCGGCATGCCGTCCAGGACCGCCTCCAGGCGGTGCTGCAGGCGCTCATCGAAACTTTCGCCGGGCTGATGAGAGGTCTTGTTGTTCATGTCGGAGCTATATAGTCAGATGCGCCTCCTGCGACATAAACCGGTTCAAACATACCACACTATATTACCGCATCAGCAGCGGATCACCACCTTGCCGAAGTGCTTGCCGGCATGTTCGTAAGCCAGCGCGTCCAGGGCTTCCCCGAACTCGAACACCCGATCCACGACAGGCTTTATATTGTTGATTTCTATAGCCGAATTCATTTCCTCCAGCATGGCCCGGTTGCCTACCATGATTCCCTGGATGCGGGCCCATTTGCCCATCAGGCCGAAGGGCGCCGTCTCGCCCTCGGGGCCGGCCAGGAAACCGATGATATTGACCTTGCCGCCCGTGCCTACCGACTGTATGGACCGGGCGAGAGAGCCGACGCCGCCGATCTCGATAACGTGATCAACGCCGGCGCCGCCGGTGAGATCCAGCACCGCCTGGCCCCATTCCGGCGTGGTTTTGTAATTGATGACCTCGTCGGCGCCCAGGGCCTGTGCCTTGCGGAGCTTATCGTCACTGGAGGAGGTGATGATGACCCGCGCACCGGTCGCGCGGGCGAATTGCAGGGCGAAGATGGAAACGCCGCCGGTACCCAGGCACAGCACGGTCTGGCCGGGCCGGATCTGTCCCTGGCAGACCAGGCTGTTCCAGGCGGTGACGGCGGCGCAGGGCAGGCAGGACGCTTCTTCCAGGGACAGGTTGTCCGGTACCGGCACCGCGTCCCGCTGGTGGAACACCACATACTCCGCGAGCACGCCGTCGACGCCGCTCTGCCCCAGGGCGCGCGCCGGACCCGCCGGCGGCCCGTCGATCCAGTCCTGGAAAAAGGCCCCCACGATCCGATCGCCTTCTTTAAAACGCGTCACGCCCGGCCCTGCAGCCACCACTTCGCCCGCACCGTCGGACAGGGCTACGGTGTCCTCGGCCACCTGCTGGCCGAAATACTGGCCGGTGTAGATCATGTGATCGCGGTAATTGATGGAAGCCGCGCCCATGCGCACCAGGATCTCCTCCGGACCCGGCTTTGGATCCGGCCGCTCCTCCAGCTTGACGTCTTCCAGACTCTTGCTGCCTTTCTTGATCACGTACGCTTTCATGCCGTGGTCCTCCCTCGTTTTTGTCAGCCACAGAGGTAAAAGCGGTGATTCGTAAAACGTGACTCGAAATTCTTAACTGCCGCTGACAAAATCAGCGCCCGGCGAATGACACGATTCACGATTTACTCTTCACCATTCACGCTTTTTCCCTTAATCCTCTGTGGCAGATCTTTTATTTGCTTTTAATATGGAACACGCGCTCGGCGTTCTTGTGATACAGCTTTTCTTTGACGTCATCCGACACCGGCGCGCTGTCCATGAAGGCAACCGCCGGGGCGGTGGGCTGGTAGGGGTAGTCGATGGCCCAGAGCACGTTGTCGGCGCCGATCTGCTTGATGGAGAAGTCCAGGGCCGTGTGGGATTCCTGGCCGCTGGTGGTGATGACGAAATTGCGCTGGAAATATTCGCTGGGCTTGAGCTTGAGTTTGGGCGCGGTGCCGGCCGCCTGGGCGCGCTGGCTCATGAAATCGATGCGCCACAGCCAGAAGTGCACGGCCTCGCCCATGTGGCCGATACAGATCTTGAGCCGGGGAAAGCGGTCGAACACGCCGCTCAACAGCAACCGCACCGCGTGGGTGCCAACTTCCACGCCGTAGGACCAGAGGGCAGCGTGCATGCCGTAATCATGCATGGGGCCGGCGAGGTTGTCCGAAGCGGCGCGCGGATGGATATAGATGCAGGCATCCAGGGACTCGGCCGCTTCCAGGATGGGCCAGTACTTCGGGTGATCCAGATATTCGTTGTTGGTATGGGAGTTGACGATGAAGCCGTTCAGGCCGAGCCGGCGGATAGCGCGCTCCATTTCGTCGGCGGCGCGTTTCGGCGACTGCGGCGCGAAACTGGCCAGGCCGGCGAAGCGATCGGGATGGCGCCGGACCACCTCGGCCAGGCGATCGTTGGCCAGGGCCGCCAGGGCGGTGGCCGTGTCGGCGTCGAACATCTGCACGCCCGGCGCGGTCAGGGACAGCAGGTGCATGTCCACCCCGTTCTCGTCCATGATGCGCAGGCGTTCTTCCTCCAGATCCAGCAAAGGATCCAGGAAGCCGCCGCCGTCACTG
>Ga0209918_1001727_pt1 | contig 11208 bp, 10 predicted proteins | sample SalPonD_shore_MG_FD_185712 | JGI IMG/M metagenome (GOLD analysis project Ga0209918, IMG submission 185712) | Salt pond soil microbial communities from South San Francisco under conditions of wetland restoration - Salt Pond MetaG... | ecosystem: Environmental > Aquatic > Marine > Intertidal zone...
CATTCCTGAGATTGAATAATCTGACCGGCATGATAACGCGTCTTCCTGTTTGAAGGTGGTTTGTGAACCTTTTTGATGCTAAATCAACCAGATCATTTTTCACAATAAAGATTTATAGATTAGAGAGGGCGGGCTCAAAATAGAAGCGCAACACTTTACGGAGGTAAAGTGCTGCAATGGGAAAGAGCTATAGTCATATGAACAGCAGTGAGCGAGCGGTGATCCAGATTGGTCTGGAGCAAGGTCGTTCGCTGAGGTCGGTCGCCCGGAGCCTTGACCGGTCGGCGAGCACGGTCAGCCGGGAGTTGGGTCGAAACAACTGGGAGAATCCTTCGCTTCGAGTAGGTCGGCGTGGTCGGCGGCCGATCGCTGGTGGTTATCGTGCCAGCGCGGCCGATCAGCGGGCCCGCACGTTGGCGACGAAGGCCAGGAAACAGCGGAAGCTGGTTCCTGGTAATGCCTTGTGGGCAGATGTTGTCGATCTGCTGCGATCGGGGGAATCTCCGGAGCAGGCATCAGGTATACTCAAGCGCATGCATCCGGACGATATCAGGTACCAGATAAGCCACGAAACCATCTACACGGCCATCTATGCCATGCCGCGTGGCGAGCTGAGGAAGGAAGTCGTCGATCTGCTGCGTCAGTCCCGCAAGCAGCGCAGACCGCGATCCCGGGGCGAGGATCGCCGTGGCAGCATTCCGGGCATGGTCAGCATCCATGATCGGCCTCCCGAGGTGGATGAGCGCCTTGTTCCCGGGCACTGGGAGGGTGATCTGATCAAGGGGACTCGCAATGCCTCAGCCGTGGGCACGCTGGTGGAACGGACGACGCTGTTTGTCACGTTGGCCAAGGTGGACGGCTCCAGTGCCGAAGCGGCGGAGAAAGGGTTCTCCTTCGTGCTCAATCGAATCGATGCACAGCGTCGGTTGAGCATGACCTACGACCAGGGTAAGGAGATGGCGCGTCACAAGGATCTCGCCGAGAAGACCGGCATCAAGGTCTACTTCGCCGATCCCCGCAGCCCATGGCAGAGGGGGATCAACGAAAACACCAATGGCCTGCTACGCCAGTATCTGCCCAAGGGAACCGACTTGTCTGTCTTCTCGCAGGAAGAACTCGACCAGATCGCCCTGAAGCTGAACACCAGACCACGTAAGAGCCTCGGATATCGGTGCCCCGCCGAGCTCTTCTTGCCCGACTTCGATTTCCGTGAATACTACGAACGACACATCAGGCGTGTTGCACTTCGAACTTGAAACCGCCTATCGTATGCTTAAATACCAAGCGCATATTTACAATGACCTATGTTTCAGTACGGATTACGGAGCTTATTTCAGGGGATTCTAATGATGCCCATGACGATGCCGAGGATCTGGATCTCCTCGTTTTTGAGATAGATGGGATTCAGCTCCGGATTGGCCGGCTGGAGGCGGATGCCGGCCTTCTCGATATAGAACTTCTTCAAGGTTACGCTCTCGCCGTGGATCATGGCGACGACGGACTGGCCGCTCTCGGCCGAGGTGCGCTTCTCTACAACAACGACGTCGCCGTCGAGGATGTTATCGTCGATCATTGAGTTGCCGCGTACGCGCAGCGCATAGCAGTCTTTGCGCACCATCTCGGCGGGGACGGCGATGAGCTCCCGGTTCTCGAAAATGTCGATTGGCTGGCCTGCCGCGACCCAGCCGAGCAGGGGGATATCGACCATTTGGGCAGGCTCTACCGGCAGCACGTCGGTGGTATCCGGCCAGACCGGGCGATCCTTTTTCGGGATCATTATATGCACGTCGGACATCGCAAATCTCCTCCCAAACCATTGATCTATCGTCCCATCATTCCCTTTCCCGCCGAAAAAATAAAGCATCGCCCGTCTTTTCCTGCCGGAGAGGGTCGGGCAGAGTCGTGCATCGAGCCAAGCGATGAGGGGGACGACATGAACGACGACGAGGCGATCCGGCAACTGGAACAGTCGGGCGAGTATCGTGTGATCCGGCGGCTACACGCGCCGGCGCATTACCACGAGGGTGCGCCGGAGGTGGCGCGCGTCGGTCTCGTGATCGACACCGAGACGACCGGGCTCGATACAACCAAGGACAAGATCATCGAGCTGGGCTTCGTTGCCTTCGAATACGATGCCGGCACCGGGATGATTTTCAGGGTATTGCACACTTTTGACGGCTTCGAGGACCCTGGCGAACCGCTCAGTGACGTCGTCAAACGGATCACTGGCATCACTGACGAGATGGTGTCGGGCAAGAGCCTCGACGAGGATGAGATCAACGGCTGGTTGGAGCGCACCGACCTGATCATCGCCCATAATGCAGGCTTCGACCGGCCGGTAGTGGAACGGCGTCTGCCGAAGGCGGTGGACGCTAACTGGGCCTGCACGCTGAACGGGGTCGATTGGGATGCGGAGGGTATCTCCAGCCGCAAATTGGACTACATTGCCTACCAGCTCGGTTACTTCTTCGATGGCCATCGCGCCATCAATGATGCGCAGGCGACACTGCACCTGCTGGCCCAGACTTTGCCGGAGAGCGGCCGCGCGGCGATGGGGTTGCTGCTGGAGAGCGCCCGGGAGCCGAGCCGCCGCTATTTTGCGATAGGGGCCGCCTTCGAGAAGAAGGGTGCGCTGAAGGAGCGCGGCTACCAGTGGCTACCCGGTTTCGATTCCGGCAACGGCAAGAAAGGGGTCTGGAGCCGGGCTGTGGCCGGGACGGAAGCCGAGGCCGAGGAGGTGTGGCTCACCGAGACGATCTACGGCGGTCGGCCGGGGAGATTCGCATTTCGTGTGCTCACCCCGAAGGAGCGATACTCCACACGGGAATTTGTACCCGGCTAGGTGGAGAGCTGATGCTGAGAATTTCGAACCGGATCGCGATTCCCGACGAAGAGATCGAGATGCATGCCATCCGTGCGCAGGGTGCGGGCGGTCAGAACGTCAACAAGCTGGCTACGGCGGTGCATCTGCGCTTCGATATCTGCGCCTCGTCGCTGCCCGGGGACTGCAAGGAGCGCCTGTTCTCGAGTCATGACCGACGCATCAGCGGCGAAGGGGTGGTGGTGATCAAGGCGCAGCGCTTCCGAAGCCAAGAGAAGAACCGGGAGGATGCCCTGAAGCGGCTGGCCGAGTTGATTCGGCCGGCGACGGTGGCGCCCAGGAAGCGGAAACCGACGCGGCGGACGCTGGCGTCGAAAAAGCGGCGGCTGGAGGGCAAGGCCCGGCGCGGACGGGTGAAGTCGCTGCGTGGCAAGGTGACAGGCTCGGACTGAGCTCCCGTCACTCCTTCGGTGGCTGCTCGTCATCCTCCATCGGTTTGGAGGCGCGCTTGAGCCTAACGATGAAGGTGATGGCGAGACCCATGACGAAGAGGCCGGCGAAGACATCGAAGATATCGGTGATCGAGATGTTGGTGTCGAAAAGCTGCGACAGGTACCCGGCCAGTGCGTCAAGCGGGTCGGTGGCGTGTTTCATGGCTGAATCCCCCATATCCACAGATCATAACAGCTTGCCGACGATTCTGCCGGACAGGAAACCCTGAAATGCTTATGGAATACCCTCCGACACGGTCCGGCAGCCCTTCCCGGCGCCGGCTTCTGTTTGACATCGGCATGCGTTGGTCTACATACCAATACGTGGCGAGTGGCCGGAGGTGTGTCATGGCAGATGAAGATGTGATCCAGCTAATCAGACGCGAGACCGCTCGCGCCATCCCGTGGGGCGTCATGCTGCTCGTGGTGATGCTGATCGGCGGCATGTGGGTGAAACATGAGATCAGGGAGGGCATCGAGTTTGCCAGCCAGACCGTGATCCGGGATGCGAAGCGGGCGGTGCTCGATCCGCAGGTATTCATCCCACTGAAGAAGAATGCCAGGGAGGCGATTCAGTATACGGCCCGTACGGCCATGGACGAGGCGAAGCAGGCGGTGCTGGCGACGGGGACCTTCGTGCCGATCAAGCGGAACGCCAAGGAGGCGATCGAGTTCACCGCCAAAACAGCGGCGGATCAGTACAAGCGTGTGCAGATGGAGCTGAACGGCCGCCGTTAGGCGGTCACTGCAGGGTCGAGGCGGCCTCGGCAATGCGCTGGACGGCATCCTCGATCGTCTCCTGCGCCACTGCATAGGAGATGCGGACATGGCCGGGGCTGCCGAAGGCGGTACCGGGCACCAGCGCCACGCCCGCCTTCTCCAGCAGCCATTCGCAGACGGCGACATCGTCCTTCAGTTTGGTGCCGTCGGGCGTGGTCTTGCCGAGCCAGCCCGCGATGGCAGGGAAGAGGTAGAAGGCACCGTCCGGAGTCATGCACTCCACGCCGGGGATGGCGTTGAGTCTCTCCACCAGCCATGTACGGCGGGCTTCGTAGGTGCGGACCATCTCGTGCAGCGCATCCTGCGGGCCGGTCAGGGCCGCCAGTGCCGCCTTCTGGGAGATCGAGCAGGGGTTGGAGGTGCTCTGCGACTGGATTTTCGCCATCGCCTTGATCAGGTGCGCTGGCGCAGCACAGAAGCCGATGCGCCAACCGGTCATGCAGTAGGCCTTGGAGACGCCGTTGAGCGTCACCGTACGGTCCTTCAGTTGAGGGTTGACCTGTGCGAAGGTGGCGAACGACTTACCGTCGAAGAGGATTTTTTCGTACATGTCGTCGGTGGCGACGATCAGTCTCGGGTGCGCTGCCACCACTTCGCCCACCACCTCGAGATCAGCGGCCGAGTAGGTCATGCCGGTTGGATTGGAGGGTGAGTTGAGCATCAGCATGCGGGTTTTGGGGGTGATGGCGGCCCGCAGTTGATCGGCAGTCAGTCTGAAGCCGCTCTCGGCCGTCGTTTCGACGATCACCGGTTTGGCATCGGCCAGCAGTGCCATGTCGGGATAGGAGACCCAGTAGGGCGCCGGGATGATGACCTCGTCGCCCTCGTTGAGCACGGCCTGCATCAGGTTGTAGATGCACTGCTTGCCACCGGTCGAGATCAGCACCTCGTCGGCCGTGGTGTCGAGCCCGTTGTCGTGGCGGAACTTCTCGGCTACCGCCTCCCGCAGCTCGGGGATGCCGGGTACGGGGGTGTAGCGGGTGAAGCCTTCGTCGATCGCCTTTTTGGCGGCGTTTCGGGCCGATTCCGGCGTATCGAAATCCGGCTCGCCGACGGAGAGCGAGATGATGTCGCGACCCTGGCCGCGCAGCTCGGCCGCCTTGGCGGTGATGGCCAGCGTGGCCGAGGGCTTGATCTGCTGGATGCGTCGGGAGAGTTCGATCATGCGTCTATCATGCCATCCGACTTCGATTACTCAAGCCTCCCCCGGGGCGCAGACCTGCATGCCGCGTCCGGCGGCCGGGCGTTCCAGGCAGCGCGTTACCCACTCATTGACGCGCACGAACGCGTCAAGTCCGAGCTGCTCGCTTCCCTTGTAGAAGTCGCGCAGGCAGACGACCCACGGGAAGGTGGCGATATCGGCGATGGAGTAGCCGCCATCGAGGATGTAATCGCGTGTCGCCAGCCGCTTCTCCAGAACGCCGAGCAGGCGGCGGCTCTCATTGGTATAGCGCTCGACCGGGTAGGGATCGAGGCAGGTATCGGCGGCGTATTTGTAGAAGTGGCCGAACTGGCCGAACATCGGCCCGATATGGCCGACCTGGAAACAGAGCCACTGCAGGCACTCGTTGCGCTCGACCGGATCGGCCGGGATCAGTCTGCCGGTCTTGTCGGCCAGGTAGATCAGGATGGCGCCCGACTCCATGATGCTGATGATGCGCCCGTCCGGTCCGTTCGGATCGACCAGGGCCGGGATCTTGCCGTTCGGGCTCAGGGTCAGGTACTCGTCGGTGTGCTGTTCGCCGCTGCGAATGTCGATGGTGTGCGGCTCGTATGGCAGGCCCAACTCCTCCAGCGCGACCGATACCTTGGCGCCGTTGGGGGTGTTCATCGAGAAGAGCTGGATGCGGGTCGGATCCTTGGGCGGCCAGCGCTTGAAAATAGGCAACATGGTTTGAACCTCCTGAAGGGGTTTGGGCGCACGATCATGCAGCAGCGCGATATCTACTATCATAGACAAACGGACAGCCTGGCTGTCCGCAAGTTGGAGATCACGGTCACGGCAAGGAGGCGATATGGAGCTGATCTATGCCCTGCTCATCCTGCTATTCGCAACCCGTGTTGCCGGCGAGGTGGCAGAACGGCTGAATCAGCCCGCGCTCGTGGGCGAACTGGTGGCGGGGATTGCGCTGGGCATGCTCTTCAATCTCTATTCGGACACCTTTCCGATGCTTTCCAACCTGTCGGATAACGAGGTGTTCGTCGGCATCACCGACCTCTCGATCCTCTTTCTGATGCTGTTGGCCGGCACCGAGATGCACCCGAACGAACTGGCGCAGGTGTCGGGGAAGGCGTTCTTCATTGCGGCCGGCGGTATGCTGTTACCGCTTTCCCTCGGATTCGCGCTGGGCTGGTTCTTTCTGCCTGATTCGCCGATGAAGTTGGCACAGTCGCTCTTTGTTGCCATGGTGCTGGCGATTACCGCTGTGCCGGTCTCCGTCAAGGTGCTGATGGATCTGGGCAAGCTCAAGAGCAGGGCGGGCAAGACGATCGTTTCGGCGGCAGTATTCGACGATATTCTAGGGCTCTTCCTGCTCGCTTTCCTGACTGCCGTGATCAGACACCACAGCTTTCCGGATACCGTGGCGATGTTGATCCTCGCCGGCAAGGCGGTGCTCTTCCTAGCCATCGCTGGCGGGATCGGCCACTATCTCTTCCCTTGGCTGGGACGCCGGCTGAAACGTTTTCAGGCGCAGGAGTTCGAGTTCAGCGCCCTGCTGATCGCCACGCTCGCCTATGCCATGCTCGCCCAGGCACTCGGCATGCACTTCCTACTCGGCGCGTTCCTGGCCGGCCTCTTCTTCGTGCACCAGACGATCGAGCCGAAGGTCTATCACAGCATCCGTCGCAGCCTGACCACCTTCACGATGGGATTCTTCGCGCCGATCTTCTTCGCCTCAATCGGCATGCATCTGAGAATCGGGGCGGCCACGGAGATTCCGCTCTTCGTCCTGCTCTTCGTGCTGGCCGCTTTCATCGGCAAAATCGCCGGCGCCAGCTTGCCGGCGCTGGCGTTCGGCTTCCGGGGGCGTGAGGCGCTGACGATCGGGGTCGGCATGAGCGCGCGCGGTGCGGTGGAGTTGATCGTCGCCGAGGTGGCGCTGCGTGCCGGACTGTTCACGCAGCCCGAGCCAACACCGCCGATCGTCGACGATCTCTTCTCGGCGGTGGTCATCATGACCCTGGTGACGACGCTGCTGACGCCAGTGATGCTCAAGTCGCTGGTCCGTTCGTAGCAGTGGCGGGTGACGCAGGTTAGGTTCGGGCAGTGAACCGGACGATATGGCTAGGCAGCCGACGCAGGTGGGCGGCGCTTCTTCTCGGGTGGCTGGTGCTCTCCGCGCCGTTGCCGGTGTGTGCGGCGCCGGCTGTGCCCTCGCATGCCGTGATCCTGATGTACCACCACTTCGGTGTGCCGCGCTATCCGACCACCAATATCGACATGGAGCGGTTCGGGGAGCAGCTCGATTATCTGGCCGATCACGGCTACCACGTCTGGCCGTTGACGCGCATCGTCGATGAGCTCCGGCAGGGGAAGCCGATCCCGGACCACACTGTCGCCATCACCATCGACGACGCCTATATGTCGGTTTATGAGCGGGCCTTTCCGCTGCTGAAGAAGCATGGCTGGCCCTTCACCGTTTTCGTCGCCACCGGCCCGATCGACCGCGGCTATTCCGCCTTCATGTCTTGGATGCAGATGCGGGAGATGCAGCAGCACGGCGCCAGTTTCGCCAATCACTCCAGCTCACACGATCACCTTGTCCTGCATCGTGACGGAGAGGGCGATGCAGCCTGGCGTCGGCGGGTCACGGCCGATATCTCTGATGCACAGAAGCGGCTGCGACAGGAGTTGGGCAGGGTGCCGGCGATCTTCTCCTACCCATACGGCGAGTACAGCGAAGCGCTGGCCGGCATCGTGAGATCGATGGGGCTGGTCGGGTTCGGTCAGCAGTCCGGCGCGGTCGGTGTCCACTCGGACATGCGCGTGCTGCCCCGTTTCCCGATTGCCGGCGACTATGCTGCGATGGACCAGTTCCGCACCAAGATCGCGACGCTGCCGCTGCCGGTTATCGACGAAGTGCCGTGGGAGATGGTGACCCACGATGCACAGCCGGCGTTGACGCTGACGCTGTCGTCCAACAGCAGTATTCGGCCGCACACGGTGCACTGCTATGCCAGCGGTCAAGGCCGGATCGAGATTGACCACGAGACCGGTCCGAACAGGCAGGTGACGGTTCGGGTCGAACAGCCGCTGCCGGCCGGCCGCAGCCGATACAACTGTACGGCTCCCTCGGCCGATGGCTCGCGCTTCTACTGGTTCAGTCACCCCTGGCTCTACCTGCCGCCGGGCTTCGTACTACCACCCGACTGAGGCACAGGAAGGCCCGGCCCTGTTCATGTCCATAACGGACGCATAGTTTTCTGCCGTCACCGGATACTGTAAATTCAGGGATCGGGGAGGCAGACTGACCAACGACACATTCGTATTGAGGAAGTATCAGATTGTCGACTGCAAACATTCGCGAGATTCCGTACAACTACACCTCCTACTCTGACCGTGAAATCGTTCTCCGCTTTCTCGGCGAAGAAATCTGGGAGGATATCAACGTGCTGCGCGAGCAGCGGCGTACCGGCCGCAGCGCCCGCATGCTCTTCGAGATTCTCGGCGATGTCTGGGTGGTCTCACGCAATCCCTTCCTGAAAAACGACCTGCTTAAGCACAAGAAACGCTTCAAGGCACTGGTCGATCTGCATGCGGACCGGCTCTCCCGGATCGAGGCCGCCGCGGCTGACAACGAGCGCGCCATTCGGGTTGCCGCCGCCACGCGGGAGATGGTGGCTGAATTCCGCCGCTGGTTTCAGGAGGAGCCGAAGCGGCGCCGACAGGCCAAGCGCGCCTTCGCAAGGGCGACGCACCCGAACAATGTCCACTTCGACGCCTATACGCTGACGCACAACGCCACCGATGCCACCGACTGGCGTCAGGAGCACCCCTTCTGCGTCATCACGCCGGATCGCCCCGAGGAGATTCCGGGGCTGGTGCGCGCGGCGCGCGAGCTGGGGCTGACGGTGATCCCCCGGGGGGGCGGTACCGGTCTCTGCGGTGGTTCCGTACCGCTGCATTCCGATGCGGTGATGATCAACGTCGAGAAGTTCGATGCGATCGGCTCCATCGAGGAGACTGACGTCGACGGCAAGGCGATCCATACCATCACCGCCCAGGCGGGGGCTGTGACCGGCCGGGTCATGGAGGCCTCGAAGCCGTATGTCTTCGCCACCGATCCGACCAGCCTGTGGGCCTGCACCATCGGCGGCAATGTCGCCACCAACGCCGGCGGTAAACATGCGGTGATTTGGGGTACCTGTGTGGACAACCTGCTCTCCTGGAGGATGGTGACGCCGGACGGCAACTGGCTGCTGGTCGAGCGGCAGCACCACAACATGGGCAAGATCCCGGCCGATGAGCAGGTCACCTTCCAGCTGTCACGCTTCGCGCCGGACGGCACCACGCCACTCGGCGAGCCGGAGGAACTGGCGATCCACGGCTCCGTTTTCCGCCGCGCCGGGCTCGGCAAGGATGTCACCCGCAAGGCGTTGGGCGGCCTGCCCGGTGTGCAGAAGGAGGGCGTCGACGGTTTCGTTACCGAGGCAACCTTCGTGCTGCACCAGCCCTACAATCATACGCAGACGGTCTGCTGTGAGTTCTACGGCCACGAGCTGACACCGGCGACCCGAGCCATGGTGGCGATCAAGGAGCATGTCGACGCCTTCGATGGAGTGCATCTGGAAGGGCTGGAACACTTCGATGCCAAATACGTCAAGGCGATCAACTACACCAGCAAGTCGACCCGCCGCGAGCGGCCGCGCGTGGTGCTCCTGATCGATGTCTCTGGCAACAACAAGCGCAGCGTGGCCAAGGCCTGCTCCGACATCTGTCGCATCACCTCCGAGGGGCAGGGCGAGGGCTTCGTCGCCAGCAGCGAGGCGGACCGCCAGCGCTTCTGGTCCGACCGCGGACGCATGGCGGCGATCGCCAAGCATACGCGCGCCTTCAAGCTCAACGAGGATGTCGTCATACCGCTGCCTAGGCTGGCCGAGTACAACGACTTCATTGAGCATCTGAACATCGAGTACTCGATCGGCAATAAGCTCGATATCCTCGACCGGATCGAACGCTATCTGGAGGGGTGCCGGCAGAAGCTGGCGGCCGGCGATGCACTGAGTCTCTCGGAGCTCGGCGTCGAGGACGACGGCTACCTGCAGGGCAAGTTGGAGCAGTGCGAGCAGTGTATCGATACGGCACGAGAGCGCTGGAAGGCCTTTCTCGACGGGCTGGATGCGCCGGCCTCGGCGCTGAAGGAGCGGCTCGGCGATACTGAATACGGTAGGGACGACCTGCTCTTCCACCTGATGCAGCGCGGCATCCTGCGCATCTCTTACCGTCGCGAGGTCGAATCGACGCTGATGGATCTTTTGCGCGGCCACGATGCCCTGCAGGAAGGGGTGTGCGAGGCACACCGGCAGGGACTCTCCGGGCGTATCGTCATCGCCACGCACATGCATGCCGGCGACGGCAACGTGCATACCAATATCCCGGTCAACTCGAACGACTACGAGATGATGAAACGGGCCCATCACGCCGTGGAGCGCTTCATGGCCAAGGCGGAGGAATTGGGCGGCGTGATCTCCGGCGAGCACGGCATTGGCATCACCAAGCTGCCCTACATGCCGCCCGAGTATCTCGACGAGATGGCCGAATACAAGGCGAAGGTCGATGCGGGCGGCGTGTTCAACCGCGACAAGCTGCTGCCGGGCACCGATCTGACCTTCACCTATACGCCTAGCTTCAACCTGCTGGAGATGGAGTCGGTGATCCTCGAGGCGGCCGACCTGACGGCGCTCTCCGAGGAGATCTCGCCTTGCCTGCGCTGCGGCAAGTGCAAGCCGGTCTGCAACACCCACTTCCCGCGCGCCAACATGCTCTATTCGCCACGCAACAAGATCCAGGCGGCTGGGGCGATCATCGAGGCCTTCCTCTACGAGTCGCAGACTGGCAGCGGCATCTCCTTCGAGCAGTTCGACGGCCTGAGGGATGTGGCCGACCACTGCACC
>Ga0209918_1001728_pt1 | contig 11202 bp, 7 predicted proteins | sample SalPonD_shore_MG_FD_185712 | JGI IMG/M metagenome (GOLD analysis project Ga0209918, IMG submission 185712) | Salt pond soil microbial communities from South San Francisco under conditions of wetland restoration - Salt Pond MetaG... | ecosystem: Environmental > Aquatic > Marine > Intertidal zone >...
CATCCTCGATCGTTTCTTCATGCGCAGCAACTCGGAAACGGTAATCGATGAAGTGATTGAAGCGGTAAAAAGCATGGCCCGCACCAAAACCGGGGCGCTCATCGTATTTGCCCGTTCATCTTCTTTACAAGATTTGGTAGATGTGGGCGTGAAGCTGGATGCCCAGGTAAACACTGAATTAATAGAAACGATATTCAATAAGGAGACCCCGCTGCACGACGGGGCCGTGGTCATTCGTAACAACCGGATTGTGGCTGCCAGTTGCTATCTGCCCATTTCACAAAATCCAAACATTTCATCCGTCTTTGGGACACGTCACCGTGCCGCGGTGGGAATCAGTGAAACCAACAATGTGTTTGTGATTGTGGTATCTGAAGAAACGGGGCGTATTTCCGTTGCCCAAAATGGATCACTCACCAGCGGCCTCACCATACAAAAACTCCGTGCCGAAATGCAGCGTGTACTCGGTGAACAAAAAATGGAAGATGAAGATCTTGCCTTTTCCTCCTCGCAGGGTGAACTGAACATGAACTAGGCTCCCTTCGGGAGAAATTCCAAATCTCAAATAACAAATTACAAAGGAATAGGAGTTAACAAGGATTCAGTTTATTTAGCTTATGATGAGCAAAGAGATTTTGAGAGCATTTTGTAAGAGACTTTTTTAAGGCTTTCTTTGAAGGATTTAATTACAAAACTTGTTAGAGAAACAGTATACTAATATATTATAATTAAAGCGTTAGGCGGTTGGATTAACCGATTTAAAAAAAGTATAGTGTATTTCTAGTGATTATTATCCTAGGTTTATGCGCTCAGCCTTTCAATGAAATCAATTTAGTGGCGAAATGTAAACAGGCTGCATAATGTTTACCCTTTACTTTTCACAACCGGTATAAGCTGAAAGCTGAGAGCTATAATAGTCTATGTAAACGTAAAAGGTGTTATAACTAAATGTCGTTGGCATTTATGACAATTGTAATATAAACGGAAGTTCCCATGAATGAAATTGCATTTGAAGATATTTTAAAGGATGAAGGACTAGGAGCCTGTCGGACTTAGCTAAATCTACTGCAAATTCGTCAGATTTGGCCAGATTCCGAGCTCTTTTTCGTTGAATAGGTCCACTATTCGCATCAAAAGACCTCAAAATCTGTCTCAAACTGACAAATTTTCGTTAAAATTTCCTAAGTCCGACAGACTCCTAGAGACTCCCATTCAAAGCAAATTGGAATTAATTGAATTAGTCCGCAGGGGAATTTCCAAAAAAACTATCCTTAAACTGGCTGACCTCTTATCCATTTCGTTAAAGGATTTTGCCAAATTACTTCCGGTTACCGAGAGAACCATTCAACGCTATAGCGATAATAGAAGATTTAAAAGAGAAGTTTCTGAGCATGTTATTTTGATTGCGGAAGTTTTAATAAAAGGATTGGAAGTTTTTGAAAATAAAGAAGGCATGAATAAATGGATGAAAACTCCAAACCGAGGCATTTCTGATACGAGACCTATTGATTTATTAGATACAAGTTTCGGTATTCAGTTGGTCATGGATGAATTGGGCAGATTGGAGCATGGTGTTTATTCGTAAGAGAACTTTGCAAAACCGTTCTTTTGCTCAATATCTGCGTTATCGAAATTTTGAAATCCTCACATATGATTAATATGCTGCGGTTTCAAAATTTCTCTTCCCGAAAGCGTTCGGGATAACCAAAAGCCCTGGTTTTTCAAAGCCCTCTCGTAAATGAAAGTCTATCGCAATAGTCATGTGTCGTCCTTACAGGTCTTGATTCATTATCTTGTATTTCATTTCCCGGGTTGAAACCCGGGGCTACTATAAGCCCGCCCCGCGGGGCTCTAAACTCGCTTCGCTCGAAATAGTGCTAATATGAACCAGGCTTATACTTTGTTTAATAAACCCTTACCCTGAATTAACACGAAATTATCAGGTAATTGATTGAGAATATTTCAGCATTATGTAATTGACAACTAAGTCTCGACAGACTCCTATTCCAATCCTTTAACAAAATTTATTAACTCTGCGCACTCCGCGATCTCTGTGGTTCCCAAAATTTCATCACTCGTAGAGCTTCAGCAATTCCTGGGCTGCACGGAAGGGACTTTTTTGACCTCTAATGACCTGCTTTTCGAGTGATTTAAGACGCTTATTGACTTTGGAATTGTTGTAAAAATCATCACGCATGCGTTGGTCAATCGTCTCGTACATCCACTGACGGGCTTGCTGGCGACGATTGGCAACAAAATAGCCATTCTCACGGGTAGTGGTGATATATTGCGTGATGGTATCCCAGATATCGTCCACCCCTTCATTTTTGAGCGCCGAACAGGTGGTGACCTGCGGTTCCCATCCCGATTGAGTTGGGGGATAGAGATGCAGGGCGTTTCGGTATTCGCGGGCAGCCATCTTAGCTTTATCAATATTTCCATTATCGGCTTTGTTAACAGCGATAAGGTCCGACATTTCCACAATACCGCGTTTCATACCCTGCAGTTCGTCGCCGGCTCCCGCAAGCACTAAAAGCAGGAAGAAATCGACCATGGAGTGAACCGTGGTTTCAGATTGTCCCACGCCTACGGTTTCAATAATGATGGTGTCAAAACCCGCTGCTTCACAAAGCAGTATCGTTTCACGTGTTTTTCGGGCTACCCCGCCCAGGGAACCACCGGTAGGCGAAGGACGAATAAAAGCGTCGGGGTTGTTGGCCAGTGTTTCCATGCGCGTTTTGTCGCCCAAAATACTCCCTTTAGAGCGTGAGCTCGTCGGGTCGATAGCCATGACCGCCAGGCGGCGTCCTTTTTGAATAATGTGATTGCCAAACGCTTCAATAAAGGTGCTTTTTCCAACCCCCGGTACCCCGGTGATGCCCAGGCGAATGGAGTTTCCTGTATCAGGCAGACAGGCTTCTATGATTTGTTGGGCGGTTTCACGGTGTTCCGGCTTGGAGCTTTCCACCATGGTAATCGCCCGGCTGAGAATGGTACGATTTCCCCGGTGAATACCTTCCACATATTCCTCCACCGAAAGCGATCGCTTTTTTCGGGATCGAAAACGATTGATCGCTTCATGATTGAGGTTAGATGGATTTTGTTCTTCGTTTTTTGTGCCCACGGTGGTTCTGATGGTTTATTCAGAGAGAGCTTTGAATCTAACTAAAATTAAAGATTCTCCCCCATGGTCTCTTTTAAATAGGATAATAATATTTCCATGGGGGAGTAATTTGAATTAAAGATTAGATTAACAAAGGTTAATATTTTAATCTGCTTCATACGAATCGATCAGCACCTGCAGGATTTTGCGGGCCGCATCGGGGATGACGGTACCGGGACCGAAAATGGCGATCACGCCGGCATCGTACAGGAATTGGTAATCCTGCTGGGGAATCACTCCGCCGACAACCACCATAATATCATCACGCCCCTGCTTCTCCAGTTCCTTGATCACCTGGGGCACCAGCGTTTTGTGTCCGGCCGCCTGACTGGAGACACCGAGAATATGGACGTCATTCTCCACGGCCTGTCGCGCAGCTTCTTCCGGCGTCTGGAAGAGTGGACCAATATCCACATCAAAACCGAGATCCGCAAAACTGGTGGCGATCACTTTGGCCCCGCGGTCGTGACCGTCCTGTCCCATCTTGGCCACCATGATGCGGGGGCGTCGTCCTTCGAGTTTTTCAAAAGTATCGGCCAATTTTCTGACGTCTTCAAAGTTTTCGTCTTTTTTCATTTCGTCTGAATATACTCCGGATATGGATCGAATGGTTGCTTTATAGCGGCCAAACACTTCTTCCAGGGCGTCCGAAATCTCACCCAGCGTGGCACGTTGTCGGGCGGCATCCACGGCTTTGTCGAGCAAATTGCCTTCACCCGTTTTTGCACATTCGGTCAGGGCTTTTAGCGCTGCGTTCACTTCACCCGAATTCCGTTCCTTTTTCAGTTTTTCAAGTCGTTTGAGCTGCTTCCTGCGAACTTCGGTATTGTCTACTTCAAGAATATCAATCGACTCCTCTTTGTCAAGCCGGTATTTATTGGTTCCCACAATCACGTCCCGGCCGGAGTCGATGCGGGCCTGCTTGCGGGCGGCGGCTTCCTCAATACGCATTTTGGGCACGCCCGTTTCAATAGCCTGGGCCATTCCGCCGAGGTCTTCAATTTCCTGGATGTGTTTCCAGGCTTCGCGAGCGAGCTGATCGGTGAGTTGCTCCACATAATAAGAACCGGCCCAGGGATCAACGGCCTTGGTGATATCTGTTTCTTCCTGCAGGTAAATCTGCGTGTTGCGGGCGATCCGTGCCGAGAAATCGCTGGGAAGCGCAATGGCCTCATCCAGGGCGTTGGTGTGCAAAGATTGGGTGTGTCCCAAAGCCGCGGCCATGGCCTCAACAGTAGTACGCGCCACGTTGTTGAACGGGTCTTGCTCGGTCAGGCTCCAGCCCGAGGTTTGCGAGTGAGTCCGCAGCGACATCGACTTGGGATTTTGAGGATTGAACTGCTTGATCAGCTTGGCCCACAGCATACGTCCGGCGCGGAGCTTGGCAATTTCCATAAAATGGTTCATTCCGATGCCCCAGAAGAAGGAGATACGCGGGGCGAAGTCGTCAATATTCAACCCGGCATCCAGTCCTGTGCGCACGTATTCGAGCCCGTCAGCCAGGGTGTAGGCCAGCTCGATATCTGCGGTGGCTCCGGCCTCCTGCATGTGATAACCGCTGACACTGATGGAGTTAAACCGCGGCATCTTTTCGGAGGTATATTTGAAGATATCCCCGATGATGCGCATCGACGGTTCGGGCGGATAGATATAAGTATTCCGCACCATGAACTCTTTCAGGATGTCGTTTTGAATGGTACCGCTCAGTTTTTCCGGCGGAACGCCCTGCTCTTCGGCCGTAACGATATAAAATGCCATCACCGGGATGACAGCGCCGTTCATGGTCATAGACACCGACATTTCGTCCAACGGTATTTGGTCGAACAGGGTTTTCATGTCCAGTATGGAATCGACAGCCACGCCGGCTTTACCTACATCACCGGAGACGCGCGGGTGATCGGAATCGTAGCCGCGGTGCGTGGCCAGGTCGAAGGCTACGGAGAGCCCTTTTTGGCCGGCTGCAAGGTTGCGGCGATAGAATGCGTTCGATTCTTCGGCCGTGGAAAATCCTGCGTATTGGCGGATGGTCCAGGGACGGACGGTATACATCGTGGAGTAGGGACCTCGTAAAAACGGCGGAAGCCCGGCAGCGTAGTCCAGGTGTTCCAGGTTGAGCAGATCCTTTTCATCATAATACGGTTGGACCGTGATCCCTTCCGGGGTTTTCCAGTGGTCTTTCCCGTTGGGTTGTGTCTCATGTGCCGGCCCCGCTTCCGGTTTGTAATCTATCTGAGAAAAATCAGGTCTCATAATAATTCAATTCTATTAAATCTCAATTTCTAATTGTTGGTGGAAATCTTTTAAAACTTCAAGGATATTGGATTTTAGGTGGATGAAGGTATCAACCCCTACATTTTTCAGCGTTTCCAGGGATTCTTTGGGATACCCGGCCACCACGGTAATCGGCACCTTATCCAATTCGGCAACTGCTTTACAAAATGCGGGAGCCAAGGTCTTATATTGATCATCTGAGCTGCAGAGTACGGCGATATCGGGTTTGATTTGTTTTACGGCCGCAACGGCTTCCTCCGTCGAATTATAACCAAGCGATTCTTTCACTTTATATCCGGCACAACCGAAAAAGTTGGATGAGAATGCGGCTCTCGCTTTACGCATGCGGCGGTCGCCCATCGGAATCATCAAAACCGTAGGCGTTTCCCCAGATTCTTTGGCATGACGTTCCGTAGCCAATCGCAGATCTTCAAAGGCTCCGGCTCCGCGATACGTTTCGAGCGGAATAATCTGTTCTTCAGAAAAATTGAAGAGCGTATGGATACAGTCTCCAATATGAGCTCCATTTATAAAAGCATCCTGAAGGTTTTCAAGCAAGTGGCTGTTGTCTATTGATGGACGTTCATCGGAGGTAGTAAGAGCCGATGAAGTGTGGGGCGACCCAATTTTCCCGAGTGCCTGTTCTTCTGGGTTTGGGTACTTGTTGGTTCCGACAAATGAATGACGTCCGCCGGCGATTTGTCGATCGCGATAATTGCGTGTTTTTTGAATCTCGGCTTGTACAAATCCACCTTGAGCAGCTTTGAAAAGTCCACCCTGCTTTTCAATTTCCTGGAAATGCTCCCAGGTCTGGGCTGCAAGCGAATCAGTAAGTTCCTCAATATAGTAGGAACCTGCCGCAGGGTCCGCTACTTTGTCAAGATGGGACTCTTCCTTCAATATGATTTGTACATTGCGGGCGATGCGTTTGGAAAAATCATTCGGATCGTTGTAAATATGATCAAATGGTTGGACCGTCACACTATCGCAGCCCCCGATGATAGCCGACATGGCCTGCGTGGTGGCGCGCAGCATGTTGTTGTGGGCATCGTAAATGGTTTTATCCCAGTCGGCCGTTTCGGCATGAATATAAGCGGCTGCAGCCGATGGGTCATCCGGTTTATATTGTTCAATGATCCGGGACCACAAGAGTCGTAATACACGGAATTTGGCAATTTCCATGAAGTAACTTGTTCCAATAGGAATCGAGAAGTGAATGCGGCTTGTAATGTCATCCACAGCCAAATCCCGATCCGTTAAGTGGGCCAGGTATTCGTTGCCGGCTGCCAGGGCATATGCGAGCGACTGCGCCGTCGATGTACCGGCTTCGTGATAAAGACCGGCATCTATTCCCAATACTCGGATATTCGGTGCATGCTCTTTACAATATTGAACCATCCCGGCGGCATCTTCCACCCACTGATCCTTGTTTTTCGGCAGGTAGCCATTGGCCAGTACGAAGGCCCATGGATCATATCGAAACGTTGCTTTTACGCGGGCCAGGTCGACATCCCGTTTTGATACTTCATTCACAAACATGGCGAAATAGGACGGAGTGGCCATACCCGACTGGAAATGAAGTGTGGTATTTTCCAGGTCGATACCGTTCAGGAGTTGACTGAAATCTTCCTGGGTTTGAATATTCGCCCCGTAAAGGTCGCCCCCGATGGCGCCTTCCGGCCGTTTTATGTCCAGCTTGATCAGCAGGGCACCGGCACCTTTTCCCAGGGCCTGACGGGCTTCTTCATTTGTAGATTTTGGATCGTGTTCAAAAAGCTGCTGTGTGATACTCCAGGTATTCCCATTTGGATTTTTCCCGCGAATGAAGGGGAAATGCCCGGGTTGAGTCTTGAGATATTTCAGGTACTGTATATCTTCACGCCGATAAAAAGGTAAAATTTCGAACCCTTCCGGGGTTTTCCAGGATAACTTTTCCCGGTAATCGGCTCCTTTTAAGTCTTTTTTAATTTTTTCTTCCCATGCTTCGCGGCTGACGGGTGGAAATTCTTCAAAAAGCTTTTGGTGAGCAGCATCAGCAGCTGATGGGATTGATTCTGTTTTTTCCATAGAACTACAGGTTCTTAAATTCTTGATCTCGCCGGTGAGTCATTAGAATATTCTTGCCGGCCTAACTCAATTTCAACACTTATAAAGTACTAAATATTCCATTCAAGGTATATTGAATTACATGAAGTTAGAAGAGACGAATGCAAAAATTGCAAAATCAAAAAAACGCTTTTCTTTCAGAATAATGGAATGACAAGGATCAGATAAAATGGAGTGTAAATATAGATTGAATAAGTATAAGCGCATGGTATAAAAAACGGTGCATGGAATAGATCAGGATTCAATATATACCGGTTTTGTCTTTAAATGGATGTTAAATATTATTGGGAATTTCATGATAAGATGGGGAATAACCTGTGTTTTTTAATAATACGTATTGACCGGTTAATCGACCCATTTTTGAATAATCCGGGTTAAGTTGTATTCCGACGTCTTTATTTCGGGTGATTCATCCATTTATCAATAAAAATTTTGATTGGTTGATGAACTGTTGCAAAATTATTCCGACATTATAGAAAAGCGTTTTTGTATCGACACTCTCAAAAATTAAAAAATCTACAAAAAGAGACGGAATATGGAACAAGTTACCCAAAAAATGCCTCCTTTGACGCATCTGAATGAAGATGAGCAAATGCTTAAAGATGCTGCAGCCGAATTTGCGGAAACGGTTTTAAAACCCAAGGTCAACGAGATGGATGAAAAGGCGAAACTGGATCCGGATATAGTGCAGGCATTTTTTGATATGGGACTGATGGGTATCGAAGTTCCGGAAGAATTGCAGGGAGGCGGTGGTACGTTTTTTATGTCCATTTTGGCTATTGAGCAGATTTCACAGGTGGATGCATCGGCTTCTGTATTCATGGATGTACAGAATACGCTGGTGAATAACGCTTTCCTGCGATTTGGCCGGGATGATATTCAGTCTAAATATCTCCCATTGCTGGCCAATGAGAAAGTAGGGGCCTTTTGCCTGTCAGAAGCGGGTTCGGGGAGTGATGCCTTTGCCCTGAAAACCCGGGCCGAAGAGAATGGAGATTATTACGACTTGAATGGTGCTAAAATGTGGATCACCAATGCCAATGAAGCGGATATCTTTCTGGTTTTCGCCAACCTGAATCCCGATGCCGGTTATAAGGGAATTACCGCTTTTATTGTTGAGCGCGGTATGGAAGGGTTGTCGGTTTCGAAGAAGGAGAATAAATTGGGAATCCGGGCCAGCTCCACCTGCGAAGTGTTGCTGGAAGATTGCAAGGTACCGAAAGAGAATGTATTGGGAGAAATCGGGAAAGGTTACAAAGTGGCCATGGGTACATTGAATGAAGGTCGGATTGGAATCGGTGCCCAGATGCTGGGCATTGCGCAGGGTGCCTTTGATGCGGCACTGGCTTATACCAGGGAGCGGGAACAGTTCGGCAAAAAAATATCGGAGTTCCAGGGCGTACAGTTTCAACTGGCCCGCATGGCTACAGATATCGAAACGACACGACTCCTGGTGTACAATGCAGCTCGTAAACGTATGGCCGGCGATGATTTTCTCAAGGAAGCGGCCATGGCCAAATATCATTCTTCGGATGTTGCAGAACGCGTGACCTCCCTGGCTATCGATCTCTATGGTGGATATGGCTATGTGAAAGAGTACCCTGTTGAAAAATTTTACCGGGATGCAAAGATCGGAAAAATCTATGAGGGAACATCCAACATGCAGCTGCAGACGATAGCGAAGATTTTACTGAAATAGTTTTATTTTTAAGGCACAAAGGCACAAAGGCACAAATTCTCCTACATAGTAGGAAAAAAGTCCTTCTCCCCGTGGGAGAAGGATTTAGGATGAGGGCCAAACGGGACGCAGAGCGTCCGATAGACATTACGCCGCAGAGTATAGTCACGAGTTTATAGCTGCTTACTGCTTACTGATTTCTCCCATTCTGGTTTTATAAAATTGCTGCCACTGTCGGAACTGTTTCTTGTTTAAAATATCCTGCATTTCGTCATTCATTCGAATCAGCATCTGTCGTGCTTTTTGCTGGGCAGCTTGTTGATGATTACGCATCATGGCCTGCATAGAATCGCGATGTGCCTGTATCAGTAGCCTGAATTGTTGTGCCTGGGTATCGGTGAGTTGTAACTGACGCATGAACTGGTTCAGGTGCAATGGTTGATGTCCCTGTGGACCGCCCCCATTTTGCCACCCGTGATGCATGCCCGTGCCCATCCCCATCCCGCGTACAGGCTGTTGAAGGGTCTTCGATTCGAGAAATGCAGGACGTGGAAGCAGCAAACCGATAAACATCCCCAGGGAGAGCGTCAGAATCAGCGTAAGCGCTATGATAAGTTTTTGTTTCATAATTATTGCCCTGTTTGATTCCGGGGGAACTGCAATTCGTTCGTTAAATTATTTATAAGAACATACTCGGGGATGCGATCGAGTTGCTCCAGTTCAATGGCATTTTGTTGATCACCCGGTGCCGGTTTGGCCGGATCAAATAGAGAAGGTTCCATGAACCGCAGGGAGAGAAGTATGAGTGCAACCAGAAAAACGCCTGTCAATACATATCGTTTAAAATACAACAACAACAGATCATGAAAACCGGGTATATTCTGCAAATTGTTCAATTTTTCCTGTAGTCTTCTGAAAGCAGTGGGTTCAGGTTGTATGCCGCTGAATGCTTTTGTTATGGGTGGCATGGTTTGCAAAGCTTTATAGTTTTCCAATAAATCAGGAAATTGGTGAAGTTGTTGTTCCAGGGTTTTCTGTTCTTCCACAGATAACTGTCCATCCAGCGATTCGGTAATTTGTATTTCCAGGTATTTCCGTTGATCAATTTTCATGTTCATACCCCGATTGCATTAGTTCATCCTTAAGCATGATGCGGGCTTTAAATAAGCGGCTTTTCACCGTGCCTTCAGGGATATCCAGGATTTCTCCGATTTCAGCATATGTCAGCTCCTGCAGGTCTTTGAAGATAATGAGGACTTTTTTGTCATTCGGCAACCTGGAAATGGCCCGTCGTAGTAAAAGGTTGGCCTCCTGATCATCATCGGAAGCAGGGAAGGTATCATCAGTCATTTGATCCATGGAATCAGCTGTTGGATAAGCCAATCCGATACGACGCCGAATTTTGAGTCTGCGCATGGCATCGAGAGTAATATTTCGGGCAATGCGATGCAGCCAGGTGTAGATGCTGCTGTGACTATTAAAATCAGAAATATTATTGAAGGCTCGCAGAAAAGTATCCTGCGTTAAATCTTCGGCACTCAGACCGGACCCATACGTAATAGCGGAAATGGCGCGGTAAATACGCGGATAGAACTCTGGAAGTTGCCGCTTTAGCTCTTCCATGGGATTACTCGTTATTCCCTCTTGCACAACCGCTTTATTTTTTTCAGCAAATAACATCTGCAGTCGTTTTGGGTACGCTGGAACGGTAATTGTTGCTACAGAAACCATCATCTATTTTAGAAGTTAAATAAATAATACTTATTGTGATATATCATTTTACAATGAAGACTTCATTTTTACCTAATTTCCTCAATAAAAATTATCAATAGAGGGCTTTGAAAAACCAGATATTTTGGTCCATCCCGATTGCTTTCGGGGTGAGTGATTTCAAAACCGTAGTCCCGACAGTCTGGAATGGGGATTTCGAAATCTCCCTAACCCGGATATTTCACCAAGAAATTTTTTTCTCAGCAAGGCGAAG
>Ga0209918_1001729_pt1 | contig 11202 bp, 11 predicted proteins | sample SalPonD_shore_MG_FD_185712 | JGI IMG/M metagenome (GOLD analysis project Ga0209918, IMG submission 185712) | Salt pond soil microbial communities from South San Francisco under conditions of wetland restoration - Salt Pond MetaG... | ecosystem: Environmental > Aquatic > Marine > Intertidal zone...
CCATATGCAACCGCACTTATAATCTTTCCATTGCTTTCATCTGCTACAAACTGGTTTCCATCCAATGGGCTATTAATGAAATCCCTATCCATAAGCCAAGACCTTATACGTTCTGTGTGACTTGGACTTTCAATTATAATATGGATCCTTCCTCTACAACGTAATCTACCGAATACATCTCAATGGATGCACTATTGGCAACGGTAGTGAAATTAATGGCAGCCCAATATCCTATGCCAGATACGCCATACCAATCGCGAGTAACTACAATATCTCCACCCCATAAGCTACTATCCCAAATTGCTGTATCCCAAGCTGCGTAGGTCAATCCGGTATAAGTCGGTATTCCAGCTGGAGACGTAGTATCAAAATCAACATTTACTACTGTATTTATCGAGATATTTGAATCATATCCAATTATGACGCGAGCCATTTTCACAAATTTTGTCTGTGAATCTTTACCAAAATTATTAAATGCTGGAAGGCAATATGTAGTTATTTCTAAACCGTCATCGCTAGCCCCATCCCAAAACTTGTAGACAGTACCGCCATTTGTTCCGAAATAAATGCTTCCGTTCGCGTTCACAAAACTTCGTGCATTAATTCCAGTAAATCTTGACCATGATCCATTAATTGTATTCATTGCATATTGTTCTGATGTTGTTGAAGACGTTGGAACATTCATAATCAGCATGTTCTGCGGATTAAATAGCGTTATGCTCCATCCATAATTTTCACCATAACTTGCCACATCCTGGGTTACTTCTGATCTAATCTTATCAGTAATGGCAATCTTCGGATTTACCCTGTCAGACAATAATGCCTTAGAAAGTGGCAAAACACCTTCCTTAGTTAATACAAGAACATCGCCTTCATATTTTATGTGTGAATTAGGTCCAATAGGTTGGGCGATATAATAAACACCAACTAATGACCACGTTGTAGAACTGGATGGATCAGTGCCAGAATAAATAGCAACTTCACCATTCGTAGTTATTACAACGAAATGATCATCCATTCCAGCGCCAGCATCGATAGTCCATGTTGCAATAGTGCTAATATGTCCGCCACGCTTGAACAAAGCACCGAAATTAAACTCAGTCGCAGCACCAGATATGGCCTCTGTACCAAGATACCAACAAGACATCGTATTCTTTTCTACGAACCAGAATCTGTTTTGATGCACTACAAGATCAATCAGGTTTGCAGTAGTAACACCTGTTATCGCCGGAGTAGATGTTCCATTAATAGCAGTAAAGGTAGTTCCATCATATAACAGTGGATCATCAGATCCATTCACGGCATACAAATATGTTCCACCAGCATTTGTCATGTGATGCGTTCTATATTGAGCGCTAGTCAGGCTAGAGACAGTAGCGGCTCCAACTGCACCAGTGCTGGAAATGTCATATATGGAGCATGAACCACCACTATCTGCTACAGCATACATCTCCTGAAAACCACTTGTAGGTGTATAACAGAACATTGATTGTATATCACCTGTTATACCAGTTGACCAAGAAGTAAATCCTTTTCTATTAATAACCTTGTCAGGACGACAAAACCAATTGGTCAATATAACAGCATCCGTTGGCTTCATATCAGCCAATGAATCCCTAGCGTTCAGACCTCCTACAGGAGCTGGAACTGTTATTACTCGCGAACTCATGCACCATAGCCAGTATCAGGCAGATTCGTTGAATCAATAAGATATTTGCTATCTCCTGGTGATAGGTTGATCGAATCAAGTCCCTTGTCATTGGCCTTGGCAAGATTAATAGCGTTCATGTATTCCATCTGATAAGCCCTAGCATCAAATCCTTTTGCTTCATAGAATCTTGCCTTTGTTCCAAGTATCAGAAGATCATCAGGAAGCAATGAAAGATCAGTATCAGTAGTAAAAGCAGTCTTTCCTGAACCTGATGAATCAGTACACCAATTGTTGGATATATACTCGAACCCGAAACGCAATCCATTTGATGGCATAGGCCATACAGAGAATTGCGATCCTACAATCCTGAATCTTTCCCTAGGACCACTGGAAATCCATCCCGACTTCTGAAATTGCCATTCTTTAGGCGTATTAGGACCTAAAAGCTCCCATGCTTGCCCCTTGTCCCATTCAGTGCCACCTTCAATGCGGTCGTAATCGCTTGGGAGGCTATAAAGCGTCTGACCGAAGGTAAGTGTACTAGTGGCGCTTGAAGTTGCGTTAGCGCTCAATGTAACCTGCGTGGAAGAATCAACAGACAGAATGAACGTGTCCGTAGGTATTCCAGTACCGGATACCATGTAGTTAGTCGATAGCGAACTTGTATCTGTAAGTCCGGTAACAATAGCCGATCCGCTTGTAGTAGTTCCAGTATCAGTGCTTGACACAGTATAAAAACGATATTCTTTCTGAATTGCCTGCCAAGGAAATCTCTTCATCAACTGAGTACCAACACGATTCATCAATGCAAGCATCTGAACTACGATCTGGTCAGTGGATGATTCAACAGAATTAGGAGCAATAATGCCAAGCTCACGATAAACCTGTTGAATATTGGCAAGCATGGTAGCCATTATGCAGCCTCAGTCCTAGGTTTTGGGCCTCTCTTCTTGGGCTGATTAGCAATAAGAGCATGAATCTGATCTTCCAATTCAGCGATCTTTCTATCGCGAGAATCTTCTTTTTCGCTGGAGTTGGCTTTCAGGAACTCAATAGCCTCTCTACGAAACCTCATGCCACCCATCTTATGCTGCAAAACTGCATCAGATGCATTAGCCAACTGCTCAACGGTTACAAACCCAAGCTGATTAAGGCCAGTAATCACGTTCTCAGGCAATTTCATCTTGCTAAGAGGAATACCATCAACCATCTCGCCTTTACTAGCTTTATAGGCCATATAACGCGCAGCGAAACGCTGTTTGTCATTCTCCGTAGCTTGACGGACAATAATCGTCTTATCATCACCAGGAACAGCAATCTGCACATGAAGAATTACATCATATACATCTTCACCAGACTCATTGCTTTTGAAATTATTTCTAATCTCTTTCTCGAAGAATTTAACATTTAGCAAACTATCATCGTCAGGTGTCTCCCCAACAATTAAAGTGTTATCAGCCATTTGCGGACTCCTTGAAATTAAATTCAGGCTCTTCGGCCTCTTTCCATTCGCCAATAATCTCGGCGACATAGATATTCTTTGCTACATTCCATCCGATAATCTCATCTCCACGAGTATTACCGAAACGGATAAATCCTCCGCGAGTGATGAGCTCTGGATCAATCGTAACCTGATAAAACATTCCAGGTCGGATTGCTTTAGTATCAGGAATCCCAAAACTTACGATTGCAACAACCTTCTCATTAATCTCATCGACAGTCTTGCCGATATAATTAATCAATTTCATTATCACTCCTTGTTATATAGAACATTGCAGAATCTTCATTGTCTTTAGACCACTTAACTTCAATCCCAAGACTTTCAAACTTATCGATCCACCAAGAATATGGTTTAACGGTAAGATGAAGAGGCTCGCCAATCATTTCTCCACACACATCATCAATCAAAGAAATCTGGAAGAATGCGTTAGGAACTGAAGCCATGATGTTCCTGATTACGGTATCAACATCATTAGTCGGAATATGCTCCATTACATCAGTGCAATATCCATACTTTGCCATTAATGGAATTGGCTGTGTAAGATCCCATTCAACAAAAGGAAGAAACTCGGCCTCTTCATCGCGGCAATTAGAAGCAAAATCAATGCACAGAACATCATGACCAGCATTATGAATTGCCAACGCACCGCGACCTGTACCACACCCAAAATCAATGATTGAATCATCAGGCTTAACAACATTTAAAAACTCTTGTGCGCAAATCTCACCTGGAGCAACGCCGCGATATTCTTTTTGTCCCCACATGAGCCTATATTTGTCCTGCTCAGACAAACTACCAACCCCTCGATACATAGCCTGTAAAAGCCCATCTCCATAAACTTCCACAGAACAACCTGAATCGGTCATCAATTTAGCAGTTCTTGGAAATCCCTCCGCCTGACATTTCATTGCAAGTGATACTAGATATTTATTCCCCGCAAATTCATACTCGCAAACTGGCTCTGATTTGTTCATATCCTGCTTATAAGCATGGCTTTTCCCACACTCATATGAAGAGTCATAGCCAAAAATATGAAAGTCTCTGAATCCAAGCGCATAAGCAAGACCAAGTGAAGAATTTCCCACAGATATTGCGCTCTGCATTATTGCATAGCCACCTTCATTAACCTTTGACTCTGGAAAATACTGCTCAATATCACCAATCTGCAAATGCCACAATCTTATATTGTTATGCTTCGATGCACTATCTACCGTATCAGGATGACATTGCGAGGCTATTAAATGCTCTCTAGCAGTTCCTACAAGCGTCGATGTGCGTTGACGGGCATCTACTATCACCTGATATTCTGGGGTAATTCCTAATTCATTTAAATAGCCACAAGCTCCATTCATTGCAAATATCTTACCACCTTTATCAACCAAGGATAAAAGTTCATGCAGATGATTCTTTAATGATGGCCCTCCACCAACCATAATTGCACAGGATGAAACTTCATCTTCACATTCAACCCATGCAATATCTTTCTTTGTGTTTTCAGTTATATTGTCAATCAATACATCATCAGGCGTATTACAAAGAACCTTCATCGGAATGATTAGATCATTCGTGGTGTCAGGGTTCTTATGCCTAATTTGTGCAGTGAACATTAATACTCCTATTAAAAGGAAAGGGGGCCGAAGCCCCCTAACCAATTTAGGTTATACGCCCCTGCATACGAGGCCGATTGATAACCATTTGAACACTAGTGCCACCAGAAGTTGCAGAAGCAACTACAGCAACAAGAGCACCTTCAATCTCCTTACCTGATCCAGTGCCAGCAATGCGACCAACGGTGAGAACACCGACAGCATCATCAGCAGCCAAGGAAACAGCAGAAGATTTCAAGCCAACGGCCACACCGCTGATCTGATACCAACCATACTGACTAGCAACATTGGCTGACATAGCAATGCCAATGGGCTGCGGCAGGTTAGTACCTACAGGAGCAAGAGCAGTTGTGAAGCTCGAAGTGTTATAGGTTACAGGAGCACCAACAGCAGTTGAAGCAACGCCAGCAAGATAAATAAATTCACCTTCGCCATACGTCGGATCAACAGCACGGATAACCGTTCCAAGTGGATGTTCCTGCGTCGTTGAGGTGGAGGAAATCGACTGAATGCCAAGACGGTTCTCAGTAGGAATAAAAGCCATGATAAACCTCCTTATGCCTTCAAAATGCCCTGCAAGCGAGGAGCGGAGCTAGTCATATTACCAGCCCAGCCAATCAGCTTAACAACAGCATCCTGATTCACTGCCTGACGATCACCACCAATCGGAACGAAATTACGATCCCGATGCGGACGGAGTTTCAGGTAATTGGTATTAAGGAAGTACATGGTATTCGCAGTCTGATTACCACCAACACCGTCGCCTAGAACAACCTCGGAGTTGATGCCAGCTCCAAAATACTCAAGGCTGGAGAAACCAGCAGCAGCCATGCTACCCGAAGTTACACGCTGGATAGCCTGCAACGAGTTCAGATAAAGCTGATAGTACGCAGAGTCAGCAATGATGATATTCGGCTTATCCTTACCACGAATAAGCTGAACAGCAACAGCGTTCATGTACTTCTGAATGTTTGCGGAAGTAGCAGCCGCACCACCGTCACTGACAGAACTATAAGAAACATTCTGCCAGAAAGACCATGTAGAACGATCGATACCACCATAAGTACCTGAAGTAGGAGTGGAAGCAACAGCAGCCGCAAGGCCGGTCATCTGTTTGCCACCGTTTCCAGTTCCGTCAGAGAAGCAATCAACATCCATCTTGTTCATCAATTCGCCTTCGGCGATAGACATGCGTGAATCAAGAAGATCGATCATCTTCTCCTTACCGCTATTCTCCAGCGTCTCAAGGCCAGAAATAGATACGGCAGCTGCATACTGCTTGATACTGAACTGAGCAGCACTAATCGGGCTGTTCGGCGTGATATCAATAGTATCATAACCACTATAACTATTGGCATTGGTGGTGCTGGAGTCGTTGTAACCGAGCTCTTCGAGGATAACATTACCCCCAGAGAACGGCTTGACATTTCCCGCTTTCTTCAACTGGAACAGCAGCGGATTGTTATTGGTGAAGTTATCAGCCATAACTCTGCTTCTGCTCTGAATTGAAGTAGCGATAATGTCGGTAATGCTAGAATTAGCAAATGCCATAACGCGCTCCTTTTAGTTTAGTCCGGCCTCATCAAAAGCAATTTCTAGCGCATCGCGTGTAGTCTTAGGAGCCTCTACAGGTGTTTTACCTGGGCCTCCTTTAATGGACGTAGCACTTTTCTTTGCTCTTGCTGCTGCCTTTGCTTGTTCTCGAATTGACTGCTGGCGATCCTGCTGTTTAGCTGATTCCTGCATTCTTCCGAAAACATCATCATTCATGCGGCAAGCTTTGTCATAAGCTTCGTCGAGTGTATGAGCCTTTCCTGATTCGATCAGGTCAGCCATATCATCACGAACTTCATCGAAGAATTGATGCTCCGCACCAAATGCGGCCAATTCCTCGTAGGTGTTATCATACTGTTCCGTATGTTGCTGCTGCGCTTGATTCATCAGAAGCTGCTGCATCTGATTCTCAAGGTTCGTGTAACGCGGATCAATCGGAGCCATTTGTGATGTGGCTTCAAGATCAACCCCGTAATCATTTGCAAGTTTCTGCAACGCATAAGCCTTCTGCTCTGGCGTTCCAGTCCTTAACTGCATCTCTGCATTCAGTAGAGAACTAACTGCCTGTTCCCTTGAATATCCAACTTGTGAAAGATAATCGTCAAAAGGCTTGAAAGCTCGCTCTAATTCACGACCTTTCTGAGCATCAGTCTTGTACATATCAAGACCACGATGCATCTGATCTTCGCGAATATTAATATAATCCTGCGCCCAATCAGGAAGCTCTCCAAATTTCTCAGCCTCTTCCTTTCTCCATGAAGATGGAGCATCGCGTAAATCTAATTCGCTCTCAGGATCTTCTTCATCCGTTTCAATAGCATCGGTAGGCTCTTCCTCTTCAGGTTCGTCTACGTCTTCCTCATCGCCTTCTGTGCTATCTTCTGTCGCATCTTCCGTAGAATCTTCATTCTCTTCTACAGTGTCATCAGCATCTACAACTTCCGTGTCTACAGACTCGTCTTTTCCTTCTACTTCTTCCCAAGCCGCTTCAATGGAATCCCTGCTGTCAACAGAATCGTTCTCAACTGCGCTCATAGTGTCTCCTATGTCTTAGCGTTTACAATGTCAGCTATTTGCTGCTTTCTTTCCGTGGCGTCTTTCTTGATTCTTTCTTCGCGATTGCGCCTGGAATTATTGACTAGATATTCTGTTTCGTTACCTACTTCAATCAGGTTTCTTTCCTTCAAAATCTCATTATGCCTTGATCGACTCGATACCATCTCACCTGTTACCTGGGACTTATAAGGCTTAATATCAGAGATGATTGCAGGAGCATGAAGATTACGAGATCTCTTAGATTCAGTTGTATCTACATGCCCATAAATGGCCCTAAAAAGCTCCATTGGCTTACCACAGCACTTATCAAACGGTCTAAAATCTTCCAGATCTCTTACAATCCCATATTCAACGCGCTTGCATGTTTTGCATTCGATATTATAAATTGGCATTTATGACCAGACAACGCAGCAGTTAACCGATCCACTAATAGTAACAACAAGGCTATTCGAGATCGTAACTGGAATATGATACCAGGTAGCATTTGATGGTGTACCAACAGTCCAATTCATAATCACATCATCCTTTCTTGTGCATCTGCAATAGCTTTTCCGCGCTCTGTCTCAGCTCTGTATTGATCAGTCTGAGCATTAACAGCATGAATCTGTGCTTCCTGACCTTTAACCTGAGTCTCTTGCTCCTTAATCTGGTTAGCACCAGCATTAACACCAGCCTGATATGCCTGTTGCGCGTGCTGCTGAACCTGTTTTAGTTGTTCCTGCAATTGCTGAATCTGTTGCTGCATCTTCTGGCCTTGTCCATCCTGCAATTTCTGCATGGCCTGCTCAAAAGCTGCTTCAATAGGCCTGGCAGTTTTGAATCCACGGATTCCGAACATAAGCATCTCACCAAGCAATGGAGATAGCTCTGGAACCTGCTGGCCAGCCTGAATTGCCTGCTGCAAGAACGTGCCTGCCGTCTGCAAGAACATGACCCTATTCTGCTGTTCTGCTGTCTTGTCAGGCTTAACAAGTGATTCAGTCTCAATATCAATCGAATATTCACGCATCGAATCATCTTTGAGCAATTGAATAGCTGCATCAGCAAATTGAGCATCTTCTGTCTTATCAATGCCTGATATCGCTTTCAGAACGTCAGGTTGATATTTGGTGCAGATAATCTCGGCCTTGATCCTTAGAATATCCCGACAAAACCGCTCCACATCATCACGCATATCGTTTAGGCGAAGTGATGCGAACTGGCTCTTGATTGCCTGGGCCGTTGCAGTCTCCGAAGCAACAGATGCTCCGCGAATAATGTCAGATATTCCTGTAATCTCGTAAATAATCTGCTTGACGGATTCGCGTGCCTTATACATCTCCATCAGAACAGATGCGATATCTTGAACCGGAACAAACTGCACGCCATTCGCCAGACCACCTTTCTCAACAAGAGCAGCCCAATCTTTAACAGGGACAAGCGTGTTATCCTCAGACTTCAACAACTTGGCAAGCTCAGGTGTCGATGCGTCATATACACCCACAACTTTCAATGCTTCTTGAAGGCGATAAATCCTGTCAGTCAGGTCATCCATCTCTGTGGCCTGATTCTGGTACTGTGCATAGTCAGGTACAGGAACGAGCGTATCTGTCGTTAGCGTTGCGTATAGAGGCTCTGGACATGGGAAAAATCCATCTAGTTCCAAAGGGTCGTCACGCTTATCGAGAATGAAAGGAAACTTCTCAGCAACCCATATTACTTTCTTGGATTCCTTATCCCAAACTTCCCAAACTGCCGCCTTCTTGCGTATATTGTTATCCGTCTCCTCTGCCTGCGAAACGCTTGTCTTTGGAACATTTGCAAATATCTTTCCAAAACGCTCAACCCCTTCGTCATAAGACAGATAAGCCCTGCGCGCAACCCATGTTACTTCACCCCAAGTTCTGGCCGGAGAATGTGCGAAATCCTTCCAGAATACGTAGTCAGTTGGGCAGCACTCATGCGTTACAATTTCAACCTCTTCAGTTGACGTGATCTGAAACTCGCCCTCTGCCACGTCAGACATCTGGCCTTCCATCTCACCCATAGGCATAGATGACGTATATTCCTGCTGAATAGTTCCAAATTCAGGCTCATATCGAACCCAAACAGTTCCACGTCCAGGAAGAAGCCTGTCAATCACTGACCCTCTTACTGATGTGAAGAAGTCAGTGTATTGCTCTACTTCATATAAAAGCGATCTCTCAAGGATCCTTGACGCACATCGAGATACATCATCCTTGTCAGAAAATCTACGAGATACATTAGGCTTAGGCGTCTTGGAGAACACAGCAGGACGCAACGTCTGGATATTTGACCATAGAATGTTATAGCGACGCTCACTCTTTAGCTGCGAACTTCCGCGCTCATCACGATAACGCTTTACAATCGCATCGCCACGACTACCCCATGAATCAAACTCCTTACGATAACTCTGGATTTCAGCAAGCCACACTTCTGACGAATCAGGCTTTACTGGCTGTTCCTCTTTATCCATCGTAACCTCTTAAATATAATCGCTTTTATTAGGCATTGAATCCCACAAATCGTTTAGCGTTGGCTGCACATCATAGAATGGTGTATTATCAGGAACAGATGGCGGTCTGTGCATCTTCATAACCATGCATCCATAACTAAACCCATCACCATCATGACTAGCCCAATCATGCTTTGGCGTTTGAGAAAATGCTTTAGTCTGTTCATTGTAGTCATAAACCCAGGCGCGAAGACCATCCAGTCCTTTCTCACACTTTTCAGAAAACTCACAACGATCAATCATCGTTCTGGCCGCATTTACTCGATCAGAAATGCTCGATTTAGGAACGATGCTTATCGTGTCAATGCCAAACTCATTTGCAAATGTCTCAACTGCTGAATGTTGGGCTGCAAATGTCTTTGCCCTCGCATCATGCGGAAGCCATATTTTTCCTAATTTGTACTGCTTGATCCTTGGAAGCAGCCGCTCAATCCATTCATCTGCGTTTAATCCCCATCCGCCGTCATAGTCAATTAGCGAATATCCGCCTAGCTTAGGCTGCCAGAACCACCATGTAGCTGAGTCTCTGTGTCCAATGTCGCAGCTTATTTCTATAGCTGCACCTTCTTGATCATATTCAACATGCGATCCTATACGCCCATCCGCCTCAAGCTTGCCAATTTGTCTGGCAAGTATAGAACCCAAGGTAGCCGCATCGAATGAGCAGAGATACTCCTGTTCGAATTTAGATAGGCCGTAATCTTCCCCATATTCAGCTATATAGGCACTTCGCTCTGCTTCAAGCTGAGCGACAGAGAAAACTCCAGTCTGATCGGCTGTTAGAATCTGAGCAAACGATGCCGCATCCTTCTTCGCAGCTTGCAACGTCCTATGAGCATGATTGCGACCACGAGGGGTCGTGATAAACAACTGCCATCCATTATTCTCAGCGAGAATTGGCCTAAGATATGCTCTGGCATTCGGATCGGCCAGCGCCCACTCGGAATAAACAATTCCCGCAGGAGTTGATCCAACAAGCTTGTCATAGCTATCAGATCCAACAGCCTGCCAAGTCGAGCCATTCTTGAACTCGATCTGCATCTCTTGATTACGAGTGGCCTTCCTTAGCTCTAAGGGAAATGCCTCATCGATACGCTTCTTCCCAGTGTGAGGATTGATAGCGTCCCAAATGGCTTTCCTGGCTTGGCTATATTCAGGCAGCATGTGCCAATAATTACCAACGCGCTCAAACGCCGCGCAGGCGGCCCGGTGAAGCGCAACTTCATCCTTGCCTGATCTCCTGTGCCAAACCGCCTCAGCGTGCCTCCCACCGTTCTCCAGGAATGACCATAACGGAAGCTGATAATCTCTAGGCCTC
>Ga0209918_1001730_pt1 | contig 11201 bp, 9 predicted proteins | sample SalPonD_shore_MG_FD_185712 | JGI IMG/M metagenome (GOLD analysis project Ga0209918, IMG submission 185712) | Salt pond soil microbial communities from South San Francisco under conditions of wetland restoration - Salt Pond MetaG... | ecosystem: Environmental > Aquatic > Marine > Intertidal zone >...
CGCCGATGGTACTCGGGCGGAGACGCCCCGGGAGAGTAGGTCGCCGCCGGCCTCTCCCACCCCCACGACGCCCCGCTCCTCCCCCACGGGAGGCCGCGGGGCGTCCGTGCATCCGGGAACGGGCCGGACGGGTATCCTCGGCGCCCGCGGCCTGCTACTTTGAGTCGGTAGCGTACTGGAACACATAGTCCTAACGAGATCGATGCCGCCGCCACCCTCCACTCCCTCACCATCCGGCCGCCACGAGCCCGAGGAAGTCCAGCGCATCAAGAAGCGCGGGGTGCTGCTGGCCACGGGCGGGCTGCTCCTGGCCCTCGCCGTGACGTGGACCCTGCACGCGGTCGGGATGGTCCAGATGGACACGGGGCAGTGGGAGGCCGCCGTCGGCGTCACCCTGGTGGTGCAGGCCGTCCTCTGGATCTTCCCCCACCTGGGCATCGACGAGCGGCTGACGGGGGACCCGCGCTACGTCTACCTTCCGATGCTGTGCGCCGCGGCGCTCCTCTCGTGCTACGTGTACGTGGCTCCGGGCGCCCGCTACCTCCTGCTCATGGCCTGGTTCGTGGCGCTCCTGTTCATGGCCGGGCTCGCCGGGCTGGCGGAGGTGATCGTGCTCTCGGCCGCCATGACCCTTGGCTACATGGGAGCCCTAGGCGTGCGGGCCCGGACGAGCCTCGGATCCGATCTCCAGTTCGCGCACGAGGCCGTGCGCGCCGCGGTGTTCCTGGCCATCAACGTCTACGCGGGCTTCGTTTTCCAGCGCCTGCGAGGCGAGAGGAAGGAACGTGGAGAGCTCAGGCAGCGGCTGATGGAGCTGGCCGTCACCGATCCCCTCACGGGCCTCCGCAACCGCCGCTACTTCGAGAACATCCTCCGGTCCGAGCTCTCCCGCATCGCGCGCTACGGCGGGACCTGCTCGGTGGCCATGATCGACGTGGACCACTTCAAGAACTACAACGACACCCTGGGTCACCTTGCCGGCGACGAGATCCTCCGCCAGCTGGGCCAGACGCTCGAGGAGCGTATGCGGGTGAGCGACGTGGTGGCCCGCTACGGCGGGGAGGAGTTCGGCCTCATCCTCGTCAACACCGAGCGCGCGGACGCGCTCGAGGTCACCGAGCGGCTCCGGGACGAGATCCAGGCCCGCTCGTTCCCCCGCGAGGAGGTCCAGCCCGGCCGCCGCCTGACGATCAGCGCCGGGATCGCCACCTGCCCCGAGGACGGCGCCGACTACGAGGAGCTCATCCAGAAGGCGGACGAAGCCCTGTACGCCGCCAAGGCGGCGGGCCGAAACCGCGTCCATGTCGCGGCCTGAGGACGACGCCCTCCGCCCGTCCCCGGCCTCTCCGGCCCCTTCGGACGAGGGAGGGGGATCCGCGGCGGAGGGCGAGGACTTCCGCGCCGGATTCGTGGCGCTGATCGGCCTCCCCAACGTCGGCAAGTCGACCCTCCTCAACGAGCTGGTGGGCGGCAAGCTCAGCATCGTGACCTCGCGTCCCCAGACGACCCGCCGCCGCGTCACCGGGATCCTCACCGACGAAAGCCACCAGGCGATCTTCCTCGACACCCCGGGGTTGATGGAGCCCCGCTACGCGCTCCACCGGGCCATGCGCGACGAGGCGGGACGAGCCGCGGCCGACGCGGACGTCCTGGTTCGCGTGGTGGACGCCGGGTTCGAGCCGAGCGTCGAGCAGGCCGAAGCAGAGGGGCCCGACCCCGACCGCCCGTCGCTGGCCTGCCTGAACAAGGTGGACCGGGTCCGCGGGGAGGAAGCGGATCGCCTCGAGCGGCGGCTGAGCGGGGCCGGCTGGACCCGTGTGGTGCGGACGGTGGCCACGACGCCGGAGGGAGTCGACGACCTCCGGGCGTCCATCCTGGGCTCGCTTCCGGCCTCACCGCCCCTCTATCCTCCCGGAGACCTCTCGGTGGAGCCGGTGCGGTTCTTCGTGGAGGAGCTCATCCGGGAGACCTGCTTCGAGGTGCTCGAGGAGGAGGTCCCCTACGGGACCGCGGTCCGGGTGACCGAGTTCCGCGAGGACGACGAGCCGCTGTACATTGCGGCGGAGCTCCTCGTGGAGCGCGATTCCCAGAAGGGCATCGTCATCGGCCGGGGCGGATCCATGATCCGGCGGATCGGGACCGCCTCCCGCCGGAAGGTGGAAGCGTTCGTGGGCCGCCGGGTGTACCTGGACCTTCGGGTGAAGGTGCTCCCGCGCTGGACGCGCAAGACGGACAAGCTGGCCCGGCTGGGCTACCGACTTCCCGGGGCCGGCCCGGGCTGACAGCAACGGACGAGGGAGACGGTCATGGCGATCGATGAGGAGCTGCTCGACATTCTCGTGTGCCCCAAGTGCAAGGGGGACCTCGAGCACGTGACCGACGAGGAAGGGGAGGCGCTCCTCTGCCACGCGTGCCGCCTCCGCTACGAGGTCGACGATGGCATCCCCGTCATGCTGATCGACGAGGCCCGATCGTTCTGACGCCCCCCACCGCAAGGCGTACATCTTGCGCCTTCCGCCACTCCGAGACGGCCGGCCACCGGCCCGGCGCGGACGCATCCTGATCTCCGGCCGTCCGCCGGGCCGATCGGTCCGTCCGCTCCCGAGCCTACGAATCCACGAGGAACCCGTGACCCCATCCGACCTCGAGACCCGCATCCTCGAGTACCTGCGCGAGCGCGCCTCCCGTCCCCTCAAGGCCAAGGAGCTCGCCCGCGAGCTCGACCTCCCGAACGAGGAGTACCGGGCCTTCCGGGACACCCTGAAGGAGCTCGAGGACGGGGGCCTGATCTACCGGCAGAGAAAGGGTCGCTACGCGGTCCCCGAGAAGATCAACCTGGCCATCGGCCGTCTCCAGGTCACGCGCGGCGGGGACGGGTTCGTCATCATGGACCAGGAGGACACCGAGGACGTCTTCATCCCGGAACGCCACCTGGGCTCGGCCGTCGAGGGGGACATCGTGGTGGCCCGGATCGAGAGCCGGCCGGCCCACCGCAATCCGCAGGGCAGGATCCTGCGCGTTCACGAGCGCGCCTGGACGCAGATCGTCGGCACCTACCGCGCCAAGAAGAACTACGGCTTCGTGTCCACCCGGGAGCCCGACCTGCGCAAGGACGTCTTCATCCCGCCCGAGCAGCAGGGCGAGGCGAAGAGCGGCGAGGTGGTCCTCGTCGCGATCGAGGACTGGGGAGACGAAGAGCCCAACCCCGTCGGCAGGGTCGTCCGCGTGCTCGGGGCGCCCGGCGAGCCGGGGGTCGACATCCTGGCCATCATCCACGGCCACCAGCTGCCGCTCGACTTCCCGGAGGGAGTCACGCACGAGGCGGTCGAGCTGGACGAGCGCGGGATAACGGATCGCGACCTGGAGGGACGCGAGGACCTCCGCGACCGCCTCGTGTTCACGATCGACCCGCCGGACGCGCGCGATCACGATGACGCACTGTCGGTGACCGTCTTCGAGGACGGCGTCTTCGAGGTGGGCGTCCATATCGCGGACGTCTCGCATTACGTGAGGCCGGGCACGCGGCTGGACGAGGAGGCGCTCGAGCGAGCCACGAGCGTCTACCTGGTCGACCGCGTGGTCCCGATGCTCCCCCACACCCTCTCGAGCGACCTGTGCTCGCTCGTGCCCGGAGAGGACCGGCTGGCCATGTCCCTCCTGTTCCGGCTCCATCCCCCCGCGGAGGTGCGCTCGGCGCGCCTCGTCAGGAGCGTGATCCGGAGCGACCACCGACTCTCCTACCAGGACGCCCAGGACATCCTGGAGGGGAAGGCCGACGGGGCGCCCTCCGAGCTTGCCGACGCCCTGGACCGGCTGCGTGGCGTGAGCCACGCCCTCCGGCGCGACCGCACCGCGCGCGGCAGCATCGACTTCGACCTGCCGGAGTCGCGGGTGGTCCTCAACGCCGCGGGCGAGCCGACCGACATCGAACGCGTCCTCCGCCTGGACGCGCACCGCCTCATCGAGGACTTCATGATCCTGGCCAACGAGACGGTGGCCGAGCTGGCGCTGGGCGAGGAGATTCCGTTCCTCTACCGGGTGCACGAGTCGCCCGACGAGGAGAAGATCAACCGTCTGCGCGAGCTGGCGTCGACCTTCGGCTACCACCTGCCGGCACGCAGCGTCGAGCCGAAGGACCTGGCCCGGCTCGTGGAGGCCATGGAGGACTCGCCCCAGGAGCAGCTCATCTCGACCGCCACGCTGCGCAGCATGAAGCAGGCGCGCTACGCCTCGGAGAACCTGGGCCACTTCGGCCTGGCCTCGCAGGCCTACGCGCACTTCACCTCGCCCATTCGCCGCTATCCCGACCTCATCGTCCACCGGCAGCTGGGGAGGTGGCTCGCCGGGTCGGGCCCCGCCGCGGAGCTGGGCGGGGAGCGGCTCTCCGAGATCGCCCGCCACTGCTCGCAGCGCGAGCGCCGGGCCGTCGAGGCCGAGCGGGACTCGGTCGACCTCAAGAAGATCGAGTTCATGGAGCGCCACCTGGGGGGCGAGTTCGAGGGGACGATCTCGGGCGTGACCGCCTTCGGCGTCTTCGTCCTCCTGGACGAGTTCCACGTCGAGGGCCTCGTGCACGTCTCGACGCTCGAGGACGACTACTACGTGTACGTGGAGGAGCAGCACGCGCTCCTGGGCCAGCGCAGGCGGCGCCGGTTCCAGCTCGGCGACCGGGTGCGCGTGCAGGTCGCGCGCGCCGACCGCGAGGCCCGGCAGATCGACTTCGAGCTCCTCGGCAAGACGGACTGATCGGGCGTCCGAAGCGGCGCTCGCGGGTCCGCGGCGATGTTCCGGGGGAGGGACCCGGCGCGGCCTTCCGGCGCGCCGCACCGCGGCTTGCCCGCCGGGGGCGGCCCGCCTAGACTCGCCCGGCGATGCGTCGGGTGCCGCGCAGCCCCCGGGGGCCGGAACCGCGTGAACGGCGGGATGGGGCGCGGGTAGGAGGAAGCGGCGCGGGAGAGGTCCGGAACGGGCCGCCCGCCCTCCGGAGCATCCCCCCACATGCATGCCACATCGGGAGAGCGGGACCACTATGGCCAACGTCACGGCACGGCACGAGGAGCTGGAGCACCAGCGCGAGCGGCTCGACGAGTTACGGGGGTATCTTTGACATCCCCGGCAAGCTGAAGCAGGTCGAGGAGCTCCAGGACCGGATGGCCCGTCCGGGCTTCTGGGACAACCCGGAGCAGGCGCGGGAGGTCATCGAGGAGTCCCAGGAGCTCAAGGCCTGGACGGAGCCCTGGACGGAGCTCTCCGACCGGGTCGACGACCTCCTCGAGTTGGCCGATCTCCTGGAGCAGGAGCCCGACGAGGAGCTGGCCACCGAGCTCGACAGCGCGGTCCAGGGCCTCGAGCGCGAGCTCGGCCGGCTCGAGTTCCGGAACATGCTGAGCGCCCCGGACGCGAAGCGGGACGCCCTGCTCACGATCCACCCGGGGGCCGGGGGCACCGAGTCGCAGGACTGGGCGGAGATGCTCCTGCGCATGTACTCGCGCTGGGCCGAGAGCAAGGGCTTCCAGGTCGACATCGTCGACCTCCTGCCGGGCGACGAGGCGGGCATCAAGTCGGCCACCCTCGAGATCAAGGGCGACTTCGCCTACGGCTTCCTCATGGCCGAGCGGGGGGTCCACCGGCTGGTGCGCATCTCTCCCTACGACGCCGCCAGCCGGAGGCACACCTCCTTCGCCTCCGTGTTCGTCTATCCGGTAGTCGACGACGACATCGAGGTGGAGGTCAACGACGACGACCTGAGGATCGACACTTTCCGGGCCTCGGGTGCGGGCGGCCAGCACGTCAACAAGACGAGCTCGGCGGTGAGGATCACGCACATCCCGACCGGGATCGTGGTCTCCTGCCAGCAGGAGCGCAGCCAGCACAAGAACAAGTCGCAGGCCATGAAGATGCTGCGCGCCGCCCTCTACCAGCGGGCCGTCGAGGAGCGCGACGCCGAGCGGCAGGAGATCGAGGACACCAAGAAGGAGATCGCCTGGGGGAGCCAGATCCGCTCCTACGTGCTCCACCCCTACACGATGGTGAAGGACCACCGCACGGACGTGGAGACCGGAAACGTGGACGGCGTCCTGGACGGCGACCTGGACCCGTTCATCGAGGCGTACCTGACCGAGCAGGGAGCGAGCGAGACGTGATCGGAGGCGAGCGCTGCGCCTCGTGCGGGGCCGAGATCGGGCGCACCCGGGACGGGCTGTGCCCGGACTGCTGGTACGCCGACGAGGCCCGGCCCAAGCCGGTGCGGGACCGGTTCGAGAAGCTGCGCCGTCTCGAGGCGTCGGGTCACGCTCCCTACGCCTACGCCTACGACCGGAGCCACACGCTCCCGGAGGCTCGCGCGACGTTCGAGGAGGCGGAGGGGGCGGGGGAGTCCGGCGCGCCCGACCAGGGCCCGCGCGTGCGGATCGCCGGACGGATCCTCTCCTACCGGGACCTGGGCGGGAGCGCGTTCGCGCACCTGGGAGACCGGGACGGCCGCCTCCAGATCCACCTCAAGCGGAACGTCCTCTCGGAGGCCGAGGGGGAGCTCATGGACCTCCTGGACCTGGGGGACTGGGTCGGGGTCGAGGGCCCGATGTTCCGCACCCGCACCGGGGAGGTGACCGTCCGGGCCGAGACACTCCGCCTCCTCTCCAAGACCCTGCGGCCGCTCCCGCTCGGGAAGGAGGAGGTGGACGAGGGGGGCGAGCGGGTCGTCCACGGCGGCTTCTCGGACCGGGAGTCCCGCTACCGGCAGCGCTACGCCGACCTGGCCGTGAACCCCGAAGTCCGCCGCATCTTCCAGCTCCGGAGCCGGATCGTCTCGGGGCTGAGGGCCTTCCTGGACGAGCGCGGCTACCTGGAGGTGGAGACGCCCATCCTCCAGCCCATGTACGGCGGCGCCGCCGCCCGGCCGTTCACGACCCACCACAACGCCCTGGACTCGCGGCTCTACCTGAGGATCGCCGACGAGCTGTACCTCAAGCGGCTCCTGGTGGGGAACCTGGACCGGGTCTACGAGATCGGGAAGGACTTCCGGAACGAGGGAATCGACCGGACGCACAATCCCGAGTTCACGATGCTCGAGATGTACGAGGCCTTCTCGGACTACGAGGACATCATGGAGCTGTCGGAGGCCATGGTGACCACCGTGCTCGAGGGGGCGTGCGGAACCCTCGAGTTCGCGTGGGAGGGCCGGGAGATCGACCTCTCCCCGCCGTGGCGCCGGATCTCCTACGTCGAGGCCGTGCGGGACGCGGCGGGCGTGGACCCGATCGAGGCCCCGGACGCCGGGCTCCGCGAGGCGGTGCGCCGGGCGGGACGCGAGGACGCGGACGAGCTGTCGCGCACCGGCCTCGTGGACGCCCTGTTCGCCGCCCGCGTGGAGCCGGAGCTCTCCGATCCCACCATCGTGCGGGACTTCCCGATCGGGATGAGCCCGTTCGCCAAGCCGCGGCGCGGCGAGCCCCTCCTCGCCGAGCGCTTCGAGGTCATCGTGGGAGGGCACGAGCTCGTCAACGCCTTCAGCGAGCTCAACGACCCGCTCGACCAGTGGCGGCGCTTCGCCGAGCAGGCGGCACGCCGGGAGGCGGGCGAAGAGGAAGCCGAGGGCTTCGACGAGGACTATCTGAGGGCGCTCGAGTACGGGCTCCCCCCCACCGGCGGCCTCGGGCTCGGCGTGGACCGGCTCGTGATGCTGGCCACGGGCCGGGAGGCGATCCGGGAGGTCATCCTCTACCCCATCCTCCGTCCCGACGAGGGCACGTGAGGACGGCGTGAGCGCGCCGGGGAAGGGCCCGCTCGGCCTCGAATGGTTCGTCGCCCGGCGCTACCTGGCCAGCCGCAAGGGGCGGGGCTTCCTCTCGCTCATCACGCTCATCGCCATCGGAGGCGTGGCGGTGGGCGTCATGGCGCTCCTGGTCGTGATCGGGGTCATGAGCGGCCTCCAGCACGACCTGCAGCGGAAGATCCTGGGAGCGAACCCGCACGGGATCGTCCTCAAGATCGGTCAGGACGTCCGCATGGACGACTGGCGCCAGGTGGTGGACCGGGTGGACGCCGACCCGGACGTGTCCGCGGCGGCGCCCTTCATCTACACCGAAGTCGGGCTCAGTGGGGGTGGCGACTACGCGGAGGGCGCGGTGCTGCGCGGCGTCCCGGCCGACACGGTGGCCGCGGAGATCTCGGGGCTCCGCGAGCACCTGGTCACCGGGAAGATGCCGTTCGACTCGACCGACTCGGGAAAGCCCGGCATCATCATCGGGAGCCGGCTGGCCGACCGGCTGGGCCTGTACCCGGGCAAGCTGGTCACGGTGACATCCTTCCAGAACGCCAAGCTCACGCCGACCGGCTACATGCCGCAGCTCCGCCGCTTCGAGGTGACGGGGATCTTCGAGACCGGCCTCTACCAGTACGACACCAAGTTCACCTACACGTCCCTGCAGGCGGCGCAGGACCTCCTGGGTATGGGCTCGGCGGTGACCGGCGTCGAGTTCAACGTGCGGGACCCGTGGCACGCCAAGACGGTGGCCGACCGGCTCCAGAAGGAGCTCGACTACCCGTACAAGGTGGACGACTGGCAGGACCAGAACGCGAGCCTGTTCTCGGCGCTCAAGCTCGAGAAGCTCGCCATGGCCGTCATCCTCCTCCTCATCGTCCTCGTGGCGGCGTTCAACATCGTCTCCACCCTCATCATGGTCGTGACCGACAAGACCCGGGAGATCGGGATCCTCCGCTCCATGGGAATGCCCGCGCGCGCGATTCAGCGGATCTTCATGCTGCAGGGCACGGTGATCGGGCTGGTGGGCACGGTCCTGGGGAGCACGCTGGGAGGCGTTCTGGCGTGGCTCCTGGCCCGCTACCAGTTCATCTCGCTCCCCGGGGACGTGTACTTCGTGGACCACCTGCCGGTCGAGCTGACCCCGTGGGACGTGGCGTTCATCGTGGCCGCCTCGCTCGCCATCGCGTTCCTGGCCACGCTCTACCCCTCGCTCCAGGCCGCGAAGCTCACCCCCGTCGAAGCGATCCGGCACGAATGAGCGCGCACGGGGAGGGGCCGGCCGGCGTGGGGGGCCCGGTCGTCGAGGCGCACGGGCTCCACCGGACGTTCACGGATGTCGAGTCACGGGAGATCCACGTCCTGCGCGGCCTCGACCTCACGCTCTCGAGCGGGGAGACCGTGGCCATCGTGGGTCCGAGCGGCGCGGGGAAGTCCACGCTCCTCCACCTCCTGGGCGGTCTGGACCGACCGACGCGCGGTACGGTGCGCCTGCGCGGGAGGGCGATCGAGGACCTCCCCGACGAGGAGATGGCCGAGCTCCGGAACCGCTTCGTCGGCTTCGTCTTCCAGTTCCACCACCTCCTCCGCGACTTCACCGCGCTCGAGAACGTCATGGTCCCCCAGCTCATCGCGGGGGTCGGGCGGGAGGCCGCCGAGGCTCGGGCCGCCGAGCTCCTGGAGCAGGTGGGGCTCGCCGAGCGCCACGGACACCGGCCCGCCGAGCTCTCGGGCGGGGAGCAGCAACGCGTGGCCGTGGCGAGGGCGCTCGCCAACGAGCCGCCTCTCTTGCTGGCCGATGAGCCCTCGGGTAACCTGGACATCGCGACGAGCGGGCGGCTCCACGACCTCCTGTTCGAGCTGGTCGAGCGTCACGGCAGCGCGTTCGCGGTGGTGACCCACAACCGGGAGCTGGCGAGCCGGGCGGCCCGGACGCTGGAGCTGGACGGGGGCCGTCTGCGGGTGGTCGGCGCGGGCACGGCCGAGCAGGACTGATCCGCCATCCCCCGCCGCGGCGAGCCGGCCACGTCCCGCCGGACGGATCAGCGCGGCCACCCCCGCGTATCAACGGGCGGAGCGAGACTCAGGGACGGGGACCGGACCCGGAGCCTCCGATGCGGGTCCACGAGCGGAGACGTCATGCGCTGCGACAACTGCGGCGAGCGTGAGGCCGAGATCCACCTCACGCAGATCGTCGACAGCGAGCTCACGACGCTGCACCTGTGCAGCCGGTGCGCCGATGAGAAGGGCGTGCCCGCCCAGGGCGGCCTGGGCGGCGCCCCGCTCACCGACTTCCTGGCCGAGATGGGGAAGGGCGTCTCGGAGTCGACGCTCCCGGCCCGCTCGGAGGCCTGCCCCTACTGCGGCACCACCGCCGCCGACTTCCGCCAGACCGGGCGACTCGGCTGCTCCCACTGCTGGGTCCACTTCGAGACCAAGCTCCGCGCGCTCCTGCGCCGCATCCACGGGTCCACCCAGCACGTCGGCAAGCTCTACTTGAGCGAGGTCGAGGAGGAGCCCGGCTCCGAGGAGAGGCTCGGCACGCTCAAGCGGCGGCTGGCGCGCGCCATCGAGCTGGAGGACTTCGAGGCGGCCGCGGACCTCAGGGACCGGATCCGCGACCTCGAGGCGGTGGAGTGATGGACGCCGGGAGGACCGTGGACGAGCGCGGCGTGGACTGGCTCGAGGCGGGCGGCCCGGAGCACGAGATCGTCCTCTCTACCCGGGTGCGGCTCGCGCGGAACCTCCAGGGCTTCCCGTTCTCGATCCGCGCGGGCGCCGAGGACCGCCGCAGGGTGCTCTCGCGTGTGAGCGGCGCGCTCGAGTCCGGCCAGGCGCTCAGTGAGCCCGTCCTCCTCCGGATGGAGGACCTGGAGGGACCCGAGCGACGCCTCCTCCTGGAGCGCCACCTGGTGAGCCGGGACCTCATCGGGCGGGAGGACGACAGCGGGGTGCCGCCCGGCGCGGCCCTCGTGCTCCAGGGCCGGCGGGCGCTCGGCCTCATGGTGAACGAGGAGGATCACGTTCGGCTGCAGACGCTCCTCAACGGGCTGCAGCTCGCGGAGGCGTGGGGGGAGGTCGACGCGCTCGACGACGAGCTGGGCCGCAGGCTCCCCTATGCCTTCCACCACGAGTTCGGGTTCCTCACTTCGTGCCCCACGAACGTGGGCACGGGCCTGAGAGCCTCGGTCCTCATCCACCTGCCGGGTCTCGTGCTGACCAAGGAGATCCAGAAGGTCCTGCAGGGGATCTCCCAGGTGGGGCTCACCTACCGGGGGCTGTACGGGGAAGGATCGGAGGTCGTCGGCAACTTCTTCCAGATCTCCAACCAGACCACGCTCGGGAAGACCGAGGACGAGCTCATCGACCACCTGGCCAAGATCGTGGGCCAGGTCATCCAGTACGAGAAGCAGGCCCGGGCCATCCTCCTGCGGGAGGC
>Ga0209918_1001732_pt1 | contig 11196 bp, 11 predicted proteins | sample SalPonD_shore_MG_FD_185712 | JGI IMG/M metagenome (GOLD analysis project Ga0209918, IMG submission 185712) | Salt pond soil microbial communities from South San Francisco under conditions of wetland restoration - Salt Pond MetaG... | ecosystem: Environmental > Aquatic > Marine > Intertidal zone...
CTGGGATAACGTACCGAAAGTTTAGCGTAGGAGTAGGACGTGACCAAGGCTACAAATCCGGCAATCAGAAAAGCAACGGGGGTTCCGCCATGTGCCAGCTGCACAGCCAGGCCGAGGACCGCAAAAATGCCTCCTCCAACCATCCCGCCAATTCCAATTGAAACAGCGCCCCAATACCCGACTTTATCTGAATCTGATGACATTTCTTGTTTTTTGATTAATGGTTGACTTGATCAACAAAAATGACCAATTCGAAATTCAATACGTACGAATCTCACTTGTAGTTCATTCATCTATTAAGAGATCGGAATAAGATTGTGCAACCAACTGATCTTCGTGGATGCCAAGTAGGTTCATGTATTTTCGGCACTGTTTATGGAGTTTATCCGAACCGATAGAACCGTCGTTATCAATAGCTTCAATTTCTACAAAGCTGCCCAGTTCTTTTACTTCATCAATATGAAATTTGACGTTGTCGATGAAGTAGATTTCACGTTTTTTATCAACGACGATTTTAGTGCCCAGGGCATTATCCAGCAAGTCGTGTAAAGCTTTGGGATGCTCGGCGGGAACCAGGTTTATATCGGACGATTTGGGAGCTTTTGAATCAGAGCGGCGGTAAAAAATGAGATTTTGTTCTATGTTGCCCCGGCGCAATTTTAGGCGTCCTTCCGGTACATGAAAGTAGGTATCAATTTGGTGATCAGTGCCTTTGAAGTCAGCCTTTTGTTTCTTGAGAATATTGCGGATATGCTCAGGATTATTGCAACGCGCCTTGATTTCAATATTGAGTATGCCCATTAAGCTATAGGTTTGACATTATCTTCAGTTATTCCGGCCCATCGTATGTATCTCCAGCGAACTTGAATGATATTTTCTTCAAGATTGTCGAGTGTCCAATCCGAAATGTCGATGGGTTCATGAATATGGGCGGTTACCGTACCTGTTTTAGTGACCAGCGTGCCGCCTTTGCTGAGATCCCGGTTGCCCTCAAAGTAAATGGGCACAATGGGATAATCCAGGTCCATTGCCATTCGAAAAGGACCCTTTTTAAAAGGACCAATAACGCCGAGATGCTTTCGGGATCCCTCGGGTGCCATCATAATAGAAAGCCTGTTCTTTTTGATACGTTTGTAGGTCTTTTGCAGCGTTTGAATAGCCTTCTCAGATTTTTCGCGCTTGATAAAGATCTGTCCCGTCAGCCGCCCCAAAAGCAGGAAGATGGGGTTGTATTGAAATTCCCATTTTGCGACAAAACGGACGTGTGGGAGTCCCAAAGCCAAAAGGGTAAGTACATCTAAGGTGGAACTGTGGTTAATAATAAAAACTGCCGGACTGGTAATTTGGTCAGTATGCATTTTTACCTTGAAGGTGATACCGCTGACCCACATCACCGGGCGAACCATTAAAGGGGCAATATATTCTACCACAAAATTAGAGGCTCTTCCCAGAGAAATCAGCAGCAAAAACAGGATAATGGGAGTGGCAATCAGGAATATCAAAAAGAATGTAGCGATGGCAAGGATACTGCGCAGATATTCTGCAAAGCCAAATTCGGATGCTGTCATAGATAGATTTTGATATAGCTGAGAAAGTTTTGCATGCTACTCGTTGAGGTTTTTATGCTATAAAAAGCCTCAAAAGCAATATTATCCCGTTAGCCTACCTTAAATGTTTGTTTACCAATGATAACTTCGAATAAAGTATTCTAAAGTCCAAAGAGAAAAAAAACAAAGTAGCGAGTTTAGGCGAACTTTAATATTACTATCGGTTCGCGCTAAAATAAGGTGAGTTCGAGATCAGAGGATTAGATTTTTCTTCTATTTTTATATCGAACCAACGTTAAAATAGTTTAGATTCGATGCAAGATGATTTTTATTATCGTCTTCTAAAAGAGGCCGTTCGGAGGGTTAAGAGGGTCATTAAAATGGAACCTAAAGTCTTCGGGCAATTTTGTGGGACCATTGATGCCGGAATTGCTTTGATGGACGTATGACCAATGAACGATTTGTGAAGTGTTGATAAGCCTTCAAAAAATTGTTAATCCCAATTTAGTTCATCGATCTATCGTCAATCGATTTCTAACCGTTTATATTACTCCGGAAAAAGAAGTAAAACTCAATCTGTCAGCACTGCCGTACAGTGCGGGCAACGCGTAGCTTCTACCGGTATATCCGAAAAGCAGTATTTGCATTTCTTAATTGAGGGGACGACTGGTTCCGGGCTTTCTTTGGGCCTTTTGAGCTTATTGATGTATCGGATCAAAAGAAACACCGCAAAAGAAACAATCAGGAAACTGAGCAAGGTATTTAAAAAGACCCCGTAATTGAGGGTCACGGCACCGGCCTGCTGGGCAGCCGCCAAAGTTGCGTAGGGTGGGGATACGGTTGCTCCTTCTTTCAGCACGATAAAAAAATTGGAAAAATCTACGCCTCCCAGCAGTAGTCCAAGTGGAGGCATCATCACATCCTTAACCAGTGATTGGACCACTCCGGTAAATGCGGCGCCGACGATAATTCCTACAGCCATATCTACGACGTTCCCTTTGATGGCAAATTCTCTAAACTCTTTTAACATAGTCGATTATTTAAATTATAGAAGAGAGGGCTTTGCAAAACCCCTTCCATGTCATGTTGAACCTACAGTGCTGAGCTTGTCTCAGTATCTCTCTCAGCATTTATTGCTTTAATCCTTTAAATGCTTTTAACTGGCCTTTAGCAAAGGAACCTGCAATAAATTCATGGTGACACCGGGTTTTGCAAAGCCTTCTTATAGTTAATAAGCTCCAGTTTCGAATTCACTAAATCTTTGATCTTGAACAAAAATCTTGGTTTTTCAAAGGTCTCAAAAGAGTAAAAAACATATAATTAGATTAAGAAAATGATGGACAAAAAACTATGAGAAATATACAGGATTGCCACGTAGGTTGGTTAGGCAAGGCATCATCTATGGGGGTGATGATTATCAGGCTCGAAGCGTGCAGTAATACGTTAAATAAAGGCTCTAACTTTTTTCCTGTGGGATGATCGCCGAAATATGTTCGAAATTAAAGTAGTAATCTTCCTTTACCTTGTCATCGGCATCTTTAACTTCCACCTTATTAAGCACATCATTCATCTCTATTGATTTAGCTTCGATCTCCTCTCTGACGCCACTGTTAAAAATGATTTTAAACGTCATTCAACTGGCCTTAAAGTTAGGATTGATGAAATATTTTATTCTTCTTCGGATTCTGCCTGTTTGGTTTTCTCGGATGTCTCAATTTCTTCTTCATCTTCGTCGCTAGTCTTTTTAGGGCTACCGTTCAGCCACTCCATAACAACCTTACCAGGTACTTCTTCTTTTTCCAGCAACTCTTGGGCCAGTCGATCCAGCACGTCGTGGTTTTCTTTTATCGTATCCAGAGCACGCTGGTAAGCTTCTTTCAGGATGCGGTGGACTTCCTCATCAATTTCGCGGGCCGTACTGTCGCTATATTCCCGCTGGCTGCCCATCTGTTCGCCCAGAAAGACCTGTTCGCGCTGTCCGCCAAAGGCCACATTATTGAATTTATCGCTCATACCCCAATCGAGTACCATCTTTCGGGCAAGCTTGGTAATTTCCTTAAGGTCGTTCTCGGCGCCACTGGTAGCGGTATCAAAGATCAGGTTTTCGGCCGCTCTACCTCCCATCATCACGGCCATGCGGTCGAGCATATATTTCTTTTCGTAAAGCAGTTTCTCTTTCTCGGGAAGCTGCATGGTAACGCCCATCGCTTTTCCGCGGGGAATAACCGTTACCTTGTGGATAGGATCAGCATTAGGTAATACGGCAGCAACAATAGCATGACCGGCTTCGTGGTAAGCCAACAATTTCTTTTCTTTATCCGAAAGGCGGATACCTTCTCGTTTGAGCCCCATCATTACTTTGTCGCGCGCCTGATCGATATCCTGCTGTTCGATGGCTTTGCGATTGTACCGGGCAGCGATCAGGGCAGCTTCATTCAGTAAGTTCTTTAAATCCGCACCGCTGAAACCCGGGGTAGAGCGTGCGATTTCGCTCATATCCACCTCGTCGGCAAGAACCTTGTTTTTGGCATGGATCTTCAGAATCTCCTCGCGATGCTGCTGGGTAGGCAGATGTACTGTAATCTGGCGGTCGAATCGCCCGGGACGCAGCAGCGCCTTATCCAGGATATCGGGACGGTTGGTTGCAGCCATCACAACAACGCCTTCATTGGGTTCAAAGCCATCCAGTTCGGAAAGCAGTTGGTTGAGCGTCTGTTCACGTTCATCATGTCCGCCCCCGAGACCTGCTCCGCGTTTACGACCGATAGAGTCTATCTCATCAATAAATATGATACTTGGAGCTTTTTCCTTGGCCTTGTTAAACATATCGCGCACCCTCTTGGCGCCAACACCTACAAACATTTCCATAAAGTCGGAACCGGTGATAGTGAAATAAGGGACCTTTGCTTCACCAGCTACCGCGCGGGCCAACAGGGTTTTTCCTGTTCCGGGAGGACCGACCATTAGTAAGCCCCTGGGAATTTCTCCACCGAGAGAGTCAAATTTATCAGGATTTTTTAAAAAGCTAATAATCTCTTGCAGCTCAGTTTTGGCTCCCTTCAATCCGGCCACATCATCAAAAGTGGTGTTTACTTTCTCTGAATCCTGCAGTTTGGCCTTACTTTGCCCAATTTTGAACATATTTTGTCCCTGCATGCGCATTTGGCGAAAGAATTGTATGCCGATTATAACCAAGAAGATTAGTGGCAATCCCCAAATGAGGATGGTCCACCAGTTAAAATTGTTCTTTGGCAACGTTTGAACCTGCACATCGTTCGATTCCAGCATACTCATAAGCTGGTCGTCGCCAAAAGAAGGCAAATAGGTGGTAAATTTGCTGTAATTCGTAGTATCGTTAGCTTCAGCTTTTAAGGGAGTCTTATGCTTGAGGGTGCCCTTAATCTGATCTCCTTGTATGGTTACTTTCTGTACATTACCGGTTTTTACCTGTTTCCGGAATGTACTATAGTTGATGGTTGGAGGCCCACCGAAAAGTCCACCTCCTTGCGAGCTAAATAGCCAGAAGGCAAGAAGGGCGGCAAGAATAATCCAATAAAAGGTGTATTGGTTGCCTCCGGGGCCAGTCAGCCCTTTTTTCTTTTTAGAAGATTTATCGCTGTCCGATTGTCGATTGTTTTTCTCGGGCATAAATTATCTTTGAATAAAGTATCTAATAATATTCGGGTAAATATGTATCATCTTCAACGAAAAATAAAGGGAGCGTAATTCCATTTTTTTGTAGGTGATTATATAAAAAAAGCCTCTGAGGCTATCAACCTACAGAGACTTAAGAGAGAGATTCATTAACTATTAATGTTGTGAGTCGGGAGGGGATCGAACCCTCGACCCACGGCTTAAAAGGCCGTTGCTCTACCATCTGAGCTACCGACTCTCGATTCAAAAACAGATTCCAAATATACGGGTTTCATTAAAATAATTTCAACTTAAATCCGGGAAAATTTTTATTTCCCTATATTTCATACATAAATATCGAAATATTGGGCGTTTGAAGAAAAAAAGATACTTTGTCTGTTGTGTTTTCAACCTATAATCAAGATCCTTGAATTGACTGACTTTTCAATTGGTTCGCTCGTTCATCCTATTCGCATTCCCACTCCATTTGCCGTAGGAGATGTTTTTAGCTATTTAATTATAGATGATAAAGTTGTGCTTGTCGATTGTGGGCAGTTAAACGACGATGCTTTTTCGGCAGTCGGCAACCAGCTGAAAGATCATGGGTTGAGTGTAAAAGATTTAGATGAAATTTGGCTTACTCACGGTCATCCCGATCACTTTGGACAGGCCGACCGGTTATCTGCTCGTTCGGGCGCGGTAGTATATGGGCATCATCTCGAACGGGCGAATTTTGCCGGCAATAATGATGGACATCTGTTCCGGGAGTTTTTTGCCCGACATATGATTCCGGATAAATATACCGAGCAGATGATTGAGGAGCTTGAATGGCTGCAACAGTTTCAGCAGCCAATCAGACCGGAATGGATTGACGAAGGGGACACGCTGAATAGTGGAAAAATAAGCGTTGTTGTGCGTAATACACCTGGTCATGCGCCGGGCCATGTGGTCTTTGCTACAGATGACGATATTATCTTTGGCGGTGATTTGTTGCTCGGACATATCAGTACCAATGCGCTTATTAACTTTGATCCTGATACCGGTAAACGCAATAAGAGTCTGCTGCAATATCGTGATTCTCTGCAGTGGATACGGCAACAGAAAGGGAAAGTGTTTCCAGGGCACGGGAAAATTATTAATCATATTACCGAGGTAGCTGATCACCATTTGGCCGAGCACGAACGCCGATACAAGAAAATCCTGCAGCTACTTGCCAATCGTCCGATGAGTCTGTTGGAATTATCATATAAGACGTTTCCGGATGCTATTAAAAAGGGAGCCATATTTTTAGTGCTTTCAGAAGTACTTGGCTATTTAGACTGGGGCGAAGAGGAAGGGACCATTTATCTGGATGATTCAAATATGGAATATACTAAGCAATGAAGGAGCTTGGAATTATGAATTATAAATTTAAAATGAAAAGTTAATAACCTTATTTGACAATGCAAGCAGCTATAGCAAGTTTTTTCAGTAATCAGTAATCAGTAATCAGTAATCAGTAATCAGTAATCAGTAATCAGTAATCAGTAATCAGTAATCAGTAATCAGTATTATGGCTACCATTTTCACAAAAATTATTGAGGGCGAAATTCCCTGTCATAAAGTGGCGGAGACCGACGATCATATTGCTTTTTTAGATATCAACCCTATTGCAGAGGGGCATACCCTGGTGGTGCCTAAAAAAGAAATTAATTATTTTTTTGATCTTCCAGAAGAACTGATGCATAGTACGATGGAGGTCTCCCGAACCATAGCAAAAGCTATTGATGAAGCATTAAATCCGTTACGAACCGGCGTTATTATACAGGGATTGGAAGTGCCGCATGCCCATGTGCATCTCGTTCCTCTTTATAAAACACACCAGGTGATGGCTTTAGGGCATAACGTAGAGGTTTCTGAAGACCGTATGAAAGAGCTGGCTCAAAAAATAAGTGCAAAGGTTCAGCTATGAAATTATCGATTCTGAATGGCCCTAATCTAAATATGCTCGGTAAACGGGATCCTGAGCAATACGGCACCTCTACACTCGAGGATATTGAAAAGTTGCTTATCAAAGCGTTCCCCGGGCATGAAATGACTTTCTTTCAAAGCAATCTCGAAGGTGAGCTGGTCGAAGCGATTCAATCACTGGTGGAGAGCGATTTTGATGGAGTCATTGCTAATTTTGGAGGATATTCTCATACCTCGGTTGCCATCCGCGATGCTTTGGCATTGTTGGATATTCCCATTGTGGAGGTCCATTTATCCAATATTCACGCCCGCGAAGATTTCCGGGAGAAGACGCTTACCGGGGCGGTGGCCAACGGCATCATCACAGGCTTTGGGAAACATAGTTATGTGCTGGGGGTATATGCCATGGAAGAGCTCGTCGAGGATACCTAAAAAATAATTGCTTTAGTTAGATGTTGCCGGAATTATGTGTCTTGAACGGCTCAATATAATACGTGATGCTAGTGCGTAACACTCTCTCAATTTACTCATGTTCCTGACAGGTATGGAATAAAGCGATTTTATGAAATGGATGTAGGCTTCCGACTAAATAACCAAATCAATTGAAAAAACTTAGAGAACTACTTTCGGATACCCTGGTATATGGCATCAGCAGTGTGGTAGCACGATTTATCAATTACCTGCTGGTCCCTCTGCATACTGATGTGTTCAACACCTCTCAATATGGAATTGTAAGTCTTGTATTTGTAGGCTTAGCCTTCCTGAATGTTATTTTTACTTTTGGGATGGAATCGGCATACCTGCGCTACGGTAAGGATCGTGGCAGGGCAAAGGATGTTTTTAAGACCCTACAGATAGGATTGGGAAGCCTGGCAACGCTGTTGGTACTCCTGTTAATTTTGCTGGCGCCGGTGCTTATGCCCCTGATGAATCTCCAATCCACCGGGCACCAGAACCTATACTGGATGATGCTGGGAATCCTCTGGTTCGATACGATGGCACTGGTTCCGTTTGCAGAGCTTCGCCTGGTCCGCAGACAATGGCTTTTTGCAGGTCTCCGCACGGGCAATGTGCTGATTAACCTGGGCCTTAACTTCTACTTGATTTTGGGTCTGGGTTGGGGAATTCAGGCGGTCTTTTTTGCAAATCTGGTGGCTTCGGTGGTTACGGCGCTTGTTTTATGGGGCCTTACGGCCGATATGCTTCAAGGGTCGTGGGATACGCCTGTGCTACAAAAGGCGTTGCATTTTGGGTTACCCTTTATTCCCGCCGGCTTGGGTTATGTAATTAATGAAATGTTGGATCGTTTTTTTCTGGCAAATTATATGTCCCAGGCAACGGTAACGCATCTTTATGGCAGCAGTATGACCCCTGATAATATTGTAGGGATTTACAGTGCGTGTTATAAAATATCGGTATTTATGCTTCTGCTGGTACAAATGTTCCGGATGGCCTGGCAACCTTTTTTCCTGCGCCATGCCGATGATGAGGAGGCCAAAAGCCTCTATCGCGATGTATTTATCTATTTTAGCGCTGTTGCCGGCATTTGTTTTTTGATCGTAGCAATATTTGCAGAGCAAATTGTTCGGATTAAAATTCCCTTTTTAAATGCATACCTGGTAGGCAAAGAGTATTGGATGGGCTTGAGTATCGTGCCTTTGTTATTAGGCGCGTACTGGTTCCAGGGCTGGTACATGAACTTCTCTGCGGGTATCTTTATAGAAGAAAAGACAAAAGTATTGCCCGTTATTACGCTTATTGGCGCCGGTATCACTATTATAGCTAATTTGATTTTAATCCCGCTGTTCGGCATGATGGGATCGGCAGCCGCTACCTTATTGAGTTATGCGGTTATGGCAATGCTTCTGTATTATAAAAGTGTGCAGGTCTATCCTGTCGATTATCAGTTGTTGCGTGCTTTTTTGATGATGGCAGTAGCTGCCGGCATTTTGCTTATTGAGCCACAAATAGCGAAATGGATAGGTTCGGAATGGACAAGTCGTTTCATAATGTTATTAATAGGAAGTGTGGGAATTGTTGGGTTATCTGTACCAAACTATTTTAACAACAAAGCAACAGCCAGATAATCCACAATGTCAGTTGCCCGGCAGGTATAAGCTCTTTTTCCTGCTTTCCGAAAATTATTATTAGATAAACAATTCAGAAATCATTTGGAGTATTATTATGGAAGGCAAAGTTGGTATCTATGTTGATGCGGTGAACGTCACGATGAACGGCGGATTTGGTCTTCGGTACGATATTTTGCGAAAATTCGCTTGTCGTGACGGCTCTGTACCTTCTAGAATGAATGTTTATTTGGCATATGATGAACGACGGGCTAAAGAAGATCAAACCTACAAAAATAAGACAGCCCGCTTTAGCGAGGTTCTGCGCGATTTTGAATATAAAGTTATTGAAAAACCGGTTCAGTATTATAAAGACGAAGAGACCGGAGAGTTAATTACCAAATCAACCGTAGATATGGACATGGCGGTTGATATGCTGGTGCAATCCGATCATCTGGATAAAATTGTGCTGCTAACCAGCAATGGCAGCTATGTAAGCGTTGTGAATGCTGTTCAACAGAAAGGGACTCGCGTTGAACTTATTGGCTTTGATAATATGTCTGGGAACCTCAAAAAAGAGGCTGATCTCTATATATCAGGATACTTGGTTCCGGGTCTGTTGCCCATCGAGTCACCTTATGCCTGGGGCAAAACCGGATCGCGTGTGCGCGGTGTCTGCTATGATTTCTCTCACAACGATGGGTATGGCTTCCTGCGATACCTGGTAGAGATGAATCAGAATCTCTGGATCACTGATTCCCGATTTGAGGAATCGCCTTATAAAACAGTATTTGCCCATATTTCTCAATTCGAGGATAACTTTGATACCAGTTACCTGCCCAGTCGCGATCTTATTTTTGAATTCGATCTGGTTGAAAATGAGAAAGGATTGGTGGCCGAAGATATCGTATTGGTGAGCGCTCCCTAAATTTAAGTTGTGAGATTAGAAAGAGGGGTTTTAGGTTTTTGGGCGACCTCTTTTTGCAAACATCAGAACAGGGTATTTGATACAATTGAAAGGTTTTTTGTGGGGGAAATATCAGGGAATCCCCCACAAGGAATTGTCACCTTTTGTTGGTGCCTCTCGTGATTTTTTGCTATCGTTGAGCGCGAAAAATATTAAGTAAGAAAGTCATCAATGGAACAAAGTATTAAGATCGCCCAGGAAGCCCCTCTCAATCACATGCGTCAGTTTATGGCCGAACTTGAGCTGGATGAAGAGAATTTTGAATTTTACGGTAAATACACCGGTAAAATACGGTTAAATGTCATTGAAAAGTTTAAAGATCGTCCGGATGGGAAGCTAATTCTCGTTACAGCCATGACGCCCACACCGGCCGGGGAAGGAAAGACTTTAACTTCCATCGGTTTGGGACAGGGAATTCGAAAAATTGGGAAAAATGCCATTGTAACGCTTCGGGAGCCGTCATTAGGTCCCGTTTTTGGAATCAAGGGAGGTGCGGCCGGTGGCGGGTATTCGCAGGTCATCCCTATGGAGCGTATCAATCTTCATTTTAATGGTGATATTCACGCTCTTACAACCGCCCATAACCTGCTGGCAGCGATGCTAGATAACCATATATACAAAGGAAACGAGCTGGATATTGACGTGACCAATACCCTGTGGAATCGTGCCATGGATATGAATGACCGCGCGCTCAGAAATGTGGTAGTAGGACTCGGAGGAAGGGTGAACGGAATTCCCAGGGAATCTGGATTTCTGATAACAGCCGCTTCTGAGATTATGGCAATACTTGCGCTTGCTACCTCCCGGGAGGATTTAAAAGAACGCCTGGGAAATATTATTGTTGGTTTTAACCGGTCGGGAGAACCCGTTTTGGCAAAGGATCTGGGTGCTCATAAAGCAATGGCATTGGTACTGAATGAAGCAATTATGCCTAACTTGGTACAGACACTGGAACATGTGCCGACGCTGATCCATGCTGGGCCCTTCGCCAATATCGCTCACGGAACAAGCAGTATTTTGGGAAACAAGATTG
>Ga0209918_1001737_pt1 | contig 11162 bp, 7 predicted proteins | sample SalPonD_shore_MG_FD_185712 | JGI IMG/M metagenome (GOLD analysis project Ga0209918, IMG submission 185712) | Salt pond soil microbial communities from South San Francisco under conditions of wetland restoration - Salt Pond MetaG... | ecosystem: Environmental > Aquatic > Marine > Intertidal zone >...
CGAGCGGGAGGAGACCTCCCTTTTAGCTTTGCAATAGCTACCGACCACTGACGACGGACCACGGACCACCGATTACCGACTACTGACTTGACAAGCTCTTCGGAATGACATTTACAATGACCAACTCGTTAAACGTTCACCATTGTTTATTGATCACTGATCATTGTTCATTGAAACCGTTTTGTAGGAACCCATCCCCTGGCCCCTTACCCTTTTCGGTGGAAAAGGGAAGGGGTAACTCTTAACCAATGATCTTCCATGGATATCCACGATATCGATATTGAATATAATGCATTACCAATGACTGCATTTTTGGGTCGTCCTTACAGGACTTTTTCTAGATGGGGCTGCGCTTTATTCCCCAGGTTGAAACCCAGGGCTATGAGGTGGACCGTCTGACGGGACTTTTAGACTCACATCACTACCGATGACCGATTTACTTCTGTCATTTCTGAAATGGTGCGCCCCGCTTTGAGTCGCATTAGGAGCTACCGATTGACAAGTTCGGGGTTTGCCGGTAATCCTATATGTCATCGCGAGTAACGGAGCTTGCGGAGTGACGCGGCGATCTCAGCTTTTGCCCTTGTGCTACCTTTAACAGTGGTTCAAGGCTTATGGCTGAGATTGTTTCGTCGGTTCATGGGGGGGCTTCCACTAGGTTGACAAGTTCGGTGTTGGATACCCTGCTTCACCTATTAAAATCATGGCATCAAACTCCGAAGGAGTTCAACCATGAATAGCCCCACCTGACAAGGTGGGGTTCGATAGTCCATGAAACCAACCCAACCCCGAATGGGGTTGAACATGGCAGAGACCCTTATTTCATACAGATCCGCAACGTCTTCGAAGACGTTGCGGATCTTTGACAACGCATCACGGAAATCCAGCTAACCCTTCGAGGTTTTTGAAACCTCGAAGGGTTACGGACACAACTCACTACCGATGACAGTTTTACTCTGTCATTTCTGAAATAGTGCGTCCCGCTTTTGGGGCCGAATTAAGGGCTTTATCCCTTGAACCGGGCTAATGCAAAATCATAACCGGTATTTTCCTTCAGGTATAGCCAGCTTCTGCATAAATCATACATTTAAGATAATTCCACAATTGAATTTATAAGAAAATAGATAATGGTATAATCCATTGATGGATAGTGGCTTAAGACGAATTAAATTTAATTTATGTAACAAATAATAATCTGAAAATTTTTGGGCTCTCAAAAGCTGGTATTTTTAATATAAGCCCATCACTTAATCATGAAATACCTAAGCAGGAGTAAGACTGGAGCTCCCGCCGGGGTATCCGTAAAAAATTTATCGCGTTTCTGAGTCTTCTTTCTTTAAAAACTTATAAATTTCACTACCGGCCAACAGGTAAGCACCTGATCCATAGACTTCCGATTGGTCAGCCGTTATCGCTTTGGGGGAATCGCCGACTTGCTGCACATAACCGAGTCGGCCGGCATCATTCACATTATCCGATAATGCATTCCAGGCTTTCATCACTACGGGCCGATATTTGTCCTTATCCAGAATTCCATGATTAATACCCCAGGTCAACGCATAACAGAAGAAAGCACTGCCACTGGATTCCCCGACGGGGTATTCTTCCGGATCCAACAAGCTGGATCTCCAAAGCCCGTCATCGCCCTGGATGGATGCTATTTTTTGGGCCATCTCTTTGTATTGTTTAATGAATTTTGATCGCGTGGGATAATCTTCAGGCATGTATTCCAAAATGCGAACTAGACCGCCCATCACCCATCCATTTCCGCGCGACCAGAATACTTTTTCCCCATTTTCAGTTCTTTTGTCAAAGAACCGGTCATCTCGATAAAAGAGATGCTCGTTTTGGTCGTAGAGATAATCGGACGTAATCCACCAGTGTTTATTCATATAGTCCAGGTATTTAATATCGCCGGTAGCCGCATACATGCGGGCAAAAACCGGGGGGGCCATATAAAGTGCGTCGCACCAGCTCCACCATTTGCCGCGGTCGGGATTCCCTTTCCAGTGGACATTTGCCTTGGCTTTGCGCTTTAAATATTGATCCAGCACCCACTGCACATTGTATTTCATCTGGGGTGCCTTCTCTTTCAGGTACATATCCAGGTAGGATTGAGCAATCGTCAATCGATCGGCCATGAAATAGTCATTTAATAATTGCCAGTCGTTTTCCCGACCCACTTTTCGAATGGCGATCTCATATCGTTTTTCACCGGTGGTCTCATATAATGCCCAGATCCCGGTGTAAAAGGCCCCGTAATGCCAATCTAATTTGCTGTGATTTCTCGGATGTGCCAATTGCCAATCCGCCACTTCGTGCATCTTTTTTAACACGGATGCCGTATCGGTTTGATTTTTGCCTTTCGCCAGAGTTGAAGATGATAACATCAAGCTTATTGACAAAATCGCGGTAAACAAACTTAATTCCTTTATTTTCATATCCCTTTAGTGATTTATTCTTTAACTCAACTATTCGAATCAAGTTATAAAATAAATACTCAAAGCGTGAAAGTTTGAAAACTTTTTACACTTTCCCTTGTGATTATTTTTTTTATAACAGAGCCTATCGCCGGTCTCCAGAACGGTGATGACCACGCTAAGAGACTCCAGTCTCGCCTGGGGCAACTGACTTATTCGGGATCTTTGATAGTGATTTATTGATAATTTGATACAGAAAAATCCGGAATAAGGATTTTTGTCTCGGATCATGTAACCTGCCGGTCGAGTCTGGAGACTCTAAATGAAATCGTCACCGGTCTGGAGACCGGCGACAGGAAAGAAGATATTCTGATAAAGCAAAACTAATAATCCGAACAGAAACAAAAGATCATAAGCATTTTTAATGAGTAACCGTTATTATCATTCCTGTTAATCGGATAGGTTTGAACCCAATGTTCTAATTTATGCTCTCGAAACGATATTTATTGGTTGTTCCTCTCATATTTTTCACTTGCTTGGGAAACGCGCGGGCCCAGCATGAAAAACAAACGTTCACTCACCAGGACACCCTGCGCGGATCTATCACGCCACAACGTGCATGGTGGGATGTAGTCTATTACGACCTTCACGTCCGAATCCATCCCCAGGATTCGACTATTTCGGGTTATAACACAATTCACTACCGGGTCACCAAACCGGCACGCGAAATGCAGATCGACCTGCAAAAACCGTTACAGATCTCCGAAATCACGCAGGATGGGCAATCCTTGAGCTTCCGGAGGGTGGGCAACGCTTTTTTTGTTAAAATGAAGAAGGATCAGTCGCTTAAAACTCTTCAAAGCGTAAAGGTTAAATATCACGGAAAACCCAGGGTGGCTCAACGTCCCCCCTGGGACGGTGGATTTATTTGGACTCGTGATTCACTGAATAATCTCTGGGTAGCCACCGCAGACCAGGGAATCGGCGCCAGCGTCTGGTGGCCCAATAAAGATCATCAATCGGAAGAGCCCGATAGCATGGGCATTCACATTACGGTTCCATCGAATATGGTAGATGTCTCGAATGGAAGGCTCCGCAAAAAAACCCCACACGATGACGGAACGACGACCTACTTTTGGTACGTGGATAATCCCATAAATAATTATGATGTAGCCGTGAACGCCGGTAATTATGTTCATTTCCACGATACGTACCGGGGACTCAAAGGACCGCTGGATCTCGATTTTTGGGTGCTGAAACAGAACCTGAAGAAAGCAAAAAAGCATTTTAAAGTGGTGAAACCGATGCTCAAGTGTTTTGAACACTGGTTTGGTCCCTACCCTTTTTATAAAGACAGTTATAAGCTGGTTGATGCCCCGCATTTAGGCATGGAACACCAAAGCGCAGTGGCTTATGGCAATGGATATCAAATGGGGTATAAAGGTACCGACCTGTCAGGTACCGGCTGGGGACTGAAATGGGATTTCATCATTATTCACGAAAGCGGCCATGAGTGGTTTGGCAACAATATTACAGCCAAAGATATTGCCGATATGTGGATCCATGAAAGCTTTACCAACTATTCAGAAAGCCTTTTTACCGAGTGCCAATATGGGAAGAAAGCGGGTGAAGATTACGTAATTGGAACACGAAAGCGAATACAAAACGATGAGCCTATTATCGGTCATTATGGTGTCAATGATGAAGGCTCCGGCGACATGTATTACAAGGGGGGAAATATGCTCAATACGATCCGGCAAATTGTGGATAATGATTCCACCTGGCGTGCAATCTTGCGCGGATTGAACAAAACTTTTTGGCATCAAACGGTCACAGCCCAACAAGTTGAGCATTATATCAGTAAACATGCGGGGCGGGACCTGAGTAAGGTTTTTGACCAATACTTGCATCATACCCAAATTCCCACCTTCGAATATTACCTGGATGGCAAAGTGTTGTACTACCGCTGGAACACCACGGTAGATGGATTTGACATGCCGGTTAAAGTGACCTTAAAACCAATTAAATATAATTTTATATATCCGGTAAAAGGGAAATGGAAGAAAACCAACGTTTCTCTTGATGATTCGTCATCCTTCAAAATTAACCGGAATTTCTACGTTAATAAGAAAATTTATACTTCAAGGCCCGCTTCGATGAACGCAAAATAGGATTTTATAAATCTCATTACCGGTCCATCCTGTCGCCCGTCTCCAGACTGGTGACAACTTTTGTAGTGTCCATGTACCTCCTATCGCCAGTCTCCAGACTGGTGATGACCAATGCACTAAGAGTCTCCAGACTCGACTAGCCATGAACGCAATAGGATGACAAAACGATTTTCTCATCAATCGGCAGAATTACCCTTTTCAAGGTTATTTAAAGTGCTCTCAAAAATCCAAAACATTAAACGAGTTAAACTAGCCTGGATATTTCACCAAGAAATTTTTTTCTCAGCAACCCCGAAGGTATTCGGGACGAGGGCTAAAATGGTGACGGAATCGTATAAATATACGTTGAGTAAGCCATTTTAACTTCAACGCAGCGGAGGGAAAAATTTCGCAGCGTACTACACCGTGTCATTAATTTTCCAACCTTTAAAAAAGATATAAGTGTATTTGCATCAATAAGTTAATTCATTATAGTATAATTTTCTGTGAAATATCCGGGCTAGGAGATTTGTAATCTGCCCCAAGCGAGACTGGAGTCTCTGATTGTTCTCATCACCATCCCGAAGATTTTCGGGGTGGCGATAGGATAATAAATTTGCAATGTGGCGTTCACCCGGTCTGGAAACCGGCGACAGGATTTGAAAAATATTAATCATCTTCATCAAAATGCATGTCACCGAGCAGTCCTTCGGTGTGGGCTACGGCCACGGATACGGCGGCGTCCCCGGTGATGTTTACCGCAGTTCGCATCATATCGAGAATACGATCAACGCCTAAAATCAATGCAATACCTTCAACGGGTACATGAATGGTTTGCAATACGATGACCAGCATAATGATTCCCGCTCCCGGCACCCCGGCCGCACCTATGGAAGCCAGGGTCGCCGTAATAACGATTGATAGCTGTTGTAAAATGGATAAGTCCATTCCCAGCGCCTGGGCAATGAATACGGCGGCCACGGCCTGGTAAAGTGAAGTTCCATCCATATTGATGGTAGCACCAATGGGTAATACAAAACTGGCCACTTCTTCATCCACTCCCACATTATTTTCAACCCGTTCCATCGTTACCGGCAGGGTGGCAGAACTGGAACTGGTACTGAAGCCCAAGAGCATGGCCGGTCGTATTGCACGGAAAAAATCTCGCAGTTTCATCTGACTAAATAATTTAAAGAGTCCCGAATAGACAATCATCACGTGCAAAAACAGTCCGATGATGACCGTCACACAATACCAACCCAGCGCCCCCAGCAAACTCAGGGCCTTGGTCAGATCATTGCCGGCCAGATCTACAATGACCGCCGCCATCAGGGCAAATACCCCATATGGCGCCAGCTTCATGATGAAATCCACGATGCGTATAATGACATCGTTCAACGCATCAAAAAAGTTGATTAAAATCTCTCCCTTTTGAAGGGGGATCTGAATAATTCCCACGCCAAGCAGGATCGCCAGGAAAACCACCTGCAGCATATTGGAATTATCCGATGCCGCATCAAAAAAATTGGCCGGGACGATGTCTACAAAAAAATCAAGCGGACCACGCTCCTTGAATTCCTGCGCCGATTTACTGGAACTGCTGATATTCTGTCCATAACTCTGCATCAGTTCTGTTCGCGTTTGCTCAGGAAGCACCTTGCCCGGCTTCAGCGTATTCACCATGGTAAGTCCGATGGTAATGGCCAGCATCGTAGTGATCAGATAGATGGCCACGGTTTTCCCCCCCATGCGCGATAATTTGGTCATATCGTTGAGATTGGTCACCCCGACAATCAATGACGCCAAAACCAGCGGAACAGCAATGAGTTTTAACAGGGTCGTAAAAATAGTGCCGACAGGCTTAATATAATCCGTCGTAAATTGCGACCAACCGGCAATACTGGCAACTATCCCCCAAATTAACCCCAAAACCAACCCAATAATAATTTGCCAATGTAACTTTTTATACCATTTCATATCAGAAAAATAGTTTTAAAATTAATGCTACTAGTGAACCCAGCCCCGTCGCTGCCCAATTGACTGCATTGTTATCTAATCTAATGGGTTTACTTCCGATTCCACCAAACACGATCGATTTTTCTTCATGCTGAAAATAGGCCCCCATATAGGAATCCAGCAAGCAGCCCAGGAAACCGGAAACCGCAATAATAATCATGGAAGTGACGGGTTCAGTGTCAAATATCACAAATGAGAAAATACCTATCAAAATACTACCGGTCAGACTGCCGAGCGTGCCAACAATACTAATTCCCCCATCGGTGCCCGGACGAACTTTTTTGAAACTTTTAATGGAAAAGGTGTTACCGGGAAACCAATTGCTCCCCAGTTCAGTGGCCCACGTATCGGCTGTTGCAGTTGCCAGACTTCCGGCGGCGGATACCCATAACACTTTGAGGCGAAAGATATACCACAGGCATAAAAAAAGTGCAAACCAAAATCCATTGGCCCATACCTGTATTCCATCCCGCCTGATTTTGGATGTGTAGGCATGTTGATTCTCACCCCGGGTAATATCCTTTCGTTGTGAAATCAGGGTACTTGAAATAAAAAAAGCCAGAATGAGGATGGCAGCATCGTATCCCCCCAGACCAAATGAGATGGTGCCGAATACGGTGGCGGAACGAGCACCGTCCAGCGTTAGCCAATTAAAAAGAAAGGCAATAAAACTAACCAACATCGAGAGTCCCAAACCGGTTAGAATCATAAGATGTCCCTGGTTACCAGCTACAAGGACAAACAAATAAATCAGTACAAAAGTAAAGACATAATTGGTCAGGCGGTCCAAGGCTTATGATGCAGAGGTTTGTGTTTCAGTTGGAGTGGAATCTTCCCGTTTCATAATTGAAAAAATAACGACACCGTACCCTGCTAAAATCAAAATGGGGGAAATGAACAGGGAAATAAATCCATTGACTTCATTTTCCATGTACATGGCAACAAATCCAATAAGTACCAGCAACAGACCCATCAACAGAATCTTATAATTGGTTGCCTTGAACAGCATTTCCCTTGATTTGACTTTTTGTTTTTTTGATTTCCTTCTTGCCATAATTTTGAATTAATTCGATCCAGATTAATTAAGATGATTATGTAAGAGTACGATTTGGCCTCTAAAATATTGGTTACTGCAGGGAAAGTTATTCAAATAAATATAAAGTCCAAAAATTTTGGTAAAATGCTTGTCCAATATACTTGGATCAAAAAAATTCATCTTCATTCCTGTCGCCTGTCGCCAGTCTCCAGACTGGTGACCAATGCAACAAGAGTCTCCAGACTCGTCCAGCTGGTAGCGTATATTTCGACTAAAAATCTTGACTCGGGATTTTTCTGAGTTAAAATTTTGAATTAAAAAAAAGTAAATAATTCTAATAACGTTAGTTGCCCATGCGAGACTGGAGTCTCGCTATATGGTCGTCACCAGTCTGGAGACTTGCGACAGGAAGGCTGTAGACTTTTTTACAGGAGGAGAATCGATGAATTAAAAAATGTAAAAACCCATTTAAAAGCTAGCTGTCCCAAGCGAGACTGGAGTCTCGCAGTGTGGTCGTCACCGGTCTGGAGACCGGCGACAGGAATGTCATGTTGAATCGGTAAGGGGTTCAAAAAATAACCAACCAACAGAAATTCACATTTTAAATGCTTGATTTTTCTATTATCATATCCTTAACCTAGGAGCCTGTCGGACTTAGAAAATTTTAACGAAAATTTTCTAAGTCCGACAGGCTCCTAGCTATCCGTTTAGAGTTGTATGTTGATTTCCATATTATAATCTTGGAAATAGGAAGTTCTAGGTGTCCGTCAGACTTATGATAATTTACTGCAAAAATCCTGGATTTAGTTAGATTTTTCTCGTTACAATTCCGTGAACCCGACAGACTGCTAGTTCTCAAATTTCATGATATTAATCCCAAAAATTTCATATAACTGTGCCTGATCAACGTATAATCCTGGCCTCCAAAAGTCCCAGACGCAAATATTTGCTGGAACAGATCAATCTTAAGTTCGATGTCATTGCCAGCACCGTCCTGGAATACACCGAAGATGAACTCACTCCCGCTGAATTTGCCGAAAAAATGGCCTTATCCAAAGCCTCGGATGTGGCCCGGTCGGTAAATAACGCTCTTATCATTGGAGCAGATACGATCGTGGTGCACGATGACGAAATCCTGGGGAAGCCGGTGGATGATGAAGATGCAAAAAGACTCTTGAAAAGGCTCAGTGGTCACACCCACAACGTGTACACTGGCGTAGCCCTTCTAAAAACCGATAATAACGGAGAACCGGAACGCTCCATAACCTTTTATTCCAAGACCAACGTGGTTTTTGCCAAACTGGATGATAAGGAGATTGAGGAGTATGTAAATTCCGGCAGTCCCATGGACAAAGCCGGTGCCTATGGTATTCAAGACGATTGGGGCTCGTTGTTCGTTAAGAGAATTGACGGGGATTATTACAATGTAGTCGGTTTCCCGCTACAGAAATTTTATACCATGATGAAATCTTTTGCCCCCGAAGCTCTGCCGCATGCAATATAATTGGTTTTTATATCTTATATAATATGGTTAAATGTAAATTTACATATCTTTTAGTACCTCTACTATTATTTTTGCTGGTCCAAACGGCCGGAGCTCAGCAGTTGAATGCGGATTACCGCTTGGGGAATAAAATGATGGAGCAGCAAAAATATGAGCAGGCCTACAATATATTTAGCGATCTGCTGAAACAGCATCCCAGTATTTACGCGCTTTACGACAAAGCTATTGAGTGCCTGATTAATCTTAAAAAGTACGATCAGGCCATTGCGTTATCTCAAAAACAACTGAAACAAGGACATTCGAGACTGCAAACATCGATTCGATTGGGTGAGATTTACCATATCCAGGGCGATACCACCAAAGCTTTTCAGGTATGGGATCAGGTATTGGATGACAATCCCGATAATATGCAGGTCTATCTAGAACTCGCCCGGACGCTGAAAGAACGGAGAGCCTATGGCCGGGCCATCCAGGTTTATCGAAAAATCCGGCAAAAATTCTCCAACCCGGATCTTTTTATCAACGAACTCGCCGGCACTTATCTGCAGGCGGGGGATTATAAGAAGGCCATCGGGGAATATCTTGACCTGATCTCCAAGAACCCGGATCGGGTAAGTTATGTGCAACGCAGCCTGATGCGATTCCGTGATGATTTTCTCTACGATACCGCCATCCTGGAAATTGACGATTACCTGAAAAATTTATCCATCGATGACGACGGGTATAAAAGTATTCACCAGCTTCAAATATGGCTGCTGCTCGAAAAGAAACTCTATAAACGGGCTACCGCCGAAGCGCGGAAATACGAAGTACAATCGCCCCAGCCCACGTATGCGCTCTATAACCTGGGATCGAAATTACTATCCGAACAAAAATTCAAGCTGGCGAAGGAAGCCTATACCTTTTATATCGATCGCCGGAGTGATGCCCTGAAATACCGCAGCATGGAAAAGCTGGCGGATGTCTACATGCAATGGGCCGATTATCTCTCCGATTACAACCTGGCCTATGCGCAACGACGGGATTCACTTTATCACCAGGCTTTTTTGAATTTGGAGAACCTCACGCGGGAAAACCCCACTTATGATCATTTGAATCGCGTGTTGATGCAACAAGCGGAACTGGCCCTCGACCACCTGCACGATGCCAGTCTGGCTCAATCGTACCTGGATAAAGTGCAAAATTCTTCGAATGCAGCCAACGAAGCCCAAAAACTCTACGTGGAAGGGCGCATTCAGCTCTTCAACAAGCAATACGACCGGGCGCGCATCACCTTCACCCAGAGTAACAAGAAAGCCAAAATTGGGGCACTGGCTGAAAAAACACGGTACTACCTGAGCCTGAGTGATTTTTACTCCGGGGATTATGAGTTTGCCAAAATTCAGCTCAAGGCCCTGGAGAAACAAAACACATCCTACTTCGCCAACGATGCCGTTAAACTTCGAGTCTGGATTCAGGACGGCGTCAACCCGGACTCCACGACTGATCAATTAGACCTTTTTGCGAAAGGTGTTCTACAAATTAATCACGGGCAGATGGATTCGGCGATCACCACGCTCCTACCCATTATCAAGCCCCAATCTTATCATCCCCTGAAAGATGATGCGCTGCTGGAGCTTTCCAGTCATGCACGGCCGGAAGATTTATCCTTTATCTACGCTGCAGTCTCCAATTATTTGCTCTCCGGCAGCAATTCACCCCTGCGCGAACGCCTCCTTTGGGAAAAGGCCCGGATGGCGGATCAAGTCGTTTTGCATCACGTCAAAGTCAATCAGGATGAAACTGCCACTTCCGAATCCAAATTTTATAACAATAACAGCGGGAATACAGCCCAATTGCCCGATACGATAGACGGAGTGCGGAACCTCTACGAAAACCTGCTGGTTGAATTTCCGCAGGGCTTTTATTCTCAATTTGCACGGGAACGTATTCAGGAACTCAAAAACGCTCAAACTTGATGAAATTTCTCAGACACACCACGATCCTTATCGGTCTTCTTATCAGCTTTGCCTCAGGTGCTTTGGCTCAGCAACAGG
>Ga0209918_1001738_pt1 | contig 11160 bp, 8 predicted proteins | sample SalPonD_shore_MG_FD_185712 | JGI IMG/M metagenome (GOLD analysis project Ga0209918, IMG submission 185712) | Salt pond soil microbial communities from South San Francisco under conditions of wetland restoration - Salt Pond MetaG... | ecosystem: Environmental > Aquatic > Marine > Intertidal zone >...
TGCATTACATGGCAGAGCCATGTAACGAGAGAAATGTTGGATGGGGTCCACCCGCTTTTTGGGTGGGTTCCATTTAGCCTGAGGAACTCCCGGGGTTTGTCTAAAAAAGTGTAACCAAGGCAAAAAAGTCCTTCTCCCCGTGGGAGAAGGATATAGGATGAGGGCGGAAAGCAGAGGGCGTAATTTGGCAAATTCGTAATTCTAATTTACTCACCTCGTCAGCAGCTAAATATTCTTTGGGACGCAGGGCGTTGTAACGAGTTTTAAGCTATAAGGGAGATCCCCTCCCGATCGAACGAAGTTTTCCAATTCTCCCATTGAAGGCAGAGCCTTCAGGATTGCATTACATGGCATAGGATTAAAACCTACTTTTATCAAACTCCAGTTCATGCTTATTGAGCGTGTCTAGCTCAGCAATTAATCGTCGTATATGTTCAAGTATTCGGATTTCTCCCTGATCGTTGAGATTATTTCCCGTATGTGTACTATCCAAATATTTATAATCACCGGTTGAATAATTTATAGCCGGGATGTGGTGGTAAAGGAAGGAAATATAGTCGCTTTTTTCTCCTTCCGAACTCATAGAGGAAGTATCAACTTCCAGTGAATCGATTTGAATCCTGAGGATTAATGATTTCCAGCTTTTGGCAGATTTCATACCGGAAACTTGCATTTTGTGATTCATAGACCGGCCGATTTGCCCAAGGCTGATCATAGTAAAAATGGAATCGGTTGGAATTGTCGGGTGATCCAGGAAATGGACAGAACCCAGGCGGCCCTCATCGTTCGCCGAAAATGCAATAAACAGGATGCTGTTATTGGTAGGGTGGGTTGCGTAATATTGAGCCAGCTCGAGCAATCCGGCAATACCAGAAATGCTTCCAGCCTTTCCTGGGGAAACAGCCGAACGATCTTTTACCATATTGGCTTCTTTTTTTCCAAAACCAGGATTATCATAATGCGTACCGACAACCAAATAGTGATCGGGATATTTTTGGCCTCTTATTCGGCCTAAGACATTCCGTGCAATTCGTTTTTGTGTAACAAGGTTTGTGGAAACCGTAACGGTGTAATCCAGGTCGCGGGAATGGGGCTTTTGGTTCGCATCTATTTGCTGCTGCACCTTTTTCAAATTCAAGCCATTGCGGCGGGTCAAAATATTGGCCGTGCGGGGTGTAATTTGTAATACAGGAATGCCGGATGTTTTTACACCATGTACCTGGTGGACGACTAACAGGGAATCCACCTTGTTTTGGGCTAAGCCAGAGGTCACCAATACCGCTTTTGCCCCGGCTTGTTCAGCCGCCGCCACTTTCTTTGCAAGTGGATAATACTGACGAAATGGTGCGTTGCCTTTTTCATCGTGATCTGGTCCAGAGCGTAACAGCAGTACAATTTTCCCTTCAGCATTTATTTCATCGTAATCATCATAATCGAGATCGGGTGCCCGGATGCCATATCCGGCAAAAAGAAGATCCCCGGTGGCTGTTCCACTTTTTGATCCGCCCCAGGGAGCGGCCAGGTGTTCATCGGAGGAGAGCTGGACGTGGCGTGTTTTTAAAAAGTTGCCACTGTCAGCCATCTGTACATCATACGGGATGGGAAAATGCTGGAAATAGGTTAGATCATCACCGGCTGCTTCCAGTCCGAATTGTTTCATTTGATCGGCCATGTAATTCGCGGCTTTAGCTTCTCCAATACTTCCGGCCCTGCGATTTTGCAATTTAGCCTGTGAGAAATATTCGAAATAGATTTTAAGATCGGATGATGATATTCCGGGTTTGTCCTGCTGACGATCTGGCGGGACGGAACAGTTTGTCAGGAAGAAAGCGATCAACAGGGTAATAATGGTGATCCGGCGGGTAACGGATATCATATTGAAAATAATTACGATATATTGATACATAATGCTTATAATAAACAGGTGAGAGCTTTACAAAACCGTTCTTTTGTTCAATATCTGCGTTATCGAACAAAATCTTTGTTTTTTCAAAACGCTCTTGGTAAGATAGTGGAACATTTTGAACAGGGAAATAAATTTTCCTGTTTTGATTAAAACTCTTATTTTCAAACCGAAATTTTGTACCTATAACCTTAGAAGGTTGGGGGTGCTTGCAATTAGCGGGCTGAGATCATACCCTAAGAACCTGAACCGGATAACACCGGCGTAGGGAAACCTGATGCAGTATAAGCTGCAATCAGCATTTCTTGCAAGTTTACCTCCTCCTCTTATTCATAAAACCGTAAGACGGAGGAAGACATGAAATTACAAACTCTATTATTAACGGCTCTTTTGAGCCTGGCAGGGCTGACCGGGGCCGTGGCCCAGACGATCAGCGGAACCGTAACCGATCAATCCACTCACGAGAAATTGGTGGGGGCAAATATCGTACAGGTTAATACCACGAACGGCACATCTACCGACAAGAACGGACATTTTGAACTTACCCTGCAGTCCGGGAACCCACAAGCCATCCGCGTTAGCTTTATAGGCTATCAGGCTAAAACCGTCCAGGCAGAGAATGCCGGGCAATCTCTGGAGATCGAACTCGCTCCCAAAACCCTGATGAGTGGAGAAATCTTTGTGCAGGCGTTGCGGGTAGATGAATCGACCCCGATGGCCTATGAAAATGTGAGCCATAAAGAAATCGAGAAGAAAAACCTGGGACAAGACGTCCCCTACCTGGTAAGTACCACACCATCAGTCGTTACCACTTCAGATGCCGGCACGGGAATTGGGTATACCGGGATTCGCATTCGCGGTGTGGATTCCAAACGCATTAACGTGACGATCAACGGCATCCCGGTTAACGATGCTGAATCACATGGCGTTTACTGGGTGGATATGCCCGATATTGCCTCCAGTATCGATAATATTCAGATTCAACGCGGCGTCGGAACTTCCACCAATGGGGCCGGGGCATTTGGCGCATCCATGAACATTCAGACCAACTCGGTGCAACTAAATCCCTATGGAAAAGTGACGAGCAGCGTGGGCTCTTTCAATACGCGGAAAGTGAATGTGGAGCTGGGGTCCGGGTTACTGAAAAACGGATGGGAGTTCGATGGACGATTGTCGAAAATTGCTTCAGATGGCTACATCGACCGGGCTTTTTCTGACCTGAAATCCTTTTACCTGTCGGCGACTCACCACAGTGACCGGAGCCTGTTGCAGGCGAACGTTTTTTCCGGCAAAGAGAAAACTTATCAGGCCTGGTACGGGGTTCCGGAGAGCAAGCTGAATACTGATCGTACCTACAATCCGGCCGGGATGGAGAAACCGGGGAGTCCTTACGACAATCAAACCGACAACTACCAGCAGGATCATTACCAGTTGCATTATTCCTATCAATTGACGGATCACTGGAATGCCAATGCTTCGCTCCATTATACCTATGGACGCGGCTATTACGAAGAGTATAAGGCTGATCAAACGCTGGCCAATTACGATTTGAAACCTATGGTGTTGCCCGATACCACGATCTCGCAGAGTAACCTGGTGCGCCGGCTATGGTTGCGTAATGATTTTTATGGCGTCGTGTTTTCCACGAATTACAAAAAATCGGATCGATGGAAGCTAACCACGGGCGGGGCTTATAATGAATATAAGGGCGATCATTTTGGTCGAGTGATTTGGGCGGAACATTCTGCATCTCCGAATTCGGACAAGCAATATTATTTCAATGATGCCTTCAAATCGGATTTCAATATATACAGTAAACTCCGTTATCATTTTACGGGTGTCCTGAGCGGTTACGGAGATCTACAGTATCGCCGGATCCGGTATGATTTCCTGGGTAAGGATTCTCAAAAAATCAATGGGAAAGAGCAGATCGTAGATGTCCGTCAGGAAGATGTATTGAACTTTGTAAATCCGAAACTGGGCCTGGTCTACCGTCCGAATAAAACGCACCGGATTTTTGCCTCACTCAGCGTAGGTCATAAAGAGCCTACGCGAGATGAATATGTAAACTCCACCCCGGAAAGCCGCCCCAAACACGAAACGCTGTACGACTGGGAGGCCGGGTACAAGGCCAACTTTCGCAATTTTTATGCGGGGGTAAATCTTTATTATATGGATTATAAGAATCAGCTGATTCTTACCGGTCAGTTGAACGATGTGGGGGCTTATATCCGGCAAAATGTGAAGGACAGTTACCGGGCCGGCCTCGAACTCCAGGCGGGAACGAGAATCTTCAAAGGATTGGAGTGGTCGGGAAATGCAACGCTCAGCCGAAATAAAATCAATAGCTTCACCCAGTATACCGATAATTATGATGCCGGAAATCAGGTGTCAACAACCTTCAATAATGTTGATATCGCCTTTTCACCGTCCTTCATCGGGACATCGATTTTTGATTACGCGGTAGATGGATTCAATGCGGAGCTGATTGCCAAATACGTCTCCGAACAATACCTGGATAATACTCAAAGTGAAAGCCGGAAGATCGATCCCTATTGGGTAAATAATCTGCGTTTCAGTTACAGCTGGACCACGGTACCGTACTTGAAAAGCATCGATGCAACGCTGGAGATCAATAACGTGCTGGATGAAAAGTATGAAACGAATGGATATACCTACGGATATATAGCGGGGGGTTCCGAGCAACATTATAATTATTACTACCCGCAGGCCGGTCGCAACTTTATGCTGCAGTTAAGGTTGTCTTTTTAAAACTTTTTGGAACCGCGGATTTACAGGGATTTACGCAGATTGATTTTCGTATTTCGTCAAGGTATTCTTTTAAATTTAATTTAAATACATGTTGTTGCGTTGGGCTGGGTTCCTAATTGCATGTCATTGCGAGTCCTTAATGCGGCCCAGGGGACACATTATTTCAGAAATGACAGTAAAGCTGTCATCAGTAACGAAGTTAAGCATAAAGTCTCGGTAGGAACGAACTACGTCGTAACCCTGGGTTTCAACCCGGGAAATAAGGTCGGATAAATAAACCACGCCCAAAAACCTTCGATGTTTTGAAAACCTCGAAGGTTTAGTGGGATTTCCTTGATTTCTGAATGAAGTCGTGTATTCTGCTATGTTCAGCCCCATACGGGGTTTGAGACCGATGATATTAATAATGGGTGCCGACGATACACATCATTTCTGTCATCAGTAGCCCTTAATGCTCCCAAAACGACACACTATTTCAGAAGTGACAGAGTAGCTATCATCGGTGGGAGTCGACCAGATTGGCATGGGGCCATCAAATAGTTCGAAGAAACATACTCAGCAATAAGCCTGGTACACACTGAAGGGAGCCCTGAGTCCGGTAATGTGAAGATGATTTTGGTAAACTAATAATTCCCAGCTTGCAAAACCTTTCCAGGGATGGGAAACCCTGGAAAGGTGAGGGCAATTTCAATGTTCCTTTTTCGAGCGAAGCGAGGCTAAAAGCCCCGCGAGCGGGGCGGGCTTATAGTAGCCCCGGGTTTCAACCCGGGGAGTAAAGTGCAGCCCTATCTAAATAAGTCCTGTAAGGACGACACAGACAAAGCGCGGTCAGAGACCATGAATTGTGATCAGTAAAATTATTATTGATTCCCTGGAAACTCGCAGGGGATGGGCTTGAAATGAGCGCGGTAAAGGACAACAAACAGTAACGATAGGAAGTTTGCAGGAAGAAGACTGAGCCTTCAGGATTGCATTACATGGCAGAGCCATGTAACGAGAGTTCTGGTCAGAACAATCCTGATCATCCTTTAATCAGGAAAAGCCTTATTCACAGGGGCATTGCTCAACTAGTGCGAACCCAATCTACCCATGTTAATAAGCTTTATCTGCCATTCGAGTCTGGAGACTCCTGTCGCCAGTCTTCAGACTGGTGACGACTGATGGCGAGTCTCCAGACTCGCAGGGGCAGCAAACCTCCCAAAAGCTTCGATTTTTTTAGTAATAATAGGGAATTTGTAAACCCAATGGGGGACATATAGCTCCCACACTATTACCTGCCGGTCGAGTCTGGAGACTCTTTAAATAATAGTTACTGGTCTGGAGACCAGCGACAGGAGAGAGCTCTATATTTTTTAAAATATCATAATATAACCTACTATGTATGGATTCAGGTTACATGTTTAGGTTGGACGCGGAGCGTCCCGGAAAAATTACGCCGCAGAGTGACAAACAAGTAGAAATGCAACCCGATTAATCGACGAAGCAATCTCAGCTGCCAGTCCCGAACCACCAAAACAGATAGTGCGAGGCTAATAGCTGAGATTGCCACGTCGCTCCGCAAGCTCCACTCCTCGCAATGACATAGCGTGTTACCAGCCTCTCCATAACAGTTCGAAATTTTAGATCTTCACTTTTAAAGGTTTTATCCTGATTAGACAACCCGGGAATCTTGAATAAATGATTTTTACCGTAAAACGCGTTAATTACAGCACGAAATAGAGTAATAACAGGATAATCATGATAATTGCAGCTATCTTTAGACTCAACGGATTATGCGGGAATTCATAACCGCAAATGGGACAGACTTCAGCATCCTTATCGACTTCCATTGCACAGGACGGGCATTCTTTGGTAGCCATGGTAATGATTCAAATATGGATTTCAATTTTTAATCCATAATATCAAATTTTAGCTAATTATTAAAAAACGCCGGATGAAATATCACCCGGCGTTTTTACTTTAATTAGCTAAAATTTGACAATTAATCACTGATTTTCAGATTCGGTTCTGATCTTATCGGTTTCCAGTCCACTGATTAATTGGGCTTCATGTTCTTTAACGGATTTTTCGACCCGTCTTTTGATACCGATGAGCCAGCGGCGTTCCATGATAAACTGGCCGGGATCGAGCAGCAGTCCCCAGAACATGGCTTGGGGTGAGCGTGTCAGCCGGGCCCGAACCCGCGATACGAGCCGCGTACGTCCGTCTTGCATCGGATAGAGCACCATCGACCATGTGCTTTCGCCCCATGGAGCGTTTTCTGGTGTTCCGATGACGAGGTGCCGGTTGGCTTCAATATCTTTAACTATCATGTTGGCGTTGATATCCAGGGTATCTCCCACTTCCAGGTTTTGAAATTCGGGAAGTATATTCGTGGCGCTGGAAACTTTCAGACCCAGCATCCGGTCAATCCAGTCGTAGGTATAAAATCCGCCGCGACCTTCACCCATCTGGGCCAGCCAGGGCCAAATTTCTTCAGGATGTGCCTTGATGGTAATGGCCCGGTTGGTGATATAGGATGGATCAGAAATAAAATCGTCGCCGGGCATTTTTCGGTTAATTTCTTCATCACTTGCACCCCATCGCAGGTGCCAGCGTCTGATGGCAAATACATACGCCGCCAGTGAAGCGGCTCCGGCCAAACCTGCACCGGTTAAAACGGAAAGTGCTTTCTTGTTAGCCATAATTATTACCTTTCTTTATTTTCTTGGAAAAGAACGATGCGTCAATTGAGACAGTTTTATCCTGATAAGCTGTACTAAATATTAACAAAGGAATGAGGCTGGTGTTGTAGGGATGAATTGGATGCCGTTGTACGATATTTACCTACGTATTTTTGACTACGGAATAATAACAAGAAATCGAAATCCGTAGTACCTTTCCAGGGTTTCCAATCCCTGGAAAGGTTTTTAATGATTTAATAAGATTTTGGAATCTACATACAAGCGCTGTTAACGAAAAACCCTGACAGGGTTCGGAACCCTGTCAGGGTTGATTCATGCAAGATTTTGAAAATTGATTTTAGTCCAAAGGGTTTCAATTCAAGCATGCTATTTCACCATGGCAGTCTGAATCGTAACCTCTTTCAGATAGATATAATCCCCAAAATTCGACTGATCCCCATTGGCCGCATTAGCCGCAATATTCCAAATGATTGCTCCGGTCGTATCGGAAGGGGCTATCCATTTAAAATTCCATGAAGTCCGTTTTTTGTACAGGGGTTGCGTCCCTTCGGCCGTATGATTCAGGTAGTCCACCAGTGAGCTATCCACGTGTTGTATCGTAAGGCGATTCCCCGAAATTTGAAATGTTCCGGCACTCTGCCCATTCTGAAAACGAGCCGTGAGCTGGAAACCCGCTTTCCCCAAATCGGGACGCGAAATTTGAATGGTGATGGGATACGATTGATGCGATTGCCAGGAATCGGGTATTCCCTGTATATTGAGCTTCGCTTTATCCGAGTTTACAGGATTATCGAAATGGCAATAATTGCAGGCCTGTTCCCCGAATCCCCCGGTTACTGCGGGTTGAATTTGATCGGCATAGCGAAAATGAGATTCGGTAGTCTCTCTTATATCCGTATTGGATTTGGGAGAAAACCACCAGCCCGTGAAAAATGGATAAAAAATGATGAATGGGAGTACGAAACCCGGGTTAGAACGTATTTTATTCATTATCGACATGGGCAGCCCCTAAATAATTGGTATCAGTTCCAAACCAGATCATTTTGGTCTCGGGATAAAATACCATATTCCGTACCGACCCACCACCACTTTCGATTTCTGTTATACTGAAGAATTCTTCGCTTGCTGGATTGAATCCTACAAATTTATTGGGCTGCACACCGGTTTCAACCACCCATATACGATCTTGATGATCGCGGGCCAGGGCGTAGGGCCGTGAGTTATTTCCATCCGGAAGGGCCCATTCCTTGAATTCCCGGGTGTCCGGGTTGAATCGTCCGATGTAACCCTGTGCATAATCATCGTACCAAATCAACCCATCGGATGTCATGGCTATGCGTCGGCTCCGGGCCTCATTGCGGGGCAGGGGGATTTCTTCAAGCTTCATGCTCTGCGGATCCACGGTTGCCAGTTTGTTTGTACCTAGTAGATTGATCCAGGGTCGGTTGTTTTCATCCACTACAATACCATAAGGCCGGGCCCCGGAAGTCGGGACCTCAATCAGATCTACGGTTTGTTCATCTTTGTAGAGCCGCCCGATAAAATTACCGCCCTGTACGGTGAACCAAATATCATTATCCTTGCCGAAATACAAGGTGTGAGGATCGCGCGCCCTGGAATTGGGCATTTGAAATTTCTTGATCGATCCGTCATCCGGGTTCATATGCCCGATATATCCGGCCAGATTGGCAGTAAACCAGATCGATCCGTCAGAATCGATAACCAGATTGTGTGGACCTGCACCGCGTTGGAGCTCATACTTCTTGAAATCTTCGGTTTGCGGATTAAATCGGGCGATATAGTCACCACGCTGACCCACAAACCAGATATTGCCATCTGAAGTTACATCCGGATCCCGCGGACGCGTATTAGACCATGGCACTTTCCATTCCTTAATATCAATAGTTGTGGAATGGCCGCTTTGTGCCCAGGTCGCGGGTAGGAATGCGATTATGGAAAGGCAGATCAGTGATAAACTCTTCATGATAGTCCCCTGTTTAAGTTGCTAAAAACATTGATCTTAATTCAATAAGCTACTTAATAACTTTGTAAGAGTCTATATGAAGAGATGAGAACGGTGAATCCTTAAATTTTTTTACAGGTGTAAAAACACATTTTCCAAGAGTAGTAAACTTTCAAAGTTTACTACTCTTATTTGCAATAGGATTACTAAACTTTAAAAGTTTAGTAATCCTGGAGGGGGGTAAGATCAATTATCTTTGAGTAGGTAGGAGAATTCCTTTTTGAATTTTTTCAGCTTGGGGGCAATAACAATGGAACAATAGCCCTGATTGGGATTATTCTGATAATAATTCTGATGATAATCTTCAGCCTTATAAAAATTCTCCAGAGGCTCAATTTCGGTGACAATCGGATCATCCCACAGCCCGGAAGCATCCGTTTTTTTCAGGGATTGTTCTGCAATTTTCTTCTGCTTTTCATCGTGATAAAAAATGACGGAGCGGTATTGGGTCCCCACATCGGCACCTTGCCGGTTTTTGGTGGTGGGATTGTGCGTGTGCCAGAAGACTTCCAGCAGCTCTTTATAGGAAACTACATCGGGATCAAAAACAATGCGTGCTACCTCTGCGTGGCCGGTTTTTCCCGAGCAGACTTCCCGATAGGTTGGGTTTTTTACATGCCCGCCCGCATACCCCGCTTCTACGGATTCTACGCCTTTAACCTGATGAAAAATTGCCTCAACGCACCAAAAACATCCGGCGCCAAATGTTGCCTGTTCCATGTTCTCCTCATTTTGATCTGTGGTTTGAGCTGTAGCCGTGTTCATTGAAAGTGACAATGAACCCATTAGCAACAAAGAGAGTATAGTTTTCATTTCACATAATTTAAAGTGATGATTGAAATCCGGTTTCTGGTATATCTTTATGAGCCGTTAACTATAGCATAAACTGTAGAACATCCCGTAATATTTCATCACAACTTCATCCTGAAAATATCACATTTTGATAACTCGTAATGGGGTTGGAAAGGTGATAAGAGATAGTTCCTGATCAAAATGGACCTTGTTCCCAGGCTCTGCCTGGTAACACACCTCCGAAAGGCTCTGCTTCGCGTGTAATATCTCAGTTTATGAAAGCTTTCTGAAACTGAATTCGATATAATTTATCGGGATGTGATTCCTCTCCTCCTCGACAAACGCATCGGAATAACAAGAGTGTCAGGAATTTACCTGCGGCAGGAAAAGAAATAGGGTAATACGATAGTTCAAGACAGGTCGACGAAACTATTTTATCACCTTCAAAATTTAAATTGGGAGTTTATGGTGCTGCGGATTAATCTCAAACCGGAAAAGATTATAAAAACTTACGGGGCTTCAGCCGGTATCTTTTCTTCGTTTTGTTCCGGTTTGGCTTTACGAATTTTCTCAACTTCAATGGTATAATCTGCGGCTAAAGCGACAATGGCCCCGATGGCGGTCCAAATAGGAATCAGCACTACGCTTGCCACACCCAGGTTAAGGGGAATTTCAATAAGTTTTTCATCCTCGGAATTTTTAATGATAATCCGGCGGATGTTTCCCTCGCGAATCAGTTCTTTGACTTTTGCTTTGACTTTGTCGTACCGAACCTTGAAGGTCTCTTTGTTAACGGTGAAATCTGCCATAATAATCCTCTGAGACTTTAATAGAAATAATAGAATCAATTTCTTTTCCATAAAATGGTTAACTCCTTTTATTAAGACTGACAGGCAGCCGAAACCGATCAGGTAGGATAAAACAGGAATATTTGTGTAGGGAAATTACTTACTCTCTAATCTTTTATTTAGCCACGGATTTGCGCG
>Ga0209918_1001741_pt1 | contig 11152 bp, 5 predicted proteins | sample SalPonD_shore_MG_FD_185712 | JGI IMG/M metagenome (GOLD analysis project Ga0209918, IMG submission 185712) | Salt pond soil microbial communities from South San Francisco under conditions of wetland restoration - Salt Pond MetaG... | ecosystem: Environmental > Aquatic > Marine > Intertidal zone >...
TCAGTAACCAACCCGGAATTTTATCTTTAGTCCAAAGTAAAATTCCAAAGGTAAAAATAGTAGTTGGGCACGGAGCTACACCAAACATTGGCGCATAGGGATAAGCATGTCCCCAAAAAGATCCGAGCATTGGGTAAATAAGCATAGCATAAATAATTATAAAGAGGCCTGTGATTCCAAAGTTATTGCTTCTAAACTGGTATTGAAGCTTTTGAGTAGTAAATCCTAAAAAGAGAAATAGACCTCCCTGCACGATAAAAAAGCCCCCAAATATATAGGCCAGCTTATTAATGGTGCTAAAAAACATCAGATGGTAAACGATTCCCATCCAAATCCAGAAAATTCCCAGACTCGCATTAATGATTTTATTGCCTATAAATGTTTTTCTAACTGATAATACTAATATCATGGCGCCCAAAATATAAGCTATGATCTGAGTCGGCCATATAGCCATGTTATAATCATGAAAAACACCCAGAAATTGCTCTGTCGTAAAAGGTAATTCTCCCATTGGGTACACTTGAGTTGTTATATTTGCATAATAGTAGCCTGTCTGAGACTCTGAGGGAAGGGGGGAAATTGCTTATCTTTTTATAAGAATTTAACGCACATTCAATCACCGGTGTTTCTTGATCCAGTAGTAAACTGGTAAGCCGGAGGCCAGTAAAATAAGTCCGTATGCCGCTACCTCCAGACCGGTGCCAATAATTGTAAAAAGAGAGAAGACGAGCGCTCCCCCGGCGATACCGATTGATTTCCAGTTGTATTTTCCTTCGTCATCTGCGACACGCTTTTGTAATACTAAGTCAGATAAGGCCGAAGCGGCATAGGGCAATAGAGTGGTTAGGGTCGAGAGTAAAATGAGTACCTTAAAGGCATTTACCAATCCTTTAGCGTAATTCATAGCGATGAGTACCGATGACAAAAGTCCCGATATAATGAGAGCGAATCCGGGAGCCCCTTTTGGATTTAACTTGGCAAAACGCTCCGGGAATAGCTTATTCAGGGCAACGGCTCGCGGTATCATCCCTGTAACAAGAATATTGCCATTGGTAGAACCGGCAATCGAAATGATGGCACCGATGGCCACCAGACCGGAGCCCCACTGACCAAAAATTCGAAGAGCAGCATCCGCAAAGGGAGAGGTCGAATTGGCTAATTTAGCGTTTGGAATGAGCGCCATGACTCCATAAGTCGCTACGATATAGACAGCAGTGGCAGTTAAGGTGCCGGCAACAAGGGAACGGGGAATCGTTTTTTCGGGCTCTATAACATCATCAGCGGGAATAGTTACACCTTCGACGCCTACATAAGCCCACATTGTAAGCATGACTAATCCGGCTATAAGGACAGGGAAAGATTCGTTATTCGGATTTGAGGCCGGGATATCGGTAACATTCCCAAGGAGGAAGCCACCGCCCGCAATCAGAAACAATGGTAAAAGCTTTAACAGGGTCGTAACGAGCTGGACGACTCCGGCTGTTTCTACTCCCGCTACATTAATGCCGGTGAGCACCCAGATAAGTAAGAGAGCAGCTATTGCCCCTGCTATTGGGACGGAAGTCACGGAAGGGACGAAGACGCCGAAATATCCCACAAAAGCTACGGCTCCGGCCGAGGTAGCCGTACAGAGCGAAATCCAGTATCCCCATGCAACGAGGAAGCCGGGCAGATCTCCAAAGGCGGTATGGGTATAAGCATAGGGGCCGCCAATTTTCGGGATACGACGGGCCAGGGATCCCAGCATAAGGGCAATCAACAGCGTACCACCGCCGGCAAACAGCCATCCCCATAAACTAAGACTGCCGTAAGGCGCTAATACCGCCGGTAGCATAAAAATGCCGTTCCCGATCATGATTCCTACGACCAATGCCCAGGATCGCCAAAAGCCCAGACTTCTTTTCATCTAGATACCTCCGATAGATTTATTTGACCCTATAATTTGCCGCCTGCGGTTTATTGATAGGATTGGCTGAAATTTAAATTAATGGGATAGCTTTTGAAGAATACCAATCCTATTATTCGTGAGTTAGTATAACCAAAATTGTCAAACTTATTGGCTTTTTAGGTGCATTATTAGAATAAGTTGGTTACGTGAGTTTTTGTTTGACAGCGGTTCCCCAGTAATTGTAGGTAGCAGGACGCCAGCCGGGTAGATACATCGTTTCCAGGCTATCAATGTGAAAACCACTTTGTTTAATCAGTTTGGGTATATTTCTATTCAGGTGACAGCCGCCTCCAAGTCGTTTCCAGACGGGAGTGATATGATTTTGCCAGCGGCGTACATTTTTATCCGGCGCGATTCCGTGTTCACAAAAGAATAATTTGCCATCCGGCTTCAAAACCCGAAGCATCTGATGTAAGGCCTCAAGAGGATCAGGAATGGTACACAGGGTATAGGTCATCACAATGGAATCGATACTATTAGTTTGCAGGGGGATCTCTTCTCCGGGCAGTTCTATGAATTCCACATCAAAAGGTACTTTAGTGGCAGCCTTTTCGGCCATTTCTCTCATTTCGGGTGATGGATCCAGTCCCCAGACCTTTGTTACTTTTTCGGGATCATAGATAGAGAGGTTTAATCCTGAGCCAATTCCAATTTCCAATACATTTCCATAGGCAAGGGGTACTACTTTCTGTCGCTGATACATGTGGGGCTTCAGGCTGCAGGTATAATGCACGATTTTCGGCAGCACATATTTATTGTATAAGCCCAAAACCCAATTAAAAAACGCTGATATTTTAGCTTCCACTATTTTATAAAAGTTCTTGGTGGATTGTTAATTACAATTGAAGTCTTAAACACAAGATCACAATGGATATCCAATAACATACAAATAAGTTAAGCGACAGATAAATTAAGTTGAAGGAGTGCAGTTTTCTTTACAACCGCACAGTTTTCATGGTTTGCATGAGTTCTGCATGGTTTGCAATAACTTCTTTAATCGGATCAACCGGAGTAGCCTTACAGCGTGCAAATCTGTTTTCGTACAGTTAACGACGCTATGAAACTTAGCGAGGATATTATTGGGCAGACCTCGCAAGAAAGGATAATTTTTGGGATTCTGCCTGTCCCTGGTATGGGACTTTCGGGCGCTGTCGAGGTGCAGTTCTAGCTTGTTAAAAACTTGTTAAGGAGAAATCAATCCTTAATAATTTATTGTCATTAAAAATTGTTTGAACTTCTTTTTATTCCACTCGATAACTCAAAGAGTCACCAATCGATTTAGCAACCTGGAAAAGTTCGGACCAGGCGGTGCGTCTTTTCGAGCCATTTAAGCCAAACTTCCTAATACGATCGCCGAATGTGGTGTCCATAAATGTTGTGGTAGTGTACCAGCCCCGAATAATAACATTAGCGTTTTGCTTGCCCTCAATATGCACGCCTATTCTTACGTATGGAGTATCTGTTCCATTAGGCGGTATGCCTGTAAATTCAGTTGAAAAGCTTTTGAAAGTTTCACTGGTATGCCGAAAGGTATAGCCTCTTTCCAACAAGATTTGACCGACTTTTTGGTACGCTTCCCGGGCATTCATTTTAGTATGTACGATAATAATATTTGCACTCGATTGAGCTCCAGCGTCATTGATATTAGCTGTTTTTTTAGGCCCGGCACAACTTATGAAAATAATTGTGAGACAAGATATTAATACTTTTCTCATAGATTTTCTATAAGTGTAGAGTCCAGAAAAATCATGTCTGTTTTCGAGTCGATAGAATATTGGGGCAGTGGAGCATCGAGAAATTGCTCCACTGCCAAATTTGATTTCATTACATATTGGTTTCAAGCCCGCGACGTTTAAGCAGGTATTTTACATCGGGCTTTTGTCCTCGGTATTCTTTGTAAAGCTTCATCGCCTCGTCACTGCCGCCTTGCGAAAGAATATATTTTCGGAAACGGTCGCCGTTAGCTCTTTTGAGTCCGCCGTTCTGCTGCATGTAGGCAAAAGCATCGGCGGCCAGAACTTCGCTCCAGATATAGGAGTAGTAGTTGGCAGAATAGCCCCCTGCAAAAATATGTGAGAAATAGGGCGACTTATATCTTGGGGGAATGGCTTCCATATCCAAGTTGTATTTGGCTAGCGCTTTCTTTTCAAAAGACTGCACGTCTTCGGGGATCTCATCCGACCCAAGCGTGTGCCATTCCAGGTCGAGCATGGTGGCAGCCAGGTACTCCTGCGTATCGAATCCCTGGTTGAAGTTGCTAGCCTCAATCACCTTGTCCAGCAGTTCTTTGGGAATAGGCTTTCCGGTTTTGTAATGAATGGCATAATGTTTAAGAATATCCGGTTGGATTGCCCAATCTTCATCAAAAGTGGAAGGGAATTCCACAAAGTCTCGTGGTACGGACGTGCCGCCCTGCGAGGGATATTTGACATTAGAAAATAAACCGTGTACGGCGTGTCCCATCTCATGGAACATTGTCTGTACGTTGTCAAAACTGATGAGTGCCGGTTCGCCTTTAGCGGGCTTGGGAATATTCAGTACGTTAACTATTACCGGCTTTTTATTCAAAAGGCGCGACTGGGATATGTAGGCATTCATCCATGCCCCCCCGCGCTTGGAGCTACGTTGGAAATAGTCGGCATAGAATAGCCCGAGCTTAGATCCGTCCTTGTCATATACCGTAAAAACCCGAACATCAGGATGATAGACCGGCAGGTCATGACGTTCTTTAAAGGTAATGCCATAGAGTTTATTCATTGTGTAGAAGACCCCGTCTTTCAGTACGCGGTTCAGCTCAAAATAGGGACGTACTTCCGACTGGTCGATGTTATACTTGGCTTGCCGAACTTTCTCTGCATAGTAATTCCAGTCCCACGGTTTTACGTCGCTGTTAATGCCGTCTTTTTCCATCATTTGCTTAATGTCGGCCTGTTCCCTTTTGGTATTCTTGATTACCGGAGGGATAATATCTTTAAGCATCTCAAGAACAGCCTGGGGTTTCTTAGCTGTTTGGGGATCCAGTTTGTAGGCGGCATGATTGGGATAACCTAGTAGTTCTGCTTTTTCGGCACGCAATTTCACTAGCTCCAGTATCAGTGGTTGGTTATCGATGCCGCCATTCTGCCCGATTCCACGATAAGCTGAAGCTTCCCAGACCTTCTTACGCAAATCACGATTGTTCAATTCTTTAAGAATAGGCACCCGGGTTGTATTGGTGATCGATAACAGGTAGCCATCCTCGTGGCCGCGATCGGCAGCCGCTTCCCGGGCCGCTGCAATACGATCGTCACTTAAACCATCTAGTTTTTTCTTATCCGCTACAAACACAGCCCGTTCTTTGGTCAAAGCCAGCAGATTCTCCTGGAACTTGGTAGTCAACTCCGATATGCGTTCGTTAATCTCGCGCATTCGTTTTTTCTGTGCATCGGTAAGCTGGGCACCGGCGCGAACGAAATCGCGGCGAGTGTCTTCCAGTAATTTCATCTGAGCAGTGTCAAGATCTAAGTCATCGCGGTTGTTATAGAGCGTATTTACGCGGTTGTACAGCTTTGTATTGAGCAGGATATTATCGGAATGAGCCGCTAGTTTCGGCGCCATCTCTTTTTGGATGGTCTGTATTTCATCATTGGTGTTGGCCGAAGTAAGATTAAAAAATATGGATGAGGTACGATTCAGTAACCGACCGCTTTTTTCCATCGCCACGATCGTATTTTTAAAAGTCGGCGGTTCAGGATTGTTGGCGATTTCCTTGATTTCTTTGAGCTCTTGTTTCATGCCAGCTTTAAAAGCGGGACGGAAATACACCGGCTTAATCGCATCAAAATCAGGCGCATGAAAAGGGAGCGTACTTTCTGAAAGCAGGGGATTATCGCTCATTTGAGTGTTTTGACTATTGGATTTGCTACAGGCCGATAGCGCCATGCTACCTGCCAGCAGAATTAGAAAAAAGGTTTGAATTCTCATAACTTGACGAAAATTACTAGGGTTTGGGTTGAAATATCGAATATACATAAAGTTGGGGACTTAGAAAGGGTGAGAGACCCGTTTATTCCCAATTTGGCTAATTCGTAAATAGACTGTTTTTAAGGGAACTGTTTAATCGCCTATTAATGATGCGTGAGAAGTGTTATTGTAGAATTTGGTACCGAGGATGGCATGACCATAAGTTCGGTTGCCTCTTACATCTTGTTAACTTTTGCAGCTGACTGGGCAGAGACAAATCTATTGATCCCCCAAAAGGGTAATAGTAACTGTCTTACGAGATCGGCTGAAAAACAGATTAAGCATATCCAGTGGTTTGGATGTATTGCGAAGTTTAAAGAATTAATGCTCTTCTAAGAAGATTCTTTGTTTGAGAAAATGTAATGATAAAGTTTTTTGGCAAAAAAGATTGCAAGACCGAAAAAAACCAAAAAGACAATGACAGAAAAAGGGAATCGCCATGTAATTCCCGAATTAAAACTTTCAATCATCGTATAAAAGGCGAAAACTGAGACACAAAAAGTAATATAAATAATCTTAAGATATTTTGTACCTAAATTTCCGATAATGAGTCATTTTTTAATTAGGATTTCTAATCCAATAATCATAGTTGGAAATTTGTTTTTTTTATAATAATGAATGATTGACTTGGTTTCAAAGAAATTAGCCGAACTAACCTTCAAAAAGAATGCAATTCCCGGGCGGAATGGCGGAACAGCAAAGCCGAAACTACAAGCAGTACTACAAGCTATAGGGCAGCGTGTAAATTATCGGCCTTAGTTTGGATGCCGCCCGTCTTATTTGGCGAAGTGCCGCTCATTTCTAAAGCTTTTAGCTGGTTAATTATAATAGTTTATTTGATGAAAAGCGGGAGGGTAGGCTTCCAAACCTTTCTGCCCGAAGAATAGAGGAAGTGGTGAGAACGCATTTAGCCTAAAAATTGAAGTGCAATATATATGTGGAAATGTTCAGTTAATTGTCGAAATTTAAGATGACGATAAATAATACCGGATAAATAAGAGACAAAATCTGTAGCCTTTTCACATTACCATGAAAAGGGCTCGGTGAACTGACCTCGAGTGTCCCATCACCAACGATGTTATAGCAAAAGTGAGAGACTAAAAATAAATATAAAGGGGAATAATTTTGGTATTCAATTGCCTCAGTTAGGATTATAATCCCTCTCTGTACTGGAAAATCCCTAACAGCTTATGTAGGATGAAAAGAGATAAAAATATATATCGGGCCCTTTCTGTTGTTTTTTTGATACTGCTAAGTTTCGAAATATTTCTTTCCTGTGATCCGGTTTCGGATAAAAAAGAGGAAACTGTTTTTGCTAACCCCGATTCTATTTTGCCACCTGTAATTATTGAAGCTGGAAAATTTGATGTCCGAAATCTTGACACACTACTCCCCCCTAAGGTCGTTGTATTGTCTCAACAACCGGCGCCGGAAATAACCCCTGTTGGGTTTTATGTAACTATGAAAAATTTCAATACTGAACACGGGCTGGCCTTAAGCAGTATTATGTGTAGTTATAAAGACAAGGCGGGCAATTTATGGTTTGGCACCTCCGGCAACGGTGCCAGTATGTACAATGGGAAAACATTTACCAATTATTTCTCCTCGCACGGATTGATACATAATTTCATATCATCCATAACAGAAGACCGCCAGGGAAATATTTGGTTTGGCACCTATGGAGGCGCAAGCAAGTATAACGGAATAACGTTTGAAAACTTTACCACAGAACAAGGTCTCATAGATAATAATGTTCGTAGCATATTAGAGGATAAAAAGGGGAATATATGGTTGGCTACAGCGGGCGGATTAAGCAGGTATAATCCCGCACATAATGCTAACGGACAGAACTTGTTTGTCAATTACAAGGCGGGAGATGGGCTTATAGGCGGTTCTATACTAGACATTATGCAAGATAGAAACGGCTTCCTCTGGTTTGCCGGAGCGGGTGGTATTAGCAGGTATAATCCTGCTGCAGAAGAAAAAGGTGAAAAAGCATTCGAAAATTTTTCTAAATCCTTCGGGCTTACGGATGAAATTGTATATTCTATTTTAGAAGATAAAGAAGACAATATTTGGGCCGGCACTAATAGACTTGTTAGCAGGTATGTCCCGGCTAAAGCGGGTACTCCCAAAAGTGCCTTCAAACATTTTACGGTTGCGGATGGTCTTGCTGATAATTTTGTGCTCAGTAGCATAGAAGATAGTGAAGGGTACCTGTGGTTTGGCACCAAAGGAGGGGTTTCCCGGTTTAATAAAGCAGACCACTCGTTCCTGAATTTCACTACAGCGCAGGGCCTTGCCGATAACCAGGTCATGAGTATTACAGAGGATAATTCAGGCAGTCTTTGGTTTTCTACCTATGGAGGGGGCCTCAGTAAATACGAAGGTCAAAGCGTAATTGAATATTCCGCTAAACAAGGGCTTCCGGGGAAAGCTATTTACGCAATCACCGAAGATAAAAAAGGTGATCTTTGGTTTGCCCCTCTGAATGGCGGCATTGTTCGATACCGAAGAGATGAGGCCCTTGAAAATGGTGGGACTTTTATCAACTATACGACAGAACAGGGCCTTATCAGCAATACGGCCTATAGTTCGGCTGAAGATAATAACGGTAACCTGTGGTTTGGTACGGCTAATGGCTTGTGCAAATATGACGGAACAAGCTTTACTACTTATACAACCAAACAGGGTTTGCCGGATGATTATATAACAGCTTTATATGCCGACAGAGAAGGCATGCTGTGGATTGGGACCTTTGATGGAGGAGCCAGTAAATTTGATGGTAAATCCTTTACTAATTTTTCTGTGAAGCAAGGATTGGTGCATAAAACTGTATGGAATTTTTTGGAGGATAAAAGCGGGATCATCTGGATTGCTACCAGGGGGGGATTAAGTAGATATGACGGCAAAAGATTTATGAATTTTACCAAAGCTCAGGGCCTGCCGGATAATAAACTTTCAACGGTAATGGAAGATTCCAAAGGGAATATACTTACAGGAGGCTGGGGCGGTGGTGTATCCATTATAAGAAATAAGTATGTTAAACAATTAGCGCAGCCAGACGCCCTTCGTTCCAGCCAAAATATTTTTGAGCACTTTTCTACTGCTGATGGGTTGGCAAACAACGTGGTATATAAAATCCTCGAGGAACGCTCCGGAAATATTGTAATCGGCAGTAGTTACGGTTTTACTATTATCAAAGGGGGGATAAGTAGGGATGGCAAAAAAAATGCCAGGGATATTGTGGAAAATTATAACGAGAAAACAGGCTATCCCATTAAAGATGTAAGTAATAACTACAGCCTGTATGAAGGCAGCCGAGGATTTATCTGGGCCGGTACGGGGGATAAGTTAGTACGCTTTGACTATAGCAGTGTGCACAAAAGAAAAAAACCACTGAATATTTTTATACAAAGTATTAAAATTAATAATGAAGCTGTCAGTTGGTACACTCTTGATTGGGTAAGAAAGAGCGAGAATAGTTCAAAGCCCAAAAACTACGATGTTCCACCTTATGTGGCTGATGAGTTACTGGCTTTGGGCCGGGTATTGACCGCGAGTGAACGTGATACCATGATTAATACTTTTAGGAATGTACGTTTTGAAGGCATTCAACCGTTTTACCCCATTCCCGAAAAACTGGTACTCCCGTATGCTCAAAATAATATCAGTTTCAATTTTATAGGAGTAGAAACCACCAGGCCCCATTTGGTTCGCTACCGTTATAAACTGGCAGGCAAGGACGAAAAATGGTCTCCGATAACATCCATATCTACAGCCAGTTTTGGTAATATTTTTGAAGGCAATTATACTTTCATGGTGAAAGCCGAAAGTCCGGATGGGGTATGGAGCGACCCTATAATGTACAGTTTTAAAGTTCTGCCCCCCTGGTACCGTTCCTGGTATGCATACTTGTTTTATATGCTGGTTTTCTTTGTTGGGGTGTATTTGGTACACCGAATACAGAAGGCACGCACCATTCGCAATGAGAGAGAAAAAGTACAACAGCGTGAATTGGAACAAGCCCGAAAAATTGAAAAGGCTTACCGTGAACTGGAAATAGAAGCCGCATTGGAAAGAGTTCGTTCCACAAGTGTAGCCATGCGCAATACTTCGGATCTGCAAAAGGTCGTCAATAAGGTGTCACAGCAAATGCAAAAAATTAACATCAATATAAATGGTGGCGTATTTATTGTTATAAATGCTGAAGTTGACAGGGATGTTCCCATTTGGGGATCGGGCGGAGCAGCTGACTATGTAAAGAAAGCCGTTGTTCCCGTTTTAGACAGGCCCATTACCTATCGGCTGAGAGACGCGATAAAAGAGAAAAAAGAGTTCCTGGTTGAAAATTACTCAAGAGAAGAAAAGGTCGAATTTTTTGAGCATCTGTTCAGGCATCCGCCCTGGAACTCAGAGCCTCCGGAAAAGAAAAGAAAGTTACTTTCCCTCCCGGGAGGTTATACAAGATCCCTGACTATATCAGCCCACACAAGCATATTTATCATCAACAATACGGGAAAGATATTTTCTGATAAAGAGAATGATATTCTTAAACGCTTCGGGAGAGTTTTTGAACAATCATACATCCGCTTTCTCGACCTGCAGATAGCCGAAGAACAGGCAAAAGAGGTACGTAGGCAGGCTTCACTTGACCGCGTCAGGGGAAAAATCGCCAGTATGCGGTCAACAGAAGATTTAAAGCAAATAATTCCGGTGATCTGGCGTGAGTTGACGGTGCTCGGTATCCCGTTTATTAGATGTGGCGTATTAACTTTTGACGAGGACCATTCAACTATCCAGATATATTTATCGGCCTCAGACGGACATCTGCTCGCTATATTTAATCTTACTTACCAAGCAAATCCATTTACCATTCATGTGGTTAAGCATTGGAAAAAGGGGGCAGTTTACAAAGAACATTGGGACCGGGAAGATTTTGTCAATTGGACGCAATCCATGGCGAAACAAGGTCAAATACGCGATGAAAAAGCATATCCTGGGGTAGATAAACCTCCTGAATCACACCATCTACACCTCATTCCTTTTAAACAGGGCATGTTATATATCGGTAATAAGAAGCCGCTTACTAACGACGAGATTGACTTATCAAAATCACTTGCCGAGGCTTTTTCAATAGCTTATGCCCGTTATGACGACTTCAACCAACTGGAACAAGCCAAAGAAAAAGTGGAAGTTGCT
>Ga0209918_1001744_pt1 | contig 11139 bp, 6 predicted proteins | sample SalPonD_shore_MG_FD_185712 | JGI IMG/M metagenome (GOLD analysis project Ga0209918, IMG submission 185712) | Salt pond soil microbial communities from South San Francisco under conditions of wetland restoration - Salt Pond MetaG... | ecosystem: Environmental > Aquatic > Marine > Intertidal zone >...
GTGAAAGCAAAAATAACAGAATTGTTTGGTAATGAGTCAAACTTAAATTGATTCTACTCGTCATTTTTACCATTTTTGAGGGGAGTTAATATGGATCTTAACTTAGTTAATAAGGTTCTTAACTACCTAAGTTAATAGCTATCTTAACTCAAGTTAAGTCCTATCTTAACAATGTTAATACTGATCTTAACTTATAAAGAAAAAAAGTAAAAACAGAAAAAAAAATAAGTATAAATATGAAATTATGGAATCTTACACTAATTTTTAATTAAGATGCTCCATAATATCTTTTCATAATTATTAAAGCCATTTAATTTTTTTAGCATTGCCTTAAGCTTCTTAAACCTTTCAAGTGCCTCTGCTGTTGTTTTACTGCATATATCACATAAATGAAAAATCGTTTGGTCGTCGTTGGGGTGTTCTATTAGTTATATGATTATGGCGACAAGTTCAGTTATCCGGGCTGTACTCGTACCTCTCAGTTTGAAGTTACGGGAGTATTTATCACTCCTCCTGATGGAGTATATGTTTCTTCCGATGAAATGGCGTTTGTGTTAGACCTCAAAGTGTCCGGGCATTACCTCTATTATGATAGCAACAATTTCGGAGAAGGTGCGGGAGATGATTTCTATGATACGGTATACGTGCTTACGCCCGATCCCATGCCCGATGGCTCCTATTTGGTCTATTCCATTGTCTATAATTATGATGGCGAGCATGATGTCAAACCCTATACGATCGTGGGCAACGGATGGGATTACGAAGCCGATGAAATCTTTACCATTTCTTTGACCAGTTTAAGTTATCCATTCAGTGATACTGTTCGAGAATTTTTCATCGATCATATTATGAATATCTACGCCCTTGAAGAGCAAGACTCTATTTTCGAACTCTATAAATCAACGATGCAATTCGGTTTTTATCCCATGCTCTTCGCGGAAGCACGAAGGGAGACCTATACTCGTGCCTGGGAAGTCTTTGGTGAACGCATGTGGGACGACTTCTGGGAGCAAACCATGATGATTTCCATTGCGATGACTATTGGAGGTATCCTCAAATGCATTCCGTTCACTACTGCTATTGCTGGAGCTGCATTTATGCTTACCTACACAATTTTGATGAAATATTTCATGGATGAGAAAGCCGCAGTTGCTGCTTCAGAGGAGGCAGCTCAAAAATTCTATACCTTGGGAAGCAGAGAAGCCATTCAGTTAAATGACAGAATGATTGCGGATCGCGTCTCACGGGACAGTTCTTTAGCAGCCATACAAGGACACCCCGCGGCTTACTATACCTTAATCCATGGAGGTCCTACGGGACATGACTATACCGCAGAAGTGATCGCCTCGCCGCCCAATGAGATGAGGACATCAAGAGCTACGCTTGGAATGGCTGCCTATGTAGCGACCTTAGGGCAGATTCCCGAACTTTTCTTTGGACTTGATTTCGATTATTCTAACATCGATTATGAGCAATTTACCACCGCACTCTACACCTATAACGATTATCCTTTCTATACCTATTATCATAAGGGATTATTCGGAATTCCCAAGATGTCCGATCCATATCAATATAACACTTTGGGATACGTGGAACAAAAGGTTACGGGCGCCAGTACCGCCATGAACGCCATTTTTGGCGATGCAGAACCCATCTTGGATGAAATACGCCCCGTAAGCTACGATGGTGCGGTACGCTATGTGTTTGAGAAGCGCTCTCATACCTCTCCGGTATCCCCCCTATTCCAGCCTATTGTGTTAAGCGAACCGCGATACAACTTCCTTGAGAAGCTCGGAATGGTTTCACCGGGACATTTGGGCATCACAGTAAAGCATATGGGTTCTATAGGCACTCTTGGCATGAATCCGTACGGGCTCACCACAGCAGAAAGCCTTCACTATGGGGCTAAGATCCCCTTAGCATTCAATAAGACCTTCGGCTACCCCATTATTTCCGTTTCGCTCGCCGTTAAGCACGGTCTTCGTACCATAGACACCATCACTATTCCCGAAGACATGTATGAGGTAAAAGGTGGAGATTTGTTCATTACCACATCCCTAGAAGATCTTGCCAAGACTTCGGATAAATACAATGCGTTTGTAGGTTCCGATGCGGAGAGCATCCCCCACAATATGTATTACACTATAGAAGTAACCTTCCACCGATTTGTACCCTTCTCAGCCGAATACGAGGGCTTAGCTTTAGCGCAAGTGGGACATTATGCGGTCATGGATCAGGTCCATCAGTATACCTTCGCGGAGATTTCCAGCAACATGATCGCCGAGATCGGCTATACGGAAGTTTTGACCCTTATGACCACCTTAGCGTCAGCGCCAGCCATGATCTTTTATTCCTATGCCTCATTTAAGGCAGAGCAAGCAGCAGGTACAACGGTGCTGGAAAAATTTTCCGAAGCAATTCATTCCGTACTGTTTGAAGCATTTATCAAAGCGCCCATTTCCGAAATGATTGAAGAACTCACCATCGATATCATATTAGAGGGGCTCATAGAGGGATACCTCCGAGAATGGGGCTATTCCGACAACTTCGGACAGTGGTGCTCCTTGATTGCGACCAGCGTCCGAGAGGGCGTGAGCCTCAGCAATCGCATTGACAGTTCCATCAAGCATAAGTCAAAGGCAAAGTTCGATTTAGAAGCGAAAGTGGGCAAAATAGAATCCCAATTAGAATCGCAAGATATTAATTCCGAACAAAAGCAAAAACTTCAAGAGGAAAAGCTGGGACTTGAATCGGAAATCGCGGCTCTTCAACAAAAGATCGAGAAAAAACAAGCCATCCGCGACGCCCTCAAGTTAACCACCAGCCTATTGTATGCGGCTGCCACCATGGGCTTCGGCGGATTTTCCTTGGGAGGAATGTCCAACCTTATTAGTACCTCCTACGATCAATTCGTTAAAGAGCCACTTAAACGCGCGATTTCTGGAAATTCCAAGCTGAAAACCATCGCAAAGCGGGAAATGCAAACATCCAAAAAAATGGGGAGAGCGCTGGAGTTAATGAATGATCTCCATCCCGATTCGAAGAAATATAAAGACGTGGAAAAGGCCTATTATCACTTGATATATGAAAGAAACCAATTGAACGCAATGATCGAGCAGATGTCTAAGGCTTCCGATATATCTCAAGATACCAATCCCGATGTAGCCAAGAAAACTTCATCCATTACCACTTCCCAACAAGACACCGATGTAAGCCAGAAGCTTGATTCTTGGAAGGATGAATTTCATAAACATTATCAAGAATATGGAGTGTATGAAGAAACCTCTATAGAGAGAGCAATGACCATTCAAGAGTATTTAGCCAGTCAAAACTTGGATCCCTCGTATGTTGGCGTGCTCGTTGATGGTACTCAAGAAACGGATCCCACCACCATAATAACCCCCGAGAACGAGCTAGTAGTTATGCCTATTCTTGCGGGAGGCGCAGATCAACATAGGATAATGCAGGTATATAATAAGTTAGAAGAATTAGATAGATTTAGCGGATTTGAGTTAGAACGCCTTGAAGAAAGATATGAAGGTCATTTTATCGAGGAGAAGCCAAAACACATAACCAAGCTTAGTTGGTTCTTAAAATATGATTTGCACTTAAGTGATAACCATCTAGTTACGAGTTGGGATGTATATGTGAATGGGGAAAAGATTGAATATTATAATCAACCTAATATCAAGGTTACACCACAAGATACTGTCATGGTTTCTAGTCGAATGGGGATAATGGAAAAAATTCATGATATTGAGAGAAGTATACTGGCTGTGCCAAGTGATAAGCGAATTTTTAGTGAAATATCGGAGATATCACCCGAGGATATCCAATTTTTGGATGCTGTATATGCTCAATTGGACGGGCTATATGTCGAGTCTAATTTTGAGGAAGGTATGAGCCCTTATACGCCTCATTTTCTCGTTTTTAGGGACCGTTTGATAAAATTTGTGGAGGATTATAATATTATTGATTTAAATGGGAAGACTCGTACTCAAGCCGAATATGAAGTTTCCAAAGTGATGACTCCATCTGGTACTGAAACTGCAATTGAGACTAAACTTTCTAAATTGAGGTCGGGGGATCATTTTGATTTGTTTGAAGATACTTTGTTTAGATGGTATGTAGAGCTTGAAGAAGAAATTTATACCAAACTTGGGGGTACTAAACAGGATTATGCTCTTACTGATTTAAAAGTTTTGTTTACTAATCAACTTAAATTGTACGGTCACTTAAAAAAGAATCCTTTATACTTTGATGCTAGGATTACTGTGTATAAAATCGCTCGAATGCTTTATAGTACAGAATATTATGAAACAAAAGAAAATTCAAAATATAGTTATAATGTCGCCTATAAATCTGGATTCCCATTTGCACCGAAATGGTTTAGGTTCAATAATCCTCATCATATACCTAATAAAGGAACATGGTTAGGACATTTGGAAAAAATCGAGAATAGACTTATTGAAAAAGGAGCAGATTCAATGGATTTAGTAATTATTTTGGGAAATGTTAAAATTCTTTTGAGTGCATTCGAGGAAAAAGTTAAACTGCGACGGAATTTTGAAGAAATTTTCAAGGACACTCCCGAAAGTGAACGCAAACAACTTTTAAGAGATATTGTTAATTGTCCTTATACTGATGTATTACAAAGAATTGATAATCAAATTATTTTATCCAGACTCTTATTTAATCATCCTGTTCATGATTATAGAACAGATAGAACATGTTATATAGGTAGATATTTCACGGAATCCCTCGATGCTATAACTTCAATTTATTTTTCTATCATAGCCCAAACAAGTCATTTAACTGTTCAAGATTTTAAGTCCCTTAATCTTGAAATAAGTGAGGCAGAATTGAAACTTCTACAATCCCACATTAGAGATACGGTATTTGAACATATGTGGCAAGAAGATTATTTTGGCAGAGGCTATATAAGTCATAAGGTTGCTAATAAATACGGGAAACATTCAAGAGAATTGATGAGAGCGTATTTTGAGTTCTTTTGTTGGTATTATACAGCAGCGGGTATATATCAAAAGAGTTTAGATTCGAAAGTTATTCCCCAATTTATTCCACTCGATTCTTTAGAAAATATATATGCCAATTGGTTTTCAGAGCAAGATCTTCCTAGTACTCGGTCAATCAAGAAGCTATTCGCAGAGCTTATGTCTTGGAGAAGGCAAGGGATCGAGTTTGCTGATCAAGCTCTTTATGGTTTGATAGATTTTGCCCATTTACAAGAAAGGTTGTCAAAGAAGGCTGTTTCGCAACCCAAAAGATTTACCAATGCAAAAAAATCTTTTATAGCAGAGATAGATAGTATGGGAAATGTTCAGAGGGTTCCTTATGGTTTATCACACTTAGAGTGGATCATCACTGAGGCAATTTTTTATGGCGGTGGTTTTTCAAGTAAAATAGCGAAATACAAAGAATTCCATAAAAGCTATCGATGCTCCCTATTTTCTAAAGGATCTTATACGATGGGTTGGGATGATAATAGTATATATTATAATTATTTTCCTAAATTTCAAAAAGAAGTTGCTCTTATGTCATGGAAAACTCTTAGTGAAGATCCTTATGTGTCTGCGAGGCTTGATCAAACAGAAAAATTAAGAAGGCTTAGGACTACTTTAGAAAGTGATTCAGAGAAACTCAAGCTTATAAATGAGCTGGCAAATCCTCAAGGATGGCCCTCATATATGATTACAGGATACGGGCAGCCTCATCATAAATGGTTCGGACCAGTAGTTTTTCATAGTGAAAAATTAAAAGCAGCGGGAGTCAATGTTATTGTAGCGGATCAACCTATCTCAATTATTAATCCTAATACAGGTGAACTTATTACTGGGCACCCAGATTTCATTATTCAGATTGGGAAGAGGATATATATTTGCGATTATAAGCCAGACTTAGACTTTAATTTTGAATCAGACAAAATTACTAATCATATCGTTGATTCGGTTCCGCAAGTTGCTCCATACGGAGTTATTTTTAAGAAAAATAATTTGCAAAATTTAATAGATCAAGGATTTGAAGTTTATTGTTATACTTTTAATAAGGAAGGTGGAGTTATCTACGATCCGATAGATGCCACTCGGTCCATTGTAAATTTTCTTAGCGAATTCAGGGATGACCTATATCTTCCGTTTGGATTTCTAGCTGATTTATTTGATACTGGGACAATTTTTAACCCTAATTTCGATGGATATTAATATTTTTTATTATTCTAATAAATAAATTTTTTGTTAAAATCGTTAACTTTAAATCTGTAATTGATAATATTTACAATGATAAACGATGGGTAATACTTTAACTTTAAAAAATGGACTTCGAATATATCAAGATGAAGCAGAAGTCTTACAAGAGATAGAGCAGATAACTGGAGAGTCCTTTAGCTTTGTCAATAACATTCGCGCGGAAATACATATGGGTGCTCTTATTGAAAACAAGCATGTCATTAAACTGAGTATCTATCATTGTAAGCTCTCTTCGTTGCCAAAATCAATTGGAAATCTTACTAAGCTTATTCATTTAAATCTTGAGACTAACAACCTTACTGAATTACCTGATTCATTCTTTAATTTAAAGAACTTAAAGGAACTATTTCTTACAAAAAATAAATTCGTATATTTACCAGAAGCCATCGGAGATTTAAGAGACCTTGAATTTCTTACCGTGATGAGTAATTGTCTTAAAAGTGTACCTGAATCTATTGGGGATTTGTTTAATCTTAACTTTCTTAATTTAAGCAATAATAATTTATCGTCGCTTCCCGAAAGTGTGGGGAATTTAAAAAAACTTAGTTATCTCAATTTAGATTTTAACGAGTTTAGTAAAATTCCCGAATGTATTGCTAATTTAAGAAATCTTAGATCTTTAACCGTGGGAGTGAACCATTTGTCTGAAATTCCCGAATTCATTACAGATCTTGAAAAGCTTGTATTTTTACAATTAGCCGGGAATAACATTCATGAAATCCCCGATTATTTTTATAAATTGCGTCACTTAGAAGTATTAAGATTGCATAAAAACGAGTTAAAATACCTTCCTGATTTCATGGAAGATTTCACAAATCTTGAAGAATTAACCGTTTCGAATAATCCAATCCAAAAATTCCCCGATTTCTTGTTTAAATTGCCTAACTTTAAATATTTTGCTATAGATTGGGAGATTAAAGGAAAATTTGCTGAGGAAGTTAAAAACTTGAAACGTGCAGGGGTCAAATTCTATTTTTAATTGAAAAAGTGTTTAGGAGTCAAATTATATTAAATTATTTGATATTTTGCATAGATCACATAATTTTTAAATTGTTTAAATTTTAAATAGTTTTAATAGTTTTAGCTTAAAATTAAAAATGAAATTAGAAATTAAAAATTATTTGATATTTCGCATAAGGCTTATAATAATTAATTGGCATAAATGGTAAAATTTTGACTTTAAATAAAAAATTAAGTGGTTAAATGAAAGATCTTAGAGAAAAAACAAGAAAATCTTAACGATAATAATAAAAATTTATGTAAAATTATTCAAGCCATTTATTAAAAAAATACCTATAAAATTAAAGGATAAAAAAAATCTAATTAGATAATTATCTAATCAATCTTGTAGAAAATCTCTAATAGCAGATAAGTAATCTTCGGTATTTTCCCTTCGGATATTATGCCCTGCACCTTCAACTTTTATCCATTTGAAATTCTTATTTAATTCCAAAACTTTTTTCGCAAACTCATCTTCCATAATTCCTTTCTCAGCTGTAATAAGAAGGGTAGGACACTCTATATTTTTCACTATTTCTTTCCAATTATACGGAAGGGTTAAAGATTTCAGTGATTTACTAGGATTTTGATTTTTGAATTGAACTTTCGATTCTGCCCACGGTTCTAATTCTTTTTCAGACCACTTCGGATTCTGTTTTTTTCCTCTCTGATATATTTTCTCAGCATCTCCTCTCAGAAATAGGTTAAGAAAGATTTTCATTAGAAATTTATAGAACGCTTTTTTAATCCAAGAAAATTCTCCGATTGCAAATCCAGGATCTTCTAAAATTAACTTTTTTACCATATTAGGATACTTTTGAGCTACTATCGTCCCAATATTTCCCCCCATTGAGTGCCCAATAAGACTTAATTTTTTAAGTTCAAGTTTTTCAATTACTGCTTTTACATCATCTGCCATAGCATCATATGTCCAGTCCTCTTTCAAGGCATCTGTTAAACCGTGACCTCGTGCATCGGGCATGATTACATGGTATTGAGCGCTCAATTCTTCTGCAATAGGTGACCAGCACAATCCATTGTCCATTGCTCCATGTAAGAATATAATTGGCTCTTTAACATTTTCACTCTGGTAAAGGTGAACTTTAGCCTCTTCTAATCTAATATCTTGTGATATCCAATTCATTTCTTATTATATAAATTATATTTTTATAAAATTTGTAAAGAAAGTATATTCTTAAAATCTCTGCTTATTATTAGTAAAAAATATTAAAATAAAAATTTATTAATGAATCATCTATTATGCTCATATTTCAAATTAAAAAACATATTTATATAAAAACCTATTAGAAAAAAATTTATATCTCATACTAATTAATTTATATTTATGAGTGATTTAGAACCAGTAAAATTTGATGATTATGAAATTGGCGATTCAGCCACATTTACAAAGACTATAACTGAAGAAGATGTGATGAAATTTGCCGAGATTTCAGGTGATTATAACCCACTTCATGTGAATCCAGAATTTGCGAAAACTCAAATGTTCGGAAAGCAAGTAGCTCATGGAGTTATTAGCGTAGGTTTAATATCTGCTGTTTTAGGTACAAAATTATTTGGTCCTGGGATATTATATGGGGAGCAATCAGCAAGATTTATTAAACCTGTTTATTTCGGTGATAAATTAACAGCAAAAGCAACAGTAAAAGAAAAATTTACGAAAAAGGATGGGAAATTAAAATTTATCAAATGTACAACTCAAGTCTTTAATCAAAATGATGAATTAGTCACTGATGGATTCGGTGTTGTTTTAGTCTTACAATAAAGAAATTATTAGCTATATACTATATTTCGAAATAGAAAGATTCTTACATCAAAAAAGAACATAATCGATTAAGTTGAAAAAAGTCTATATATCTATTTAAAGCTTGATTTATATATTTTTTTTCTTTTTTATAATTTTGGAAGAAATATGTAAAAAATCAGTATTCAATCCCATATCGCGCTGTGATTCCTTGAGAAGAGTAATAATGTTTAATCATTTTCATTTCCGTAATTAAGTCCGCTCTTTCTCTTAGTTTGGGATGCATTTTTTGACCCCCTGTTAAAACCAATTCTACATTGTCTGGTTTTTTTTCAATTAACTTCATAACGTCATTAATATTCACAACACCCATCTCAATTGCAACCCCTATTTCATCAAGAATAATAATGTCATATTCCTTGTCAGAGATTATCTTCTCTGCAAATGCAATCGCTTTTTTTCCCTCCTCCAAATCAATTTTTCCTGGGATTTCTATTAATTCTTTTGTGCCGAATTGTTTTACTTCAAAATTTGGAATATTTTTAATAGCGTCAATTTCCCCATATTTAATATCTCCCTTCATAAACTGAATCATATAGACTTTAAATCCATGTCCAGTGGCTCGAAGACCTTGCCCAAGAGCTGCTGTTGTTTTGCCTTTTCCACGTCCAAAATAAACCTGAATTAACCCTTGTTTTAAGCGCTTTCTAATATTTTTTTACCTCTTTTCTTTCTTTATACAATTTGAATCATAAAATATGTATAATAAAGTGACCAATATATTATTTTTTAATATTATCTAAATTCCTTATTTAGTTGTTAATATCTCATTTAATCAAATTTTTTTTCTTTTGCTTTTCTATATAAATGAAATGTTTAGAAAACTATTAAACAAAAATAAGATTTTCTTTATTAAAGCTAAGAGTGGATTTTGTCTTGAGAACATCTAAATTAATAAGTTTGGAAGAAGCCATCTCAAAATACGTTCGCAATGGAGATCTCATTGGGTTAGGGGGATTATCGTTTTGGAGAAAACCAATGAGTGCATGCAGAGAAATAATAAAACAAAAGAAAAAAGATTTAACAATTTTAACTTTTGTAGGAGGGTTGGATGTTGATATGTTGGTTGCAGCCGGCTGTGCTTCCAAGATACGTTCTTCCTTTGTAAGTATTGAAATTTTTGGAATGGCTAAAAATTATAGAGAGGCGGTTGAAAAAGGAACAATAGAAGTTGTTGAAGAATCTGAGGCTTCAACAGCATTAGGATTAAAAGCTTCTTATTTAAAAGTTCCATTTATGCCTCTAAAGGGTATTATTGGTACGGATTTCACTAAAATTCGATCTGACATTAAAAAATTTAAAGATCCTCTGGGATCAGAAACAGAGTTAATGGCAGTACCTAAAATCGATTTAGATGTTGCCCTTGTACATGTAAATTATTGTGATGAATATGGAAATGCAAATATACAAGGTGCAGTCTGGTTAGATGATGATTTGGCAAAGACAGCCAAAAATACGATAATCATTACAGAAAAGTTAGTAGAAACAGAAGATATTGTTCATTTATCGAGAAATGCTCAAATTCCAGATCAATCCGTTCAAGGAGTTGTCCGAGTTCCCTTCGGGGCTCATCCAACTAGTTGCTTTCCATTCTATACCTTTGATCCTATCCATATTCAAAAATACATGGATATGGATTTTAAAAAATATCAAGAAAAATATATTACTAATAAGTCTCATGCAGATTATTTAGAAGAAGCGGGAGGCGCAAAATCCATATTGGAAATATTACTTTAGGAGGAATAAGATAAAATGAGAAATAATTATACGATTGATGAATTAATGACGGTTTTATTAGCTCGCGAGGTAAAAAATGACGATATTATGATAGTTGGAGTATCCACACCCTTGGTATGGGCTGCTTTTACCTTAGCAAAAGTTACACATGCGCCAGATGCAATTTATCATTATATAATGGGCAATACATTTGTATATGAAGCCAGGCAAGTTTCATTATTATATCTTGAAATGAATTTACATAGGGGATACAAATTCCAGTCATCTAGTGAATGTACTTTAGAATCTCTGCCCTCAGATACCTTAACTACCATA
>Ga0209918_1001745_pt1 | contig 11138 bp, 6 predicted proteins | sample SalPonD_shore_MG_FD_185712 | JGI IMG/M metagenome (GOLD analysis project Ga0209918, IMG submission 185712) | Salt pond soil microbial communities from South San Francisco under conditions of wetland restoration - Salt Pond MetaG... | ecosystem: Environmental > Aquatic > Marine > Intertidal zone >...
AGTTTTTTTGAATTGGAATTGGGAAATAGAACACTTGTAAATGTTTTTGAAAACATCGGAATTTCTGGGTGGTTTTTAGCTTTTTTAAATATTTTAGTGTTAATCGCGATTGCTTCGACCCTTCACGGGATTATATTAGCTTATTCAAGGAATTTATTTTCTGCAGCGAGAGATAGAATGCTTCCCTCATTTCTGGCAAATGTGAATAAGAAATTTACTACGCCTCATTGGTCTGTGAGTTTCTTTTGTATTTCCTCTCTTATACTACTAGTATTTCGCCCTTCCTATGAGGATCTTCAATACTATACTTCACTTACGATTGCGATCCCTAGTGTTATAATTGCATTTGCCCCCTACTTGCTTGGAAAAAAATATCCTGAACTTCTCGAGAAATCAAGATTCAAGATTAAAAAAGGGTACCTAATTATTTTAATAATCTTTAATGTTGGCTATAGTCTGCTTTCAATATTAGCAATAATAGGAATTAAGCTATATATCGTTCTCATAGTTGCAGGTTTATATGCCATTGCAATAATCTATTATGTTGTCAGAAAAAGATGGTTAAAAAAGAAAGGATATGATCTTGATGAAATCTGTAGTCAAATCCCAGAAGAAACAAGGGAAGTAATATAAAAAATATTTTTTAATTCTTTATTTCTTTTTTTTCTTTTAAGCTAAATAACATGACTAGGACTACTAGGAAAAAGAAAGGTTTAATAATATTACTTTAAAATTAATGTTTATTTAGGTCATAAATACTACCTTCAGAATATGTTTGAAATAATTCTCCCCACTCTGTATTCATGAATTTTTTAATCCTGTTTTTGCCTATGGTGGGATACCACATCGCATCGTGATACACGAGTGAGGCCATGATTGGAAGAGCAAAGAAGATTTTATTGTGTAATAAAGGTTCAAGAAATCTCAACCATCCCTTTCGTACTACTTGATCCCCCCATATTATCAAACTTCTTTTAACAGTAAAATCCCAATTTATTTCTGAGATATCTTCGCCTATTATTTCAATCTGGTCAAAATCTCCACATCCGAGCCCTTCATCATGCGCCATTTTAATCGCAGGTAATTTCATGGGCTCAAAGCCAAGCATTTTCGATACCACAGTATCTACCGCAACTTGATCATACCCCGCCAAGATGTAATTTTTGATCCGGGGGATCAAAATTCGGGGTCCAGCACCATCACCACAGACGGTTCCATCTACTATAGCCATAATTTCTGGATGGATTTGTTTTTGAATTATCAATAGATCTACAAGTACTTCTGACATAAATTGATGGCTAAAATGCCTCCGTTTAGTTAACAAGCCTCCAAAGGCATTTTTCATACTTGCAGTAATACCTCCCCTCTTATTGGTTTTTTTGGTCTTCTCCAAGCTTCCCCCTTTCTGTCCCGTATGGCCATGAGTTTTCATTGTTGGTAAATGAATAATTGGTTTATTCAAATAAAATTTTGGGATTTTAAAACCTTCTGGGAAAATTTTCGAATCCAGTACGTGGAGTTCTTTATCTTTATACTTAATGAATTTTTCTCGCAGAGATTCGTAGGATACAAAAGGAATTCGAGTTAAGGGTACAAACCATACACCATATTTTTTTATTATTGGAGCCCAACGATTCTTCAATAAACCTCTCTCTATATTAGTTACTACTGTCTTATTTTCTACTGTAAAAAGTTTCTTTGGATGATAACCATCATCTATCATTGTCTTTAAGACCCCTTCTACTTGCCAAGGTGGACTACTACAAGCTGGGAAAAATTTAGACCAACTTAAATTGAGTTTAAGTATAATTCTCTGTTTTTTACCAAAACTTTCTTCATATTCTGCCATATGCATTAATTTTGCATAATCTTCTATTATGGTTTTAGGTGAAGTCTTTAACACATAAACTTGAGAATTGCTGATCATAATTTTAGAAATTCATAATGATTTTTTACTTTTACTTTTATAACCAATCTTCTAATGTCTTTTTCTCTTTAAAGGACTCGAGAATTTTTTTATTATAATCTTCTTTTATATATCGATTAGGGTCAATTTTAATACCTTTCATATTAGCTAGATCCCTCCATCTTGTCTTCCAACTTAAGGGAATTATTTTATTCGCAATTGATTTCATATTTGAATTTAGAAGAGAAATGAAAAAATCATCTAATTCCTCATCGAATCTTTGAGCAATTGTAAAAAAACCATGAGTTGTATTTAAGATAAAAACTAAATTACTATGATTGTCATTTAATTTGTCTCTGTCTATGTGATGGAATGCAATTTTAGCTGCATTATAATCAGTCCTATCTATAATTTCTCCTGTTAAAACATCAATAAAATGCCAAGAAGGGTTATTCTCCAGAAAAGTAAATAATTGACTCCATGTTTCTATAGATTCGTCAAAGTAATCATTATATTGAATAAGATTTTCTTTATCTAATATTTTAACTACTTGAAAAAGAGCATTTTTTATTTTAAAATCCTCATCAGAAAAATTTGGTGTGTAGCCATGTCTTATAGATAGCCCTAATTCATTTTTTGAAGTTTTAAAATATTTAATCATTTCACTTAGATTTTTAAATTTTGAATTTTGTTCTAACCACTCAGAGACGACGATATGAGAATTATCATAATCTCCAAATTCTCTATTTATTCTTCTCAAATTTTTTGATGTTGGGATAAATTTACCTTTTAATATTTCTTTCTTATTAGTATTAAGAAAATTCCTTATCTGTTCCCTAATATGAGTTCCGAGGAAATTCTCTTTCCAATCCGTAATATTCTCAAATTTTGTATTTTCACTTAACCATCTAACGACTGCTGAAGTTAAATATTTATAATTTTCAAATTCTGGTTTCTCAAGAACAATATTTTTTCTATCTGGGATAAATCCTCCATCTATGATCTGTTGCCTTTTTGATTCTAAAAAATTTCTTACTTTATTTGGGTAAGGATTTAAAAAATACTTTTTTAACTCCGTTATATTTTCAAATCTAGAATTTTCTTTAATCCAATTTCTTACAATATGTGTTAAAGAGTCATAATCTAAAAAATCTTGTCTTAAATCTATTATATTCTGTTTAGTTGGTATAAATCTGCCCTCTTTTATATCTACTTTTATAGAATCTAAAAATGATCTTAATTGTTCATAAGCAGGTATGCCTTTCAACTTCTTTTTCAAATTAGTATAATTTTTAAATGGAGTATTAGATCTTATCCATCTAGATCTTTCTTGAGTAAGACTTTTCATATCTTTCAATTTTTTTTTATTTCTAAGAATATTTTTTTTACTAGGCAAAAATTTTCCTGATAACATTTCATTTTTCATAGAATTTAAATATTTAATCAATTCTGCTTTCTGTTCTTTAGCTCTAATCCTTTCCTTATCAGTTCTAATTTCAAATCTTTTATTATAATCATTCCCCCAAAATTCCTTTGCTCTTTTGTAAATAGCTGAATAAGGAATATCTTTTAATTCTTTAGCAATCTGATGCATAGATTTCTGAGAGTTCCTTTCTTCCAAAAACTTGGCTCTAATTATTTTTTCATTTCGATCAGAATCTAAAATTTTTATAACCTCTTCTTTAAAATCCTTGAAATCCTTTAATGTTTTTTTTAATACGTTTAGATCATTTTCCATGAACTTATTTTTGGAAATAATTTCTACTATTTTCGATTTTTCTTTTAAATTTAGTTTTGTAATTTTATATAAATTCTCCTTTATTAACTTCTTAAATTTTTGTTCAAGAAAGTATAGATAGTAAATAATCAGTTTCCCTCTTTCTAAAATATCCTTTATTTTTTCAATTTCGGTTTCTACCCAATTAATATAATTTTGGGTTATACTTCCCCTCCATATTGCGTTTTTACTTGTTTCATGTTCAAATTGTTTCATTAAGTCTGTTCTTCCTTTTTTCAAATCTTGAATTTCCGGAAAAAGATCTTTAATACCCTTCTTCTTTTGTTTGAATATTTTTAATTTCTCAACTTCTTTTTTTAATAATTGTAATTCCTTCTCTAATTCATATAATCGTACAATCTCTCTAATTCGATTATATGCTATATTGCTTAAGTTGAAAAATCGTTCTAACATCAACTGCTTAGTGGATCGATAAAACTCCCAGCCCCATCGAATATATTGCGTAGTGTGATACGCGAATAGTTTACCAAAAATTTCAACTAAAGTCTCGGTTGGTAATAGACTTAATATAACAATAATCTGTTTTTTTTCGACTTTTGAAATCTCTTCTTTGGTAAGAATCTTCTCTATAACAGCTTTACTTTCTTGATCCAAATCTTTAATACGCGAAAGTTTCTTCTTTAGCATTTCAACCCAATTGATATGTGAAAGTTGAGCAGAAGGTATTGCTGAGGGGTAATAAAGTAATTTAAAATAGGTTAATTTAATAAATAAATGATGCATAAATTTCTCCCTCTCGGCTAACGCTTTCTGTTTTAAATGAGGTTTATTATAAAGGTCTCTAAATGATTTGAGATTAATGAATAGTTGTTTTTCTAAGGGGGTGACACTATCAAATATATTTTGAATGACTTGTAATAACAAAATATCTTTTTCCGTTAGCGTTACATCAGAATAATTTTTAATCAATGTTCTTTTCTTTGTATATAAACGTCTTAAAAAGCTAAATTTTCTTAAAAGAGCCAATAATTCTTGTTTTTCTTGTTCTGAAATACCTTTATTTTCTAAAGTTTCAATCCATTCCCTTAGAGTATGCTCCCACTCTTCTGACAACCCTTTTTCATAGGATTGTCTAATCTCCTCTTGAATATTTTCTAATAATTCTTGTAAATCCCTTTTTTCTTTTTTACTTTCTTTCTCTTGCTCCACATTTTCTTCTTTCTCTATAAATTCCTGCTCTAATCTTTGCTCCGCTTCATTCTCCAATCCTCTATTCTGCTCATTCTTTTTCAATTCCTCTTCTAATTTTTTAGATTTCTCCTCTTTTTCTTTAAGGACTCTCTTTTTACCTTGTAATTCTCTTTGATAGTATTCCTCATTCTGCACTAATTCTTGTTCATGCTCTTGCTCTTTAAATATTTCCTTTTTTCTTTCCTTTTCTTTCTCCTTACTAATTTCAGCTTCTTTCTCTCTGTCATTTAAATATTCCCCTAATTCCTCTTCTCTAACTTCTTCTTTTTTTTTCTCATCCATTTCCTCGTCTATATCAAAAAGAAGCGAATCGTATTGATCCGAGCTTAAATCGTCCATTAGCCATTCGTAAACTTGCTCTTCTGATTGTTCCAATTGTTCATTCATTTCTTCTATAATTTCATCTACCACTATTAATTCCTTTTCTTCCCTTATCTCTTCACTATTTTCATCGAATTCGTCTTGATATTCTTGTTCTCTATTTCTTTGTTCGATAACTATAGGACCTTCCAATTCGCAATAAATTTCACGGATGACGTTATACTCCTTATCATAGTAAATGTCCTCCCCTTGTAATTCTTCCTTTTCCTTCTCTACTTCAGCTTCTTTTTCTTTTAAGATCTCATCTACTTCTTTATCCTCTTCAGTGCCTTCAATAACAGGCTCGATCTCTAATCTTTTCGCATTACCTTTAAATGACTTTTTTTCTTGGACTTTAAATTCCGTTTTTGTTCCCGAATCTTGTTCTTTCTGCTTTTCAGAAAGGTTTTCTTTTATTTCTAAGTCTTCTTTTGCATCATCTAACACTGGTTCTATTTCTAACTTCTTTGCACTCCCTTTAAATGGTTTTTCTTCCTTAGTTTCATCCGCTACACTCTCTCCCTCGATTTCTTTTTCCTTTATATCGCTTTTATCCTCTAATAAACTTTCAATTTCTTTCCATCCCTCTTCTATCTCATTTAATATCTCGTGATCATCGGGGGTTATCTCCCCAAGATCCGTTGCATCTAATATTTCTTTATCTGTATCCTCTAAATTGTTATCATGATCTTCGATTTCGCCCGATTCTTCAACTTCTGAAAGTTCCGATTCTCCATCTTGCAATTCTTGAGTATTTATATCTCCCTCATTCTTTGCATTTTCAGTTACTAATGATGTTGTAAGCGAATCATTTTTATTTTCTGTATTAGTATAATTGTGTGAATCTTCCGATGACGTAGTTCCATCTTCAGAATCTTGATCGCTTCTACTTTCCAAGTCCGTACTTGGATCCCAAACTTCCGGTTTATCGTATATATCTTCTACATTAGAAGGATCCCAATCATCCAGTTTATCATATATATCCTCTACATTAGAGGGATCCCATTCCTCCGATGAATCGGATTCTGTGTCTTGACCAATATCATTGCCACCTTCTTCGGCTTCCTCCTCACCTTCACTTATGGTTTCCTTCGCTTCTTCATTACTTTCTCTTCCTGCATCATCATACGAATAGTCATCATTATAATCCCCTCCATATTCTCCCCCATACTCAGGCATAAAAGGTAAGACTTCCTCCTTTAGATAATTGAAAATCGAATCTATTCATCAAACTTCTCTCTCCACTTTCATGATATAATATGAAAAGGGTTCTAAATTCAGCTAATGCTTTTACCCTGTAAGAAGCTGTTATTACTCTATTTTCACACATTTGTATAGTTACTCTTCTTTTTTAGATTTTAAAACCAATGTTACCTTTAAATCCTATATCTATTTAAATAAAAATTTTTACCAGATAACAGATATTATGAAAGGAGAGAGAGAAGCGTTAATAAATATACCGTTATTCTTTCATCACTCTAACTACGCTCTCTATTTTAAGGATTGGAATTAATTAAGCGCCATTTCAGTTCTATTCGGTTCTTTTATTGATACTCGAACTTAGAAAACAGATTCATTCTTTCATTTAATATGTATGATATTATATTTTGCTTTCTATTTATTTCCAGATATTATTTTTTTCATATATTCAAAAAATGTTTGAAACCTTTCATTCGATTTTACCAAAATATTATTTATATCAACATATTCTTCAATGGTGAGAGTAAAATATCGTTCAATTAATTCCGCAATTACTGTATCCTGGATGAATTGTTCTGGTGTAAACTTTTCAGTCTTACAATATGTTCTTAATGCTTCTGAATACTCATGAGGGAGCGAGACTAAGATTTAGTTTAAGAATTATTTTTTGTTTTTTATTTAATTTTTTCTCGTAGTCCGCCATATGCATTAACTTTGCATAATCTTTCAACACTGTTTTCGGCGAAGTTTTAATAACAAATATCTGGGAGTTTTCTTTAGACATTTCTAATATTTTAAAAATATAATTCTTTTTTTACTTTATTTATTATTGTTAAAAAGTGAACAAATGGAGAAGATAAATGCCCTTGGCTTTTAGAATTCTTGTTTAAAAGTTCATTTTTAATATTATCTGGAGTAATGCTTAAGTTTGTCTTAATAAATGTATATCCATTTCCTATTTCTTTAATAGTATGGGCATCTGAACCCCCCGTTTCAAATAGATTGTATTTATTTTTAAATTTTTCTGCTTTTTTTATACAATATTTAAAAATAGTACGGGAATTCATAATCTCTACGCCGTCTATATATTTATCAATTATATTTTTGGATAAAAGTTTCATTTTTAAATGATTGTCTCTTAGAAAATCAAATGGGTGAGGGATTACTATTACTCCATTATTATCTTTAATTTTATTAGCTATTGTAAAAAAATCATTATCCTTACAATCTATTTCCTTATCGATAAAGAGGGCTAAAACCTCTCCGATATTAGTTTCAATTTCCATACCAGGAATGATTAAAAGATCATTCGATTCTGGGTATTTTTTCAATACATTATAAGCTTTCATACTATCATGATCTGTAATTGCGAAACCGTCTAATCCAATTTTTTTAGAATATATAAGGAGATCTCTTGGTTTTATTAATGAATCCCCGGAATATATTGAATGTACATGTAAATCTAATTTTATGCCCTTCATAAGATTCAAATTTGAAAAAGGTTTAGAGAAATAAATTAAATAGATTATTAATAATATTCATTATTTGGTCATAATAAAAAGAATATAATAATATAGCACCAAAGATTAATCCTGCAATAATTATACCCTTATCAAGAAATACCTTTTCCGTATTGCGAGCGATTTCTGGTTTTGTAGAAGTTAAATACATATATCTCATAAGTATATATAACACAATCGGAATTGTGAGAATAGTAACATATTCATTTATATGTACATGAGTAGCGCTAAATAGATCAAATTTAAGGATAAGATAAAGACTATAGGTGATAAATATCGATCCCGCCATTAAGATATGTAAGTGGTCTAAAAGCTTCAAAGAATAGGCATTATATACTTTTTTATGCTTAATAGCATCCTCTTGGTTTCCTAAAGCACTTAGATCCCCTTTTCGTTTAGCGATCACGAGAAATAATGCAATTTCATAGATTGATAAAATTAACCATGCAGAAATAAACTGATTAATGAGAAAGCACCCCGCCAATGCCCTCCATACATATCCCAAAGATAATGTTAAAATATCAATAAAAACATAATTTTTCAATAAATGAGAATATAATTGACCCGTAATTAGCATTAATAATAATATAATACCAAATTCAAGGTTTGGAACTAGAAAAATAAGACATAATAATATTATGACAACCAGTAATATTATAATAATAATTGCAGACCGAATAGATAAATCTCCCGATGCTAGAGGCTTTTTTTTTAGTTTTTCTGGATATTGTTTATCATATTCTATATCAACTATATCATTAATGATATAATTAACTGAAGATGTGAGCCCTAGCAAGAGGAATCCGATAATCAAAGAGAAATAATATGGATAATTAAATAAATTTTCACTAAAGAAAATTCCAAGAAAGATTAATGAATTCTTATAATATTGGCGGAAGCGTAATAGCTTAATAATACTCTTTAACTTTCCGAACATATATTAAAGAGTAAAAAAATTATTAAAATTAAAATTTATTGAAATATAATCTTTTCTGGTCTTAATTTTTGTAATAATTTATAAAAAACTTTCGAGAAGATTGACAATTCTGATTGTTTTTGAATCATTCCCGTTTTATATTTAAAGTTAATAAAATCAAGTTCATTTAGTTCAAGTTGTTTGAGCTTATTAAAAATTGTGCTAATTGCAATTATTATTGCCGTTTTATCAATCTCAGGATCATATTCTTTACTTTCAGAAGGAGCAGTGTTATATTCAATAGTTTTGATATATCCTATTTCTATATTATTCACTGGTTTTTTAAGAAAAAAATAAGCCAGTATATGATGGTTTTTAATCCATTCTAATAATTTTATATCCCCCTCTTTTAATTTATTCTTTTTAGTCATTGGAATATGAATTCTTTGAGGGAAAATGATTATATCTTTAATAGAAATTGATAAAATATCATTTTTTTCTTCTTGATCGATATTCCCTTTTAATTCAAGGGTTACGTGATTATTAGCAGAAGTATCAACATTTATGCATTTAAAAATCTGTAATTCTCCTTTTTTCTTGAGAAAAATAGATTTATCCCTAAATGATTCAATGAATTCTAAGGGACAAGGGAGTTTAGTTTTTTTTATTGATTTTCTAATAATGTTCCCATCTTTATCAGAAAAGATATAATCTCCTTTTGTTGCAGAAGGTTTTAATTCGACATCATTTAGTAATAATTTGTTATTTTCTATATAATAAGAACTATTAAACCTAATTTTAGTTCTGGAATAGAGAGATACACTTAAAGTTTCAAGTTTTCCTGTTTTTAAATTTTGTATCAAATAATATTCGGGATCGCACACATTATCTTGGAATTCAATATCTATTAGTTTACCTATGAGTATTTCCTTAGTTATAAGATTTCGAAAAAGAAATTCTCTTCCTAAAGCTAATCTATAATGTTCTTTTATTTTTAGATCTTCACATAATTGAGCAATATTTTCGATCTTAAAATATTCTTTGAACTTATTGGTTGCGATCTTCTTTATTCTCTCTCGAGCCTCTAAAGATTTTTTAGCATATTTTCTCTGTGTAGATCTTCTTAAACATATAATAGGTAATATTGCTTCTTTTGCTGGCTTTATACTATTCTTGTCATTCAATATTGCAACCAAGCGATGGTATGTTAATGGATGCGAGTTTAAAAAATTACTGAGGAGCGAAATACGAGAAGGATTTATCATAGAATTATTAAGATGTTTAGCTGTATCAAGATAATCTAGCATCTGATTTTCTTTTGTTATTTTTTCTTTACATAATAGCATAGTATTTAATCCAAATTCTCTTCCTGTAGCATAAAAACTTTCTAAATTGTAAAGAGCTTTTGCTAATTCAACTTGATATCCGGATCGTTTTGCCCTTAAATCTGCATATCCTTCTAAAATTCTTACAAAGAAATAGAGAATTATATAAATCCCAATATTAATTAAGATAAAATACATAAAGGGAATTTGAGGATTTCCAAAGGAATAATCATACATAGTGGCAGGGATTCCAAATAGCATTCTAAATAATAAATCCCCAATAGTTATTAAGGCTAATATTAATGTATGATTTCCTTTCGTATGAGCCAATTCATGGGCGACTATTCCTTTTAATTCATCTTCAGGAATATTATTGATATCTTCTGCTATAATGGCAATTCTTCTATCAAAAAAGGGACCATAAGCCATTGCATTAAGGATTGGATAGTTTCCATAACCAATTTTAACTTTTCCATTAATAGCAATATTATTTTTCACCTCATTTACAATTCTATTAAGTTGATTGTTACGAACTCTTTTTATTCCTAATAATTTATCAAGAAAAATTCCAGAAGAAAAGTATACTAAGATATTTACAAATATTAATACGATATAAATATAATCAAGGAAATTAATTGGAGTATATTGGTTAATAAACACAACTATTAACCATCCAATAATATAGAGAAAGAGTGTGAGATATTGTGGGCTCATAAATCGCCATACTATGATATATTTCCTTCCAAAAAGTATAAACCCAAGAATAAGGATAATCCAAAACGAAAATGCAAATGATGTATTAAGAAAAAAAGGATTCTCAAGATAAAAGGATATTATTCCTGCAATAAAGATAATTGTATAAGTTATCAAGGATATAATCAAGATTTTATTAATAACAGGATATTCTTTTAATTCCCAAACT
>Ga0209918_1001746_pt1 | contig 11138 bp, 11 predicted proteins | sample SalPonD_shore_MG_FD_185712 | JGI IMG/M metagenome (GOLD analysis project Ga0209918, IMG submission 185712) | Salt pond soil microbial communities from South San Francisco under conditions of wetland restoration - Salt Pond MetaG... | ecosystem: Environmental > Aquatic > Marine > Intertidal zone...
TAATCCGCTGCAGACCTTCTCGCAGGCAATCGAACTGATGCCCGACAGCGATCGACCGCGCGAACGCGAGATGCGCGCCATCATGATGGAGGAGGTCGGTCGGCTCAATCGCCTGATATCGAGCATGTTGAATTATGCACGGCCGCTTCAGCCGAAACCGCAGTCGATTGATGTGTCGACCCTGTTTGAGACCACGATTCGTCAGGTCGATATGCGGGATATGCACCGGATCCGGTGGCAGTGCGACTGCCGTTATCTTCGGATCGATGCCGACCATTTCCGCCTGTTGCTCGACAACCTGATCCGGAATGCCATCACGGCGAGCCCTGAACCGGAGAGTGTTCAGGTAAAGCTCTATGAGGAGGCGGCTACGGGCTGCTGGTATCTGGAGGTCTCCGATGAGGGTGGCGGCATTCCCGACGATGTCCGGAAACATCTGTTCGAACCCTTTGTCACCAGCCGTCCGGCCGGCTTCGGTCTCGGGCTGGCGACGGCCTGGCAGGTCTGCCAGGCCAACCGCTGGCAGATCCGTTGTGAATCGACGGCACGCGGCTCCCGGTTTGTCGTCAGCGGCAGGGCGGATGAGCGTGCCTCCCAGATGTTGATGCAGGAGGCCGAATAGATGGCTGATATCCTGCTGGTGGAGGACGATACCAATGCCCGCCGGGTCATGTCGCTCAGTCTTGAGTCCGGAGGATACAGGGTGGTGGACTGTGCTGGTGTTGAAGAGGCGGAGAAGCAGCTGCGTTCCGGTGCGTTCGATGTTGTGCTGACTGATCTGCGCATGCAGCGCAAGGATGCCGGTCTGGAGGTTGTGCGCATGAGTGGGCAGTTGCAGCCGGCGGCAAAGGTGGTGCTGATCACTGCCTATGCTAGTGCCGAGACGGCGGTGTCGGCGATGAAGTTGGGGGCGTTCGACTACCTGACCAAGCCGGTCTCCAGCGAGGAGCTGAATGCCGCGGTCGAGCGGGCCCTGGATGTCGGCGATGCGGCTGCAACGCCGCCTTCGGAGGAGCTTCCCGAGGGCTCCCTGATCGGCGTCTCGCTGGCGATGCAGCGGGTGCGCGAACGTCTGCAGCGTGCATGCCTGCGCGATTTTTCGGTGCTGATCTCGGGTGAGTCCGGTACCGGCAAGGAGACGGCGGCCCGGTATGTGCATGCCCATTCGGCGCGACGTCACGGCCCCTTTATTCCGATTCACTGCGCTGCCATTCCGGCCGGAGCGTATGAGTCGGAACTGTTCGGACATTGCCGCGGTGCCTTCAAGGGAGCCGATGCGGACCGGGCCGGGTTGATCGAGGCGGCAAACGGCGGCACGCTCTTTCTCGACGAGGTGGGGGATATACCGCTCTCCATCCAGGCGGAGCTGTCGCAGGTGCTGCAGGCACAGACGGTGTGTCGGTTAGGCGAGGAGACGCCGCGCGAGGTCGATATTCGTATCATTGCGGCCACCAGCCGGGACCTCGGTGAAGCGGTCCGGGCAGGGCGATTCCGCGAGGACCTCTTCTACAGCCTCAACGTGGTACCGGTTCATATGCCGCCGTTGCGTCAGCGGCGCGAGGATATTCCGGAGTTGCTGGCATATCTGCTGAGGCAGATGAGCGGGTCGGAGGAGTCACTGCGTGTGACACCCGCCTGCGTCGAGCGCGTGTCGCATCTCCCCCTGACCGGTAATGTCCGTGAGCTGGAGAACCTGTTACAGCGTATGATTGCCCTGTCCGACGGCAGGGAGCTGAACCTGTCGGTGCTGGGCGAACTGCAGGGGCAGTCGGCCGCACCGGCCGAGATCTCCCTGCAGCGGATGCAGCAGCAGGGCATGAATCTGGACCAGTGGCTGGAGCAATCGGAGGTGCAGCTGATTGAGGAGGCGCTGGCCCGGTCCGACGGCAATATCACCCATGCCGCCGAGATACTGGGTGTGAGTTTCCGTTCGCTGCGTTACCGGCTGCGCAAGCTCGATATTCGGGAGGATCAATAGTTGGAGTCTGATATCTGGATACTGGTACCCCTTTCGATCCTGCTGGGCCTCATGGTCGGCAGTTTTAGCAATGTGGTGATCCACCGCCTTCCGCGCGGCGAATCGGTGGCCTGGCCGGCCAGCCACTGCCCCGCATGCGGACATGACATCGCCTGGTACGACAATATCCCCGTTGTGTCATATCTGTTGCTGCGCGGCCGCTGCCGGCATTGCCGGACGGCGATCTCCGGGCGGTATCCATTGGCCGAAGTGGCCATGGGCGTGACCTGGGGTTATCTGGCGTGGCATTTCGGCTGGCATCCGCAGCTGGCGATGGCGCTGGTGCTAGCCACGGCATTATGGGTGTTGACCTGGATCGATCTGGAGACCGGGCTGCTGCCCGATGCCATCACGCTACCTGGGATCGCTGTTGGACTGGGCTTTTCGTTCTGGTTTGGGCACGGTCCCGACGGGATCATTGGGGCGGTGGCCGGCTACGGGATCTTCTGGCTGGTGGCGAAGATCTTTCTGCGCATCACCGGTCGCGAAGGGATGGGCTACGGCGATTTTAAACTGCTGGCCATGCTCGGCGCTTTCCTCGGCTGGCAGGCATTGCCGCTGATCATTCTGCTGGCATCGGTCAGTGGTGCGGTGATTGGTAGCCTCTATCTTCTTCTGAATCGCAGTCAGATGCAGAATCCGATCCCCTTCGGCCCCTATCTGGCGCTGGCTGGCATGATCTGGCTGCTATGGGGGGCGGAATGGATGCACTGGTATGTCGGTATGATGACCCGATGAGCGGTTCGATCCCGGCGGTGGGGCTGACCGGTGGCATTGGCAGCGGCAAGAGCACGGCGGCGGCGGTGTTTGAGATGCTCGGTATTCCGGTCCTAGATCTCGATGGTGTCGGACGTGATCTGGCGATTCCCGGGAGCCCCCTGCTCGATGAATTGGTGCAGGCCTTTGGCGCCGATATGCTGAGGTCGGACGGCTCGCTGGATCGTGCCCGTCTGGCCGAATACTGTTTTTCCGATGCCATTCGCACACGGCGATTGAATGAGATCATGCATCCGCGCATCTGGGATGAGGCGGGGCAGTGGCTTCAGAGACAGCGGGCGCCATACGCCCTAATCGAGGCCTCGGTGCTGATCGAATCGGGAGCGGCTGCGCGGATGGACGCGGTGGTGGTAGTGCTCGCCGGCCTTTCGACGCGTCGGCAGCGTATCCTTGGCCGGCGTGGCGTGATCCGCGCGATATTCGATGCGGTGGTGGCGCGTCAGTGCGACGATGAGGTGCGTGCCGCGGCGGCCGATTTTACCATCCGCAACGAGGCGGATATGGCGTCGCTGAAGCGACAGGTGCAGCAGGTCCACGACCGCCTGTTGTACCGTTTCGGAGCGGTGTGACCATCATCTTGACACCATTCCGATTAATGTGTAGCAAGTCCGCAAGTCGCTTTTCCGGCGCTCCTCCCTGTGTTTTAAATAATCTAAGGTCCACTAAAAAAATGGAGATTGCATGCAGTCAACTGATTCCGATGTGAATCCGGAAGCCACGGTTGGTGAAAAAGACGTCGAGCAGGCGTCCGTTCCACAAGCTAAAGGCGAATCCGCAGGTTCCTCCTCTTCCGAGTCCAAATCATCCAAACGCCAGAATGGTCGCGGCCGCAGGCGCGAAAATCGCGATAACGATTCTCGGCCGCGCCGTCGTAACAAGAACGAACAGCAGCAGGAGGCGCCGATCTCGGAAGAGGCTAAGGGCGTGCAGATGCACCTGCGCGAAGTCGCCTCCATGACGCCGCAAGCGCTTCTGGAACTGGCCGATTCGCTGGGGCTGGAGAACGCGGCCGGCATGCGCAAGGCCGAGCAGGTCTTCGCCATTCTCAAGGCGCATGCACAGCGCAGCGGTACGCTCTACAGCGAGGGCGTGCTGGAGATCCTGCCGGACGGTTTCGGTTTTCTACGTTCTCCCGAGGCCAACTACCTGGCCGGACCGGACGATGTCTATGTCTCCCATCATCAGGTGCGCCGCTTCTCGCTGCGTACCGGCGATACCATTACCGGCGAGATTCGGGCGCCGCGCGAGGGCGAGCGTTACTTCGCGCTGAAGATGGTCGATACCATCAACGGCGAGGACCCGAAGGTCGCCAAGACGAAGGTGCTGTTCGACAACCTGACCCCGCTCTACCCGGACGAGCGCCTGGGCATGGAGGTCGAGGGCTCGAACGACATCACCGGCCGGGTCATCGATATCGTCGCGCCGATCGGCAAGGGGCAGCGCGCCCTCTTGGTGGCGCCGCCCAGAACCGGCAAGACGATGATGATGCAGTCGATCGCCCACTCCATCGAGGCCAACTGCCCCGACGTGATCCTGATGGTGCTCTTGATCGATGAGCGTCCGGAAGAGGTGACCGACATGAAGCGGTCGGTGAAGGGCGAGGTGGTCTCCTCGACCTTCGACGAACCGGCCCAGCGCCACGTGCAGGTGGCCGAGATGCTGATCGAGAAGGCCAAGCGGCTGGTCGAGCACGGCAAGGATGTGGTGATTCTGCTCGACTCCATCACACGTCTGGCGCGCGCCTACAACACGGTGGTGCCCTCCTCCGGCAAGATCCTCTCCGGTGGTGTGGATTCCAATGCCTTGCATCGTCCCAAGCGGTTCTTCGGTGCGGCCCGCAACATCGAGGGTGGCGGCAGCCTGACGATCATTGCCACGGCACTGGTCGACACCGGCAGCAAGATGGACGAGGTGATCTTCGAGGAGTTCAAGGGCACCGGCAACATGGAGATCAAACTGGATCGCAAGCTGGTCGACAAGCGTGTCTTCCCGGCCATTGATATCGCGCCGTCCGGCACCCGTAAGGAGGAGCTTCTGACCGACCGCGATACGCTTCAGAAGATCTGGGTACTGCGTAAGATTCTGTCGCCGATGGGCACGATCGATGCCATGGAGTTCCTGATCGACAAGCTCAAGCAGACCAAGAATAACGACGAATTCTTCGAGAAGATGAACCAGTAGATCGCGTCGAGATGCTGATCAATCGCATCCTGCTCTTGATCAGAACACGAAGGAAAAGCCTGGTGCTGTTTCAGGGGCAGGCGTAGCGATGCGGTGTCCCAAGTGCGGCCATGAGCAGGCCGAGGGCCGGAGCGAGTGCGGTGGTTGCGGCATCATCTTTCACAAGTACGAACGGGCGATGGCCCGGCGTGCCGCGCACGCGCAGCAGGCCGATGCCTCGGGGGGTTCGGTCGGCCGCGTGCCTCTGGCGGGGCGGATGCTGCTACTGTTATTGCTCGGCTACTGGAGTCTTGTCTTTGTCGCCGCGCCGATCGGGGCGAATGCCGCCGGCAAGAGCGTGCTCCACCTGGTCAACCTGCCGTTTCACGAATTCGGCCATATCCTCTTTCGTCCGTTCCCGCCGGTGATCACCTCGCTGGGCGGCAGCCTAGGACAGCTGATGATGCCGCTCATCTGCCTCTTCGTACTGCTGTTTAGGACCAGGGATCTGTTCGGCGCAGCGGTCTGTCTCTGGTGGTTTGGTGAGAACCTTCTCGATATCGCACCCTATATCAACGATGCGCGCAGCCTCTTGTTACCGCTTCTCGGCGGCAACTTCGGCCATAGCTCTCCTTATGGCTTCCACGACTGGGAGTTCATCCTGACCGAGACGGGCCTGCTGAACCGGGACCATCAGTTTGCTATGGCGGCCAAGGTGACGGGGAGCCTGACCATGATGATTGCCCTGCTGTGGGGGCTGGTGGCGATGTTCCGACCGGTCAGGTCGGAAGCGGGGTGAGTTGTGCGGCCAGATCGGTGACACTGGCCGCCTGAAAATGCCATTCGCCGGACGTTTCCTGCCGCTGGCTGATCCATGCCGTCCGGGTGCCGAGTTTGCGGGCGGCGGCTAGGTTGTCGGCCATGTCGTCAATGACGAGGGCACGATCCGGCGTCACCTGCTCCCTGGCCAGAAGCATGGCCAACGTGTCGCTGCAGGGCTTGGGGGTATAATTGTTGAAGCGGATGTCGTAGATGGCATCGAAATGGTGGCCGATCGCCAGCGAGGCCAGCACCCGTTCGGCGTGTTCCCGGATGCCGTTGGTATGGATGACCTTGCGTCCCGGCATGGCGTGTAGTGCCGCATCCAGCGTCGTATCCGGTTCCAGAATCGTCTCCACATCGATGTCGTGCACGTCGTGCAGAAATGGTTCCGCCTCCATGCCGTGGTGCAGCATCAGGCCGCGCAGCGTGGTGCCGTACTCCCTCCAGTAACGGATGCGCAGGGTGTTCGCCTCCTTGTCGCCGACACCGAGCTGGCGCGAGACGAAGGCGGTCATGCGCTGGTCCATGCGTGCGAAGACGCCGTTGTCGGCGGCGTACAGGGTGTTGTCGAGATCGATGACGGCGAGATCGAACGGCATCGATTTACTCTATCAATTCAGGCGATGCTTGCGAACAAGGGTGTCATGTATCGTCGCGCGCTGCTGTTACCATGGCATCGCCGTTTGTACCGACCGACACGTGCAGATCGATCGGCCGGCAACAGATCTGGCAATCCTCGATGTATCTCTGCCCGCCGGCCGAGGTATCGATCAACAGGGTGACCGGTTCGCCACAGTAGGGGCAGCGGATTTCGATGTTCTCCAAAGCGTTCATGCCACGAGTGTAGCTGTCGACCCCCGAGTGTGTGCGCCTCCCCGGGAAGCGGAGCGCGATCAGAAAAAGGGCGTTACGTTTTCTTGTTGGACTTCTTGCCCTTCTTCTTTCCGCCCTTCTCTTTTTTCTTTTTGGATTTGTCTTTCTTCGCCTTTTTCTTGTCGTTCTTGCCGCTCTTTCCCTTCTTAGCCTTGGCCGTTGATGCCTTAGCGGCCGGCTTCGATGTGGTCGCCGTGGTAAAGATGGACATGCCTTTCTCCCGGAAGATGGCGAGAAGATAGCGTACCTGTCCGAGCGTCAGTCCGGTCTTCGTGGCCGCCGCCGTCTGGGTGGCGCCTTCGGTCAGCGCCAGCAGTGCTGCGGCACGTCTCGCCTCAAGGCCGGTACCGGATGCGGCGATTTTCTCGCAGGTGTTCTGTTCGGATTTCTTCAACAGCTTGTTCGCCATGGTGTGTCTCCCCGCCCGGATTTCTTGAAAACCAATTTAGACGCGGCCCTTACAAGAGTCAAAAGTCACGGGAGGGGATGTGATGTTCACGAACGGTAGAGCCTGGACACCGCGGTCATGTTGAGTTCACCGTCGCCACGTCTCTTCGCCGCTACGAAGATCTCTCGGGCGGTCTCGGCCATCGGGACCTGTGAGGCATGCGATTCGGCCATGTCGGCGATGTATCCGAAGTCCTTCTCGATTAGTTCGACCGGGAACATGGGTGCGAAGTTTTCCGCGACCATGCCGCCGCCGGCCATCTTGGCCACAGGACTGCAGACGGGTGTGGCGGCGAAGATCTCAGCAGCTTTGGCCGGATCGACACCGAGCCTGTCGACGAAGCCGAGCAGCTCGCCCATCGCGGCGACCTGGATGCCCAGCATGGCATTGACCATCAGTTTGACGGCGGCGCCGCTTCCCGCCGGTCCGGCATGATGCACGGCACTGCCCATCGTCGTCAGAACCGGTGTGGCCGCCTCCACATCCTTGGGCTCGCCGCCGACTATGTAGACGAGCTGCGCTGTCTCGGCCTGGGGTCGCGAGCCTGAAACCGGCGCATCGATGAAGTCGATGCCCCGTTCGCGGCAGGTCCCGGCCAGCTCCTGCGCCCAGTCCACCGTCAGGGTCGAGCTTTCGATGGCCATGGCGCCCTTCGGCATGGCCGCCAGCGCGCCGGTCGCCTCATCGAGCCAGACATGGCGGGAGGCCTCGTCGTCGCGGACGATGGCGATGACAAAGTCCGCCTCCCCGACAGCCTCGGCCGGAGAATGGGAGGCCCTGGCACCGGCCTCCACCAAGGGCGTCGTCTTTTCCGGGGTGCGGTTCCATACCGTGACGGCGTGTCCCGCCCTGAGCAGGTTGGCTGCCATGCGCGATCCCATGGCGCCGGTTCCAAGCAGTGTCACGTTCGGCATCGGTGTCTCCTTTTCGGGGGTCTGCTCTGACATGTGTAGACCTCTCCTGCGGGGGCGTCAAAGCGTCGTTGTGGCATCGGGGCCGTGATCAGGCTTCGTTCGGTCCCGTCTCCCGGACCAGTTCGAGGAGTGTCTCCGCGTATTGATCACCGATGCGCCTCTGCTTGCGCCACTCCCTGGCCCGGCGGGAGGCCTGACGGGCGATGGGAAGCCACTTGTCGGGATCGTCCTGCATGCCCTGTCGCGCCTGCGTGATGAAGTATGATAGGGCCGCATCGGCTGGTTTGAGGCCCGCGCTCTTACCCTGTCTGACGGCATCAAACATCAGGTCCTCCTCTGATTTTTGAGGGTGCGAGATGGGGCCGGCGAGTTCCGAAAGCGCATTCATGAATCGTGAAGCGTAGAACATCCCGTGGACTCCTTTTAGCCTTTTTCAGGCTGTTGATGCGATGGGAATTGAATCCCCGGGTATGAGTCTTGTCAAATGGGTCTTGGGCGGAGGCGCCATTTACGCCGCCGGGATGATCGGGCGTCCGCCGGAAACCGCATTACATGGGGTGTTTGATACCCGTCCTTATCAGCCACCAGTTGACTGGAAGGCTTGTCAGAAAGCCTGCCAGCATGGCGATTTGCATCATGAACCAGAATGTCGGCCTGCTTTTTTCCAGTTCGTGTCCGAAGAGTACAAACGTCGTGAGGGCCATCCAGCCATACATGCCGATCTGCCAGACGCTCAGGGAGAGGATATCGGCCTTGAAGGCAGAGATGAAGCCCTGCATCGGGGACAAATTCCGCATCGGCACAATGGTAAAATACTGAAAGACAATGCCGAAAAGGACCGCGGCGATGAAATCAAGCGCCCAGGCGGCAAATATTTCGTGGCCGAAGAGTGACAGGGGGATGAAGGCAAGCGAGCCCTCCACAATCAGGTCGCCCAGCGTGCATCCACTGCCACAATGGGTTGCGGCGAGGGCCACGCGCTTCCAGTCCGTAGAAGGTTGTTCGGCGGTGCTGTGTTTGTGATGTCGCGAAGCTCTTCCGGCTCGGAGATAAAACCACAGGCCGATCGGCCCCGAGTACAGGGTGGTGATGGGCCACACCATGTTCATAATCCACATATGTTGGCGGCGCCCGGCCAGGATGTCGGCCAGGATCACCAGAGCACAGATCACTCCTGATACTAGGGAGATGATTGCCAAAGTGGAGAGCCATCCGGGCACGGTCATATGTTCATGAATCCATTCGACCTTCGATGGGGGGTCATCGCAGGTTTCAGGGGTGCAGGGCTGCGAAGTGGCCGATGGTCGCCATAGGTCTTGATCAACATCTTCAACACTGACCGAAGGCTACAGCGGCGTGTCTGTCAATGCCGGGCAGCGCGGATTAGTCCCCCGGTGTGTGGAAGCGGGGTTGTCGATGGCTGGCTTGCAGGTATGGAAATGAAAGGAGCGGCACCGGTTGCACGGGCCGCTCCTTCACATGTGCTATTCCAGAATGGTGCGGGCGTTGATCGCCTGCACGGGTCGGTTGTTGGGATGGTGCATCACCTCGGCAAACCGGGCGATCTGCGCCTTCGAGGCCGACACCGGCTGCTTCATAACCAGCCAGCGCACGCCCTCGGTGCAGGGCGGCGTAGTCAGGGAACCGTTGAAGCGATAGTGGTCCCGGTTGTCGGGCAGAATCCCGGTTGGCGAGATGGCCGAGGCCAGCATTGATTTGTCGCCCGCATGCTTCGGCATCTGTGCCCAGGCCTTTCTCAGCGCCGCGTTGGCACGGCCTTCGGTGAACATCACCGCTACGACGGCCAGATTGCCATCCTTGTCAGCATGGACCAGATGCGCCTCCATCGGAAACGACTGGCCGCGAATGTGGTTTTCGCTCGGCGCATGGAAATGAAACTGTTTGAGCTCGAACTCCCGGCCATCCACCCGGATGCTGCTGCCAGGATGAACATTGACCTGCACGGCATGACCGTTGTTGAGGATCTCCTTGCCATTGCTGATGTAGCGGAAGGCAATCGGTTTCATATCAGCCTGAATAAAGCCGGTCAGATTGACGGGGGACTGGTTCTTGCCGGCACACGCACCGTATTCGGGTGTCAGGGTGGCCCAATGCGCCGGTCCCGTGTGGCCGGAATAGCCCCAATGGGCGGCCTGGGCGGAGAATGCCGGGCTCGAAAGCATCAGCATGCCGATCGCAAAAAAGGTTTTCTTCATCATTAGCCTCCAGAGTGGATTCGTTTTTTTGGTATGGGTATGTACCGAAAACCGGCTGCTTCAGGTTCCCTTTGGCCCCGGCCTCGGCGGGAGGTCCATCTCCTTGTCCATGATTTCAGCATGGTAATGATTACAGAACGATGAAATTGCCATTCATGATCAATCGGCTATTTTTCAGGGATATGGACGAGTCGATTCGGCATCTGCTGATCCTCGGTTGCGGCTATGTCGGCGAAAGGCTGGGCAGGGTCGCCATCGAGCGGGGAGCGCGTGTGAGCGGCACGACGCGCTCTGAGGCGCGTGCCGATGCGCTGGCAGCCTCCGGGATCGAGCCGGTGATTGTCAGTTCGCCCGCCGAACTTCCGGACGAACTGCTGCAGCAGTGTGATGCGCTGGTCGATTCAATCCCGCTGGTGCGCGACGAGGCAGGCATGCACGCCCCGCAGCTGGAGTGGCTGCCGCGGATCGGGTCGAAACTCTCCCATATCCGGTGGGCGGGCTACCTCTCCTCCACCGGCGTCTATGGCGATGCGGGCGGTGCATGGGTCGATGAGACGTGCGACTGCCGGCCGACCAGCCAGCGGGGAAGGCAGCGGCTTCGGGCCGAGTCGGCATGGCTCGATGCGGGTCTGCCGGCCGAGGTGTTCCGCATTGCCGGCATCTACGGGCCAAGGCGGAATATCATTCCGAGGCTGATGTCCGGCGAGTACAAGGCGGTGCGCTGGGAGCCGCCGCACTGGTCCAACCGGATTCATGTGGATGATATCGTCGACGCCCTGATGGTCGCGATGCAGCGGCCACGGCCCGGCCGTATCGTCAATCTGGCCGACGACGAACCCATGCCGCATGCCGATTATGTCAGTGAGCTGGCGCGTATGGTCGGGGCATCCGAGCCTGTGATGCTGACCCCG
>Ga0209918_1001748_pt1 | contig 11134 bp, 11 predicted proteins | sample SalPonD_shore_MG_FD_185712 | JGI IMG/M metagenome (GOLD analysis project Ga0209918, IMG submission 185712) | Salt pond soil microbial communities from South San Francisco under conditions of wetland restoration - Salt Pond MetaG... | ecosystem: Environmental > Aquatic > Marine > Intertidal zone...
ACCTGCCTGGCCACCTTGGCAAAGGAAAGTGTCTGGGGCTCCATCCGCTTGGTCACCGCAACGGCGGCGAAACGGCCGTGGCTCAACTCCGTCACCTCGACCGGATCATCCGGATGCGCCGAAAACACCTGCTTGCGAAGCCCCGCATTCGGACCCAGAAGCGGATCGTCCTGCGCCTCGTTCCGGCTGATCGGCCCAATTCGGCGCACCTTCATGTTCAGACTGTCAGCGGCAGCCTTGAGGCTGTCCTCGCGCCCGAGCGCGTCGTCCAGATCCTGGGAGAGCTTGTAGGCCTCATCATCCGCCTTCTCCATGCGGAGCTGCTTGGCGAGGGTATCGCGCACTTCCGCAAAGCTTTTCTCCCGTGCCGGCCTGATGTCCTCCACCTGAATGATGTGGTAACCGAACCGGGTCGTGATCGGATCGCTGATACCACCCTTCTTCAGTGAAAAAGCTACCTTGTCGAGAGCCGATACCATGGTTCCCTGCGCCACGAAACCGAGGTCTCCGCCACTCTTCGCCGCCGCACCTTCGGAAACCTCCCTGGCCACCTTGGCGAAATCCGCCCCTTTGCGGATACGCTGCAGCACCTGCTCGGCCCTCTTTCTGGCCTGCTCCACTGCCTTCTGTCCGGCATTCGGGGCCACACGCACGACGATCTGCCGTACATGGCGCGTTTCGGGCACGGCAAACTGCCCCTGCCTGTTCTGATACGCCGCTTTCAGGTCCGATGCGTCGATCTCCATATCCCTAGCAAGAATCGCCGGATCAATCACCACCGCATCCATATCGAGACGCAGGGGCGAGCGATACTGCTCCTTGTGCGCGTCGTAGTAATCGCGCGCTGCCTTGTCGCTAATGTGAACACCCTTCTCGAAACCAGCCGGATCGACGACCAATGCCGCCAGCACTCGCTTCTCATACTCCTGCTCGAAACGGCGGTGCACCTCTTCGTCGGTCACCACCGCCGTATCCGTAATGGCACGCTGCAGGGCATTGATCATGATGTTGAGGCGAAGATTCTTTTCGTAATCAGCCGGTGTCCGGTACCCCATGTTGCGGGTGATGATGCGATACCGCTCGGGATCGAACTGATCGGCGGAACGGAATGCCGGGTTGGAACGTACCCGGGCAAGCAGCACGCCGGCCGGCGCCACCAGGCCCATTCTGTTCGCCTCATCCAGCATCAGGCGCCGGTTGATCAGGGTCTGCAGCGTGTCCTGCTTGACCCCCATACGCTCCATGGCCTTCTTGGAGAATTTCTTCCCCAGCAGTGCCCGATAGCTGTTCAACTGACGCTCGTAGGCGCGATAGAAGATCGAGTCGGGAATGGCGTTACCATCCACCTCGGCCACATTCTGAACGCGCGATCCGGAGAAGTAGGAACCGACGCCCCACAGACCGAAAGAGAGTGCAATACCGCCCAGAATAATCTTGGCGATCCAGGATTGGGCATGATTACGCATGTTTTCGAGCATGGGTGTCCTCTGCAGGTTATTAGATCCGCTCTCGGAATATTGGGACATCTTTTTGCAAATTTGCTTACAAATCGATGCATTCACCGTAGGTTGGGGGACGCTACCCAAGGGGCGTGGCAGGCGCAAGATAAGACCCCCTGTGACACTGGTCACTGGCAGAGAGGCCTGCTCCACCCTATAACACAGGATATGCAGATGTATCGGGACTATATGGCAGCGTGGAACCTTCGGGCGGAACGGGTCGGTGGCGTCAGCCTCCGGCTGCTCTACGACATCTACCAGTTCTACGCCTTTGTCTCCTCCATTCTCGGGCTGGCTCTGCGGCTGAAATGGACCGCCCGCCCGGCTGTGATCAATGTGCTGATCCGGCAGATCTACTTCACCGGCGTCGAGGGGCTGCCGTGGACCATTCTGATCGCCCTGTTTGCCGGCGTCACCGCGATGTACCAGGTCGTTCCCTTTGCCAAGAGCATGGAGGATGTCTCCCTGATCGGCACACTGACCAGCTCCCTTCTGGTGCAGGAGATGGCGCCCGTACTGATGTCGCTGTTCCTGCTGACCCGGTCCGGTGTCGCCGTCGTGACCGAGATCGGCAACATGCATATCCGGGGAGAGGACACGCTGCTGCACAGTCTCGGCATCGACCTGCACGAATACCTCTATCTGCCCAGGATGGTGGCGTTCGCCCTCTGCGGGCTGATTCTGACCATCCTCTTCGTAGCCATCTCCATCTGGATCGGCGGCCTGCTAATCGCCTGGAACCATGAGATGAATTTCATCCAGTTCCTGATCGAGGTCCGCAAGGGTACGAGTGTCGGCGAAATGATGCTGATGACCGGGAAGGCCCTGCTCTTCCCGCTGATATGCTGCGGCATGCTGCTGTTTCAGGCCTCCCGGGTCGGCCGCAACCCGAACCATATCCCCGTGCGGGCCACCTATGGCGTCCTGGGATCGCTGGTCATGATCGTGGTCGTCGATGTGTTGATCGCGCTCGGACGGGGGCTGATATGAGCCGCATGTGCTGGCGTAATATCCCCGCGAACGGCGCAGACCGACCGCAATCCGGCAGCGTTGAAAACGGCCGGCATATGCGGTTAATCATGCCGGAGAAACAGCAGCTGATGTGGCTGCAACAGCTTCTTCTCGAACATGCACCGGCGAGCAGGACGGCGTGGCGAATCTGGCTGGAGACGGACACCGCCAGTGCCCAGGCCGGCACCCCTGCCTTCCTGGAGCGGGTCAGCATCATGCTGCGCCAGCGCGGCGCCATGGCAAACCTCAGCCTGCGGGAGAACCTGCTGCTGCCCTTCCTTTATCATGCGGAGGCAGAAGCACTCCTGCAGGCCGAAACGGACCTGCCTGCCGTGGCCGAGTTTCTCGGTCTCACGGACGAACTGGACCGGCAGGCGGGCGAATGCTCGCCCTACACGCACCGGCTGATCAGCCTAGGGCGTGCCCTGCTGCAAAAGCCGGCGATCATTGTGGCCCAGGATATCCATGTCGGCATCCCGTTCGAGGATCTGCCGGCCTTCCGCACACGCTTCGCCGAAGCCCTCAAACAGCTGCGAAGCGGCCTTCTGTACCTCGCCTCCTCCGAACAGGAGGATTGGGGGCTCCATTTCGACCAGCCGATCAGGGGGAGTGCGTCATGAAACAGGGAGATTTCGTGGCTGGCATGCGCCGTCAGGTCGGCTGGTTCGTGATGTTCGGCATCGGTGCCATCGTGGTGCTGCTGCTCGTCGTCAGCCTGCGTACCGACATTTTTGCATCCAAGTTCTCGCTGTATGTCAGCCCGCCTTCGGCGGCGGCCTTCTTTGTCGGGCAGCCGGTCAAGTTTCAGGGATTCACCATCGGCAGGGTGAATAAAATCGCCCTGCAGGAACAGGGCAAGGTGACCATCGATCTGCACATCTTGGAGCGGTATCACAATATGCTGCATCAGGGCGCGACCGTTCGGCTCGTCAAGGAGGGGCTGATCGGCCAACAGGATGTCGAGATCACGCCGGGGAAGAGCTCGGCACCGGTCCTAGCGGACAAGGCCTTCGTCGGCTACGAAAGCGAGGCATCCATAGAGCAGTTGTTGCTCGACATCAAACCCGCCATAGCCAATGCGGACACACTACTGCGCGAGCTCGTCACGCTGGCCAAATGGGTCAACAACCCGGATGGCGACGTGCGTGTCGCCATGGCCAATATCCGGGAGGTCAGCAAGGGGCTGCACCGGACAGATGTTGAAAAGGCAATCAAGGAGGCCACGGCGGCCTTTACCCGCATTCATGCCCTGACCGACCAGATCGTCGAACACAAGGTGGCCGAGCGGCTTTCCGGATCGCTGGCGCAGACAGCCACCGTGCTCAAGGATATCGAACCGATGGTCAAGAGCCTCGGCAAAACCGGGCCGGAGAGTCTGAAGAATCTGAACGCCCTCCTGACCCGGACGGACAAGCTCACCCGGTCGCTGAACGGCATTGCTGCCGACCTTCAGGAGCTGACGCCCGAGCTACCCGGCCTGGCCCAGCAGTCACGGGATGCGATCGAGCAGATCCGCAAGGTACTGGATGGACTTCGCGGCTCCTGGCTTTTCGCGAAACCTGAAAAACCGGGCAAAAAACAGGATGTCGCCCCGCCCGACCTGGGGCTCCACCCGTGAAACTGCGCGCCTTCTGGCTGGCCGCACTGCTGCTGACCGCCTGCGGAGGCGGAGCACGCCATGCCACCGTCGACAATCCCTATCTCGAAAAATCGAGACATTCCACTCAGTCCGGCATGAACGCCATGCAAGACGGAAGATGGCGATATGCACGGATATCCTTCACCAGGGCACTGACCGCGGCACAGTTGACCGATAGCCCTGCACTGGTCGCGCGGGCCTGGTACAACCTCGGCATGGCAAGGCGGTCCGACGGGCAGACCGAAACAGCCCAAACGGCGTTTCGAACCGCACGGCGGGTGGCCGAACAGCACCACGATACCCTGACAGCGCTACGGGCCAGACTGGCGCTGGCCCTGCTGCAGGTCCGGCCGACTTGGCGCCCTGCCCCGCTGCAGGCAAAACTACCGGCGGACATCCATCTCAGCGCTGCACGCCTGGCACAGCGACAACATCGCCCGAAGGTAGCGCGGGCGGAGTACGAGCAGGCCCTGAAGCGAAGCGACACATCCCGGCAGGGACTGACCTACAAGGGGCAGGCATACTTGGGTCTTGGACTGCTGGCGGAGGACCGGGCGTCGGTTCGCCACCACATGCAACGGGCACTTAAGGTGTTCCGACAGGTCGGAACACCCAGCCTGATTGCCTATACCCTGTTGAAGATATCGGAGACCGACGAGAGTGAGACGACCCGTTCCGACCATCTCCACCGGGCGCTGACCATCTATCGCGCCCTGCATGACAAGGCCGGGGAGGAGGCCTGTATCAGGGCGCTCAGAAAGGGGAAACAGCGCCAAAACGGACCGACATGACCACCCATCCCGATGGTTGCATCAACCGCCCCTCTGTCGTGGAATGACTCCATGCATGCCTCGCCGGTCTACGAACTAAGCTGCACACTGAACAGCGGCTGCGACTGTATGCGCACCCTCCGCTACATGGTGGAGGCGATGAGCATGCGGGCCGGGCTCAACACCATTCAGACGAATCGCATGCTCGTGGCGGTGGACGAGCTCTTCGCCAATATTAGCAAACATGGTTATCATGGCCGCGAAGGCATGATCGAGATGCGCGCGGACCTGCAGGATCACCGGCTCCGTTTCGAGTTCCGGGACTACGCACCGCCCATTGCGGACAGACATGAACTGCGCGGACGCGAGGTCGACGACGTGCAGCCGGGTGGTATCGGGCTCCGCCTGATACAGGCCATCATGGATGAGATTCATCATTCGACCATGGACGACGGCAACCACTGGGTGCTGATCAAACACCTATCGGAAGGGGATGAATGTGACACTTGAAATGACGGAAACAGCCCTTGGCAATGCCGGCGTTCGACTGTCGGTAAGCGGCGACATCAACATTCATACGGCTATGCAGCTCAGAAAACAGCTCAAAACACTGCTGGATCCGAAACATGAAGAGGTCCGCGTCGACTTGAGCGGTGTCGATTTCATGGATTCGGCTGGCATCGCCACGCTGGTGGAGGGCCTGCAATGGAGCCAGGACTCCGGCGGCCGCTTCACACTCTCGGGCCTGACCGACAATGTGCGCGATATCTTCACGCTGGCCAAACTTGATACGGTGTTCGACATACGGGAAGACCACGCCTCCGATGCATAATCGCGACATGCGCGCATTCATCGCCGCACTGGAACAGAAGGGCCTGCTCAAACGCATTCGCACGGAGGTAGATCCGGCGCTCGAAGTCACCGAAATCTCCGACCGGGTATTGCAAGCCGGAGGTCCGGCGCTGCTGTTCGAACGAGTCAAAGGGCACGACATGCCGATGTTGACGAACCTGTTCGGCACTGCCGAACGCATTGCGCTCGGAATGGGACGCGAATCGGTCGACGAGTTGCGCCGAATCGGCGAGATGCTGGCCTGGTTGAGAGAGCCGCAACCGCCGCGCGGACTGAAGGATGCATGGGAGAAGTGGCCGGTACTGAAGAAGGTGCTGCACATGGCACCCAAACAGGTCAAAAAGGCACCGTGGAAGGAGCTGACACTGCGCGGCGACGAGGTCGACCTGTCGCGCCTGCCGCTCCAGACCTGCTGGCCGGAAGATGTGGGACCCCTGATCACCTGGGGGCTGGTGGTCACCAAAGGCCCTCACAAGGAGCGGCACAATCTGGGCATCTATCGCCAGCAGGTGATCGGCAGAAACAAACTGATCATGCGCTGGCTGAAACATCGCGGCGGTGCGCTGGATCATCAGGAGGCACGACGCACTGGCCTGGACCGCTTCCCCGCCGCCGTGGTCATCGGAGCCGATCCGGCCACCATCCTGGCGGCGGTCACACCCATTCCTGACACGCTCTCCGAATACCAGTTCGCCGGCCTGCTGCGCGATGAAAAGACAGTCCTGACCGACGGGGTCCATGCACCGCTCTCCGTACCAGCCTCCAGCGAAATCGTGCTGGAGGGACACATCTCCTTCGACGAGTACGCCGAGGAGGGGCCGTTCGGCGACCATACCGGCTACTACAACGAGGTCGAGCGCTTCCCGGTATTCACGGTGGAGGCCATGAGCATGCGGCCCGATGCCATCTACCACTCCACCTATACCGGAAAGCCACCGGACGAACCGGCCGTGCTGGGGCTCGCCTTCAACGAGATCTTCATCCCGATCCTGCAGAAGCAGTTCCCGGAGATCATCGATTTCTACCTCCCCATGGAGGGCTGCTCCTACCGGGTGGCGGTGGTCTCCATCAAGAAGGCCTACGCAGGCCACGCCAAACGCGTGATGTTCGGCATCTGGAGCTACCTTCGCCAGTTCATGTACACCAAGTTCATCATCGTTGTGGATGAGGATATCGACTGCCGTTCGTGGCCGGAGGTCATCTGGGCGATCTCCACCCGCTGCGACCCCGCACGCGACTTTACGATGGCCGAACACACACCCATCGACTATCTCGACTTCGCCTCGCCGGTGGCCGGACTGGGTTCCAAAGTCGGCATTGACGCCACCAACAAATACCCGGGCGAAACCACTCGTGAATGGGGCCGCCCCATCGCCATGTCCCGCGATGTCATCGAGCGCGTCGATGCAATATGGGAAGAGTTGGGACTATAGGTCGACTATACATGCGACCGGGCTTTGACAAGCCATCGCCATAGCCTGAGCATGGCAACAAAGCTATTCAAACCATCTGGAGGTGCCGTGCAGCAGGATTTTGCGCCTACCGAGGCTCCGCAGGATCGCCGGAACCGCAGGTTGAACATCAAGATGCAAAGCCCCGCCGTCAGAACCCTGGCGGTCTTGGCCGTTTGCGTCATCACATCATGGCTTATATTCGGAAGCGCCCACAAGGTGGCGGCCAATACACCCGTGGAACACGACGAGTGGATCAAATCCGAGGCCATGCATCCCGCCGTGCACGAGACAGAAAAGCGCGCGGTACTCAAACCGGGGGATGCAGCTGTCACTGTGCTGGGCCGGATGGGATTCCCCTACGCCGAGATCAATGCCATCGTGGCTGCCGCCAAGCCGGTTTTCCCGCTGAATGAGGTCCGTGCCGGACATTCGATCATCCGAAAAAAACGCGACGACATGACCGATGTCTATTATCAGGTCGATGCAAACCGGCTGCTCCATCTCGCGCTGGATGACGGCGACTGGCATGCCACGCTGGAGCCGAGAGCCGCCTCCACACGCCGGGTCGTGCTGCAGGGCGAGATCCACGACAACCTCTTCTCCGATGCCGCGGCAGTCGGCCTCGATGACGGCACCACTATGAATCTCGTCGACATCTTTGCGTGGGACATCGACTTCGCCCGCGACCTGCGTCAGGGCGACCGCTTTCGCGTGCTGCTGGAAGAACGCTTCGACGCGCAGGGGCATTCGCTCGGCAGCACGATCATGGCCGCCGAATTCGTCAATCAGGGCAGAACCTTCCAGGCGATCCGCTTCCAGTTCCCCGACGGCCGGGTGGAGTACTACACGCCTGAAGGCAAAAGCATGCGAAAAACCTACCTGAAGGCACCGGTCAAGTTCACACGCATCTCCTCCCGCTTCTCACTGGCGCGCAAACATCCGATTCTGGGTTACACGCGTGCACACCACGGCGTGGACTACGCCGCACCACGCGGCACACCGGTGCACGCGGTCGGCAACGGACGCGTCATCTACAAGGGCTGGGCCGGCGGTTATGGACGCTTTATCCGGATTCAGCATACCAATGCGGCCCACAGCACGGCGTATGCTCACCTGAGCCGTTACGCCCACGGCATCAGACGCGGGGTATATGTCCATCAGGGCGAGGTGATCGGCTATGTCGGCATGAGCGGTCTGGCCACCGGTCCGCATCTCCACTTCGAGTTCCGCATCCATGGCCGGCCGGTCAATCCGCTGACCGTCAAACGGGTCCCCGCCAAACCGGTGCCCGCATCCGAAAAATCGGAGTTCCGCATGATGACAGCCCGCTACCTCAAACGCATGCAGCAGACACCCATCCTGCTGGCCTGGGGATAAACCGATGACCGACTCCATGGATTCCCGGCATCGGACATGTCTGGAACGTGCCCGGCGCGTGCTCGACATCGAACAGCAGGCACTGCAGGCACAATCGGCCATGCTGGATCAGCGTTTTGTCGAGGCCGTCGACGCCATCCTCAAGACAGAGGGGAGGCTGGTCGTGGTCGGCATGGGCAAATCCGGCATCATCGCCAAGAAAATCGCCGCCACCTTTGCCTCGACCGGCACACCCGCCTTCTTTGTGCATGCCGCCGAGGCACAGCACGGAGATCTGGGCATGATCACCACGCAGGATGCAGTGCTGGCCCTTTCTCACAGTGGTGAAACCGAGGAGGTGCTGGGACTGCTGCCGATGATCAAGCGTCTGGGCATTCCCCTGATCGCCATCACCGGCAAACCGGCCTCGAGCCTGGGCCGTTATGCCGATATCATCCTGCATGTCCCGGTGGATCAGGAGGCATGCCCGATGAACCTGGCACCGACGGCCTCGACCACCACCGCACTGGCGCTGGGCGATGCCCTGGCCGTGGTCGTGCTGGAGCAGCGTGGGTTCGCGCCCGAGGATTTTGCCCGTTTCCATCCGGCAGGCAGCCTAGGCCGACGCCTGATGCGTGTCGAAGAGGTCATGCACCATGGCAGGCTCCCCGTTGTGACACCGGAGACCCCATTGCGTGAGGCCATCGTCACCATGAGCCGCGGCCGGCTGGGCATCACGGCCGTGCTGGAGAGTGGCAACCTGATTGGATGTCTGACCGATGGTGACCTGCGCCGCATCCTCGAATCCGGACAGGCGGAGATGGAACAACCCGTATCGATATTCATGCACCGTCATCCCTATACGGTGCCGGAAGGACATCTGGCTTCGGAGGCCCTGCATCTGATGGAAGAGCACAAGATCACCGTCATTCTTGTCGTCGACACAGAACAGCAGCTGACGGGCATGCTGCACATGCACGACCTGCTGCAGGCGAAGGTGGCATGAACACGCTCGCAGGTTACGACCGCTTCCCCTCCGACAGGGTGGGCAATATCCGCATGCTGATCCTCGATGTGGACGGTGTCCTCACCAGCGGCGGCATTATCATGAACAATGCCGGCGACGAATCGAAGAGCTTCAACGTACGCGACGGTCACGGCATCAAGCTCCTACAGCGTGCCGGCATTCGGGTCGCCCTGCTGACAGGGCGCAGTTCGGGGGTGGTGGCATGCAGGGCGCGCGACCTCGGCATCGAGCATGTAATCCAGGGCAGCCTGAAAAAGACAGAGGGGCTCGACGAACTCCTGCAACAAACCGGTCTGGACGCGGATGCGTGCGCCTATATGGGCGACGATGTGCTCGACCTTCCGCCCATGCGCCGATGCACGCTCGGTATGGCGCCGAAGGATGCACACCCCTCGGTACTAACCCAAGCCGACTGGATATCAGACTATGACGGTGGATGCGGCGCCGTGCGGCAGGCGGCGGAGGGACTTATTCTAGCCCAGCAGGCATGGAACGAGGTGATCGAGACCCCCTACGGGGTCACGCCTTCCGACTGCGGGTGGTCTGACTGAATTGTGGCGCTGGGTGAAGTGGGGGAGCTTGGGTGTGGCCGTCGGCAGCCTGTTGCTCGCCATCGGACTGATGTCCCGTTCCGGAGAGACTGGTCTGCCTCCTGCCCCGCCCACTGCCAAAAAGCAGAATCGCGCACAAGTGGACAGGCCACTCATCGTCGAGCGAAAGGGAAACCGTATGCTGTGGCGCCTGCAGGCCCAAAAAGCCGAACAGGGGCGTCACGACATGCACCTCATCTCGCCGAAGCTGGACCTGTTTACCGATGCCGGCGAGCTCATCCCGGTCAAGGGCAAGGAGGCGTGGTTCAATCCCGTCACCAAATCGATCCGCTTCAAGGGTGATGTCGAGGTGGATTACCGTAAATGGATATTGAGATGCCAGGTACTGAACTACGATCACCGTACAGAACAGCTTTACATCCCCGGCGCCTTCCGCATCCGCGGCGAATCGATACGGATACGGGGCAAGGGGTTGACCGCCTTCCGCCAGACTCAAAAGATTCGGGTCGATCACGGCGTCTGGGTGGAAGACCGGAAACCGGAACGCTGGGAGGGAGCATCATCATGAGGCGTTTCGCCAACCACATCATCGCCGGCCTTGTCTGCGCATGTCTGTGGCATAGCCTGGCAGCACTGGCTGCCGAACCCGTGCAGATCGAATCCGACCATCTGGAGATCCGGCATGCCAAACGTCAGGCCATCTTCACGGGGCATGTCCACCTGACCCGGGGCACCTTCGAGCTCTTCTGCGACCGTCTCGTGGCCTACTACAGCAAGGATGGGCACGGCGGCATTGACCAGGCCAACGCGTTCGGCCATGTCCGCATGAAACAGGAGAACAAACGTGGTAAATCGGACAAGGCGCGACTCGACAACAGGCGACAGATCCTGACGCTAATCGATCACGCCGAGATGGAGGATCCGGACGGCAAGGTCAAAGGCTCCACCATCATTCACCACATCAAGACCAACGAG
>Ga0209918_1001749_pt1 | contig 11133 bp, 9 predicted proteins | sample SalPonD_shore_MG_FD_185712 | JGI IMG/M metagenome (GOLD analysis project Ga0209918, IMG submission 185712) | Salt pond soil microbial communities from South San Francisco under conditions of wetland restoration - Salt Pond MetaG... | ecosystem: Environmental > Aquatic > Marine > Intertidal zone >...
GAGGGGTCTGAACGGATGGAAGGATGGAAAAAAATTGTCAACACGCGCGAGCGGCGGGAGATCAGGCCCCGTTTAGACCGGCTGGTGGTATCCATCCCCCCGGATACAGGCAGGGATCCGGTTCCGGCGATTGAATATCCGGAGAAAGACGGAAAAACCGGTGGCAGATACGTATGGTAAGCACCCTACTCACCACCAGGACGGAATTTTCGGATCAATTCTTCCAGAAGTTGCTGGAACTGATTTCGGGAGAACTGGGGGAGGATTTTCTTATCGGCTATACGAAATTAAAGAATCGCCGCGAGCAATTTCTGCAGGAACAATGGGTGCTGTACGAAGCATCGGAGGATGACGCGGTGTTCCGGGAGGTGGATTACGAATATTTAATCACGACGCTCCGGCGGTTTGTCATCACCCAGTCCCGGGATGTGCTGGAACTCCAGCTGCAGATCGCGGAGCTCTGCATCCAATTCGGAGAGATCGAACGGGCGTATGATCTGCTCATCCAGCTGATGCCGGTACTGGAAGACCTGGGAAATCAACCTCTGGGAAAGGTCTTTCTGCTGTTGGGGCGGATTGAATCGCTGCGAAACCGGTATCAGGCCAGCCGGCAGTATCTGAACCGGGCGCATGAGTATTATGCCCGGCGGGGAGATTCCGCCGGAATGGTGGCGGCCAGTCTGAATCTGGGGGTCCTCTCCTCCATGCGTTGGGACACCGCTTCCGGATTCCGGTACTTTAAGGATGCGGAAGAGATGTTGAACGGGGACATTTCGGGGACATTGGGATTGAAATTATTAACGAACCAGGCGATTATACAGGGGATGCGGGGTGAGTTTGAAGATGCGGCCCGCCTGTTTGAAGACCTGATGAGCCATCCGGCAGCGCAGGATCCGGTGAAGCGGATCCACCTGCTGATTAACCGGGGATTGGCAAAGCTGGGCACCGGGGAGCTGCTGGTCGCCCGGGATTCCTTCCGGGAGGCCGTGGACCTGGCCGGGAGCCTGCCGGAAGCCAACCTGTTCGGATTGGGCGCCATGTGCCTCTCGGAAGTACTCGTCCTCCTGGGAGAATTTGACGAGGGGCATACCCTGTTGGTCACCGCTTTTAAGATCATTACGAAATTGGGCGACAGGTACCGATTGGCCGAGGCGTATCGCGTGTTCGGTTTGCTGCATCGGGAGATGGGACTCCTGGATCTGGCGGCGGCCAACTTCGAAGTCAGTATCGAAATCAACGCAGAGGCGGGCAATCTCCTGAATCTGTGCGAAACATACTACGAATACAGCGTGTTAGCGGATATCAAAGACGACCTGATTACCAGAAAACAATATTTGCAACGGAGTTTATCCTATGCGGAAGCGATGCGGGCCGTTCCGCGGATAAACCGCTTGCAGAAAGAGATAGACACACTAACTTAATTGAGGTGTGGGGCGACCTATCGCCTGCCGATACCTCGTAAATAGATGATGAGCATATGATTACTTCACAGATCACCATCGATTATCATTCAGAGGCAATTCTGGAAGCGGACGATACCTTTCGCGACTGGGTCGGAACCACGTCGGATGACTCCGATAATTTCACGGACTATTTCGAACCCATCGGTGACGAATCCGTGGAGGAGATAATTCACCAGGCGATTTCGAGCGGAACACTCCGGTACATCCGGCTCCGGCCGCTCCGGGAGGTGGAAGGGGTGGACAAGGTGATGGTCTTTCTGGATCCGGGGAAGGACCTGTTCGGGAATAAACTGACCCTCCGGCTGTATCCCCTGGGGGAACCGTTCAGCTGGATTCAGACGGAGACGGAACTCCCCAACGAATTATTTGATTCGATCAACGATTTTATTTTCGTGTGCTCCCCGGATTACACCATCCTGCGGGCGAATTTTTCGGCGCATACCGTGTATGGGGGCCAGGAAGAAATCGAGGGCAGAAAATGCTACGAGGTGCTCCACGGCAAAACCAGCCCCTGTGAGGAGTGCCCCCTGCCACAGACCCTGTCTTCCCACAAAGTGATTCCCTACGAATATTACGAACGAAATTTCGGGGAATTTTTGGAAACCAGGACCTATCCCCAGGTGGATAAGCAGGAGCGGTTCCGGGGGTTTACCATGATCAACCGGATCGTTTCCATGCGGCACAAGCAGGAAGTGGAGGCCACCCAGAATAAGAAACTGCAGGCTTTAAGCCAGATGGCGTCCGGGATTTCGCACGATTTCAACAACATGCTCACCATCATCCTGGGGCGGGTACAGCTCCTGCGGCAGAAGGTCTCCGAGCCGGGGGTGCTTGCCAGCCTGAAAACCATTGAAAAGGCGGCCATGGATAGTACCGATATGATCCAGCGGCTGCAGGATTTCACCCGCAAGCGCGAGCAGATGGCTGAACAGGAATACGGCCCGGTGCTGCTGAACGATCTCGCGGAGGACGTGGTGGAGTATGTCCGCACCCGAATCGACCGGGCAATGCGGCAGCGCGGGATTCACATCGAAATTGAAACCCGGCTGGGGAAAATCCCGCACGTGGAAGGGAACAAGACCGGCCTCCGGAATGTCCTGTTAAACCTCATCTTCAACGCAGTCGACTCGCTGGATGTAGGCGGGTTGATCACCGTGTGGACCGGGTGCGACGGCAGTCTGGTGAATCTGGGGGTGACGGATACCGGCGTGGGGATGAGCAAAGAGGTGGTGGAGAAAATCTTCGATCCCTTCTTCTCGACAAAGAGCCAAAAAGGCAGCGGATTGGGGCTCTCCGAGGTATATGGGATTGTGAACCAGCACAACGCGAATATCGAGGTGGATAGTAAATTAGGCGAAGGCACCACCTTTGTGATTCATTTTCCGGTCCCCGTCTCCACCTCCCTCCCCTCCTGACGCACGCCCCCTTCGCCCACACCATAATCATCCGGCCGTTCGACCGGGCCGTTCGCCGCTTGTCAATTGGAACTCTCCGCCTGTTTCGCGGAGTATTCTCCGGAAATCCTTTGATCTAGTCCCGGGCAAAATCTACCTTCAATGCAACCATTTCGAAAGGAGACGGCCTATGCTACAAGTCGGAGATTCAGCCCCGGATTTTACGCTGCCGGACGAAACCGGAACCGCCCGGTCCCTCTCGGATTACCAGGGACAACGGGTGGTATTGTATTTTTATCCCAAGGATGATACCCCGGGATGTACCAAAGAAGCTTGCAGCTTTCGGGACGCGGATGAAACCTATAACGAGGAAAATATTCAGGTGTTAGGGGTCAGCAACGATGACACGGCCTCGCATCGGACATTCAAAGAAAAGTACGGATTGAAGCATACCCTGCTGGCGGATACGGAGAACGAAGTCTGTCCGCGCTACGATGCGTACGGCACGAAGAAAACGTACGGCAGAGAATATCAGGGCATCCTGCGGAAGACGTTTTTGCTGGACGAATCCGGAACGATCGTCAAGATTTTTAACAAGGTCAAAACGGACATCCACGCCCAGGAGGTGCTGGAAACGTTCGGCGCAGAACACGACTGAGAGAACGGATGTTCCGGTACATTTTTCGGCACAAACCGGTTCATGCCGCTGGCGATTGCAGGAAGGTACCGTGGTTCGCCGAACCTGATTCGTGGGGTGAGAATCGGTTTTCAGGAGTGGCAGAGTACCCGCGGTTATAAGAGTAACAGAGCGATACTGAAGTAGATGAGCAGGCCCAGAATATCGATAGAGGTCGTCACGAAGGGGCCGGTTGCAATGGCTGGGTCCACATTCAGGCGGTCCAGGAGCAAGGGAGCAAAGGAACCCACCAGCGTAGAGATGATCATCACGAAACAGATCCCCAGGCCGACGACCAGCCCAACGGTGATAGCCGAGGTGTGATAGATCAGATTCACGATGATGCTCAGGGCGATGCCGTACGAGACCCCCAGGATTAATCCGACCCGAAATTCTTTCAGAATGACCTTCCAAGCTTCCCGGATGTTGACCCGGCCGGTGGCCAGTCCCCGGATGACGATGGTGGCCGACTGGGTTCCGATGTTTCCGCCCATCCCGGCGATGATGGGCATGAAGGCGGCCAGCGCCACCACCTCCCGCAGCAGATCGCTGAAGGAACTGACAATGAGCGACGCGACGATCCCCCCGATCCAGGTGGCGAAGAGCCAGGGAAACCGGAGTTTGGATTCTTCGAAGGTGGATTTCAGCAGGATCTCCCGGTCCCGGCCGGCGCCCGCCATCTGCAGAAAATCTTCGGTGGCTTCCTCCCGGATCACATCGATAATATCATCCACCGTGACGATGCCCAGCAGGTGATTGTCCGCATCCACCACCGGGATGGCCAGGATATTATAGCGCCCGACCAAACGGGCCACTTCTTCCTGATCCGTGTCCGGGAGCACGCTGACCACCTGGGTAGTCATAAACTCTTTGAGTTTGGTTTGCGGGTTCACCAGCAGCAGCTGGCGCAGGGAGCACACTCCTTTCAGGTGGCGATCCTCATCGACGACATAGACATAAAAGGCCATCTCGCTCTGTTCGGATTGCTGCAGGATTTCGATGGCCCGGGAGGCGGAGATTTCCTCGTTGAGGGAGAAGGTTTCCGGAATCATGATGCCGCCGGCGGTATCTTCCGGATAGCCGAGGATCACTTCCAGTTCGTCGGAGTTTTCCGGTTCCATAAGTGAGACGATTTCGGCGGAGAGATCATCCGGTAACAAGCCCAGGATATCGGCCAGATCATCTGTGGCCATCTCCGAAAAAAGTTCGATGACCTGTTCCCGGGTGAGCTGATTGATGAGCTCGGCCCGCAGGGAGTCATCCATTTCGCTCAGGACCTCGGAAGCGTGATGTTTGTCGGTAATCAGGGGAAAGATCTCACGCCGTTCCTGCTCGGTAAAGTACCGGAAGAGCGTGGCCAGATCCGCGGGATGGGTCTTATGGAGAATTTTCCGCAGATTCGCGCTGGCCCCCCGCCGGTTTAACCGGCGGAGAGTATCCAGCAAGATGTGAATTTCCTGGGTCAGCATTGGACGTGCATTCTGTTTGACAATCCGGTCCTGTGAAAGGAGTCCCCGGTCATTCCTCGCTCCCGTTATCGCCGGGAGGTGCAGCCTGAATGGTACGGGAGACCCGCGCGGCTAATGGATATATTTTATTTATTCCCAGAATACTGAAATAAAATCCGCCTCCCGCCAGCAGCAGCCAGACCACCGAGACATGGTCCCCCATTTCATACCAGCCGAGTTCTCCGGCGGCGTCCAGGTTGGTAAACAGGATGGCCATGCCGTTGATGCCCATGTGGGTTACCACCCCGGGAAAGATACTCTGGGTTCTCCAGGAGAGGTAAGAGAGGGCCACGCCGAACAGGTAAATTTGAAGGATCCACCAGGTATTCATGTGGAGCATGGCAAAGGCCAGGGCCGTCAGCAGCACGGCTTTTGTCACGTCCTGGGTTCGAAATTCCAAAGTGGTCTGCAAAAAGCCGCGAAACAGCAATTCCTCGGACAAGCCGGCCACGATGACAATCGATCCGATGATTAAAACGGCGTCGGAAACCGAATGAATCAGAAAGAGCCTGGACGAATCCGCCAGCCAGTCAGGCGGTTTGATAAACAGCGCGATTAACCGGTCCAGTTCGTCCCCCAGTACCGAGATGCTGAGCCCGAACACGGCAGCCCATAGTAGCGCTGCTGCCGGGGCCGGCCAGAACCGGTATACCGTGCGAACCGGATATTTTTTCAATAAAAGATAGATCAGGCTGGGTATAATGATAAAAAATTCCCCCAGGAAGATATACATGCGGATATTTTCCGGGTGAGTGACATCTTCCGGGGTGACGAAAAAGGAAGCGAAAATATACGGAACCAGAATGCTGAGAAAAATGACGCCGAGGGCTGGCCAGTGTTTCGGAAATTGGTGCTGTGTGGTCATGTGGTTATCCTCGATAAGGCTGGTGAAAAATAGAGTTACCCCACTCAAATGTCAAGATATTCAAGGCTTTCCGGGCGATAGGCTCTCGCAGCCGTTTCGTAAAGGATTGGAGGTCGCTCTCGGAAAGAGAGGTTAATTTCGGTTGAATTCGTACAGGAATACGGTCCCGGCCATGGCCACATTCAGGGAGTCGGTTTCCCCGGTCCCGGTGATGGTGTAGACGGTATCGGCGGACGAGGACAGGGACGGGGAAATGCCTTGCGCTTCGTTGCCCAATAGTAACGCCCAGGGGCTGTCCCCGGGGTCCGATGCATATTCCCGGAGGGGCCGGCCGTGTAAATCCGCGGCCAGGATCCGGTAGCCGGCATCGCGAAGGGACCGGAGCGTTACGTTCCAGTCCCCGGTGTCGAAAAGCCGGACCCGAAAAACAGATCCCATGGTGGACCGCATGACCTTGGGATTGGACCATTCCACAGTGCCGGGGCCCAGGACGATATCGGGCACGCCGAACCAGTCGGCGGAGCGGATAAGGGTCCCCAGGTTCCCCGGATCGCTGATGGCATCCAGGAGCAGCACCGGCGTAAGGTCCGGTTCGCCGGGCCGGAATTGGCGGGCAGCCGGCAAATCGGCCAGCACGGCGACACCCTGCGCTGTTTGTGTGCCGGTGATCCGATCCAGGTCTGCCGCCGGGATAATACTCACCTCCAGATTTCGCTGCCGGGCCGCTGTAAACAGAGCGGTATCTTCGAACCGGCCGGCGAATTCCGGCGTCGCGAACAGATTCCGGAGCGTCCAATCCGATCGCAGCGCATCCTGGCAGAGCCGCAAGCCTTCGAGGACGCACTGCCCTTCGCGCTGCCGGTATTTCTTGGTCTGGAGCGACGCCAAACGCTTCAATTCCCGCCTGCTGAGAGAAGACATAATTTTAGTCGTCTATTATTTTGTTAGGGTGAGAAGAGCCGAAAACGGAGGGGGTTAAACGGGTCACGGTTGCGAAAAGAAGCCGGCCAGTCCCTCAAACGGGACCGCAGTTTCCTCTCCGGATTCCATTTCCTTGATGGTGGCCTCCCGGGCCTGGAGTTCGTTCTCCCCCAACACCATGGTATAGGTGGCGTTCTGGCGGTTCGCTTCCCGAAACTGGGCCTTCACGCTTCGACGGAGCAAGTCCGTGTCACAGGACACCCCCCGGTTCCGTAAATCCCGGAGGATACGAAAAGCCCGGGATCGGACCTCGTCGCCGATGGTCACGATAAACAGATCCAGGCGGTCGGTGAAATCCGGGAAGGCGTCCAGGGCTTCCAGCGCCAGTAGCAGACGTTCGATTCCGGCGGCGAATCCCACCGCCGGGGTCGGTGGGCCGCCCAGCTGTTCCACCAGCAGATCATACCGCCCGCCACCGCACAGCGCGTCCTGCGCCCCCAGCAAATCCGAGGTGATCTCGAAGGTGGTCCGGGTGTAATAATCCAGCCCCCGCACCAGGGTATGATCCACGGTGTAGGGAATATCCAGGGCGTCGAGCTGGGACAACACCGACCGGAAATGAGTGGCGCAGTCCTCGCACAGATGCTCGGTAATCCGGGGCGCGTGCTCCTCCAGGATCAGCTGGCAGGATTCGTTTTTGCAATCGAAAAGCCGCAGGGTGTTTTCGTCGAAGCGCTGCTGGCAGGTTTTGCAGAGATCCGCCTTATGGGGCGCCAGGGCTTCCCGCAGGGTCTCCAGATATTGCGGCCGGCAGGCGGAGTCGCCGATACTGTTGATCCGGAGATCGATCTGATCCGGAGAATCCGGGGAACGGATCCCCAGCTGTTCATAGACCTGCATGGCGAAGGCGATGGTCTCCGCGTCGGCTTCGGGAAATTCCGATCCCAGAATCTCGGTTCCGTATTGGTGAAATTGCCGCTGGCGTCCGGCCTGGGGACGCTCCTGGCGGAAAAGCGGAGTGAGATAATAGAGTTTGTTCACCGGATAGGTCTGATTATAATGATGCTGAATGTAGGACCGGACCACCGGTGCAGTGAGTTCCGGTTTCAGGGTGAGACTGGTTTTCCCCTTATCCAGAAAGGTGTACATCTCTTTGGTCACGATATCCGTGTACTCTCCCACCCCCCGGGCGAAGACCTGCGTCTCTTCAAAGACGGGCGTTCGTACCTCCAGAAAATTGTACAGCGCGGCAATGCGGTGAACGGTGGATTCGATATACCTCCAGCGGGGAGATTCGTCGGGGAGGATGTCGTGGGTCCCCTTGACGCTCCGAATGGGCTCCATGCTACTCCTGATCCGTGTCGGTTTCGTCGATGAGGGGTTCGATTAGCTCGGCCGCCTGTTCCTTAAATTCTTTGGGGACGAATAATTTGCCGCTCTCGCCCACCAGACTGTATCCCCGCACGGAGAAGGTGCTGCTCATAAAGTCGAAGGAGAGGTAATTCGGGATACCTTCGTTATCCAGAATCTCTTTGATCATCTCACTGTAAATAGCGTTCGGCAACCGGGTTAACACCTCCCATTCCACCTCCCGGTATTCCTCAGGCGCCGGCGGATCCTCTCGCAGTGGGACGCCACAATCCGGACAGACATCGATGTCGTCCCGGAATTCGTAACGGCAGCTGTGACAATACTTCATAATCGGACTCCCCTTCCCTGCCCGGTGCTGCGGCAGTGCTTAGTCTTGTCAGTTCATCGCGATTGGAAATTATGAAAAGTCGCCGAAAGAACAAAGGCGATTTGTTTAATCCGTTGCATCCCAGCTGATCGGTATTTATTTTTCAGGATATGGAATTACGAGATATTTTATTTCAGGATGCGATACTGGTCAACTGGAATCCCACTTCCAAAGAAGAAGCCATCACGGCGCTGGTCGATGCCCTGGATCAGGCCGACCTGCTGACCAACCGAGGCCAGGTGTTACAGGATGTGATGGAGCGGGAAGCAAGCCTGTCCACCGGATTGGAAGAGGGGATCGCGTACCCCCATGCCCGGTCCGATGGTGTAAAGCAGGTAGTGGTGGCGTTCGGCATCGTGAAAAACGGGCTGTCGTTTGACTCCCGGGACCAGAAACCGGCACGTTTCATTCCCCTCATGGTGAGCCCCAGGAGCGGAGGAGCTCCTCATATTTACTTCATGGCGGAAATTGTCAAGCTGCTGGAAAAGAGTGAGATCCGGAACAAACTGCTGGAATCCACCTCCCCGGAAGAGGTCTACCGGATATTGACCGGCGCGAAGAGTACCGAGAACGCCGTGTGAGGGGGTCCCGGACCGGGTTCGTCCGGGATCACTGCTTGTCTGCCGCATCGTGGCTATTACCTGCCTTCCCTGACGGGCTGTCTTTCAATTATTTGCAGAATTATCCAATAAAATCAGGTCCGTGTTACCATCCGAAGCGATTCGCCCGGCCGCCGCGCTCCTCTATTTTTACGTCCTGCAGAGCGGGGGATTTCACATTGATCCGCAGGTAATACCCCTGGCCGGGCCCGGAGGGGGTCCACCGGAACGAGAGTTCCCAGCAGTGTAAATCCCGCCGGATGGTGAAATCATTACTGACAATCGAGCGCTGGACCATGTCCAGGCGGGTGCTCATGGACAGCGACCAGTTTTTGGAGAGTTTCACCGTGGCGCTGGAGTTAAGCCAGAAGGTGGGATCCGCGGGCAGATCCGGATTGGGGTGATTCAGGCTGTACGCCAAATTCAGCCGGAGGCTCCAGAACTGGTCGCCGGTCCGGGAGGGGAAGGCCGTTCGTCCCGGGAGCAGATTGTTGCCCGGCATCCCGGGATCGGTCAAATCTTCACCGAAGGTGGTATCGGCGGCCAAAGAATCCGTGGCTGCCGGTGTGTTCTCCCCGGGGCCGGCAGCCGGAGACGGCGGGGCAAACGTGTTGCCCGACAGGGTGAAGCCGGTGGCCAGGCTTAAATTGGTCAGCCGGGGGATGGTCAGCTGGTCGGTTTGATATTTATACGGATCATGCCGCATGTTGATGTCGAAGGCCAGCGTGCGGCCCAGGTTCGCCCGAATACTGCTGTTGATAGTGCTCCATTTCCGGGTGGGTGATTCGAAATTGTACCCGGTGGAAATATTCCAGGTGAGAAAATCGATTTTGTTTTCCTTCTGACCCTCCCCGGAGCCGGACAGATATTTGGCCTGAAACACGTTGCGCAGGCTCAGGGAGATGCTCTGGGTTTGTCGGGCACCAGTGCCCCCCACTGCGGTTCCCTGGAAGCGGTCGAATTTCTGGGTGGTCCCGTCGGGCATGGTCCCGTAATAGTAATATCCGTACCCGGGCCGGGAGAAGTCCGGACCGATGTGATAGTTGATGGAGGGCGTCATCACATGGCGGATGGCCGAAACCGCCTTAAAGGGTAAATTGAATAGTCCGTAAAGTTTGGTGGAAGTGCCGATACTGAACCGGAAGGTGTGCCGGGCCCGAAACTGATTGATCAGACGGAACCGGGGCACAGCCCTGTTGCCCAGGCTGTCCACGACCACCGTGCCGTTTTGTACCACCGGCTCCCGGTATTGGGGCACCCAATCTTCACTTATTGAAAGATTGGGTGTAATATTAAAATACTTGAAGATCCGATTGGGGCTGCTGAAAGTGAGATCATGGCTGACCTTCCGCTGCACCTGGTCCACGAAAACTGAATCTGCCCCCAGCTGGTGATAAATACCGTATGCATCCGTGTAACTGGAGTCCGCGATCATCCGGTGGGTAAGCGCGTTGCTCAAATTGGAGCCGAAGGAGTAATTAATGTTATAATACCAGCGGTTTTTGACGGCAAAGCTGGCATTATCCGCCGGTTTGAATAACCGGTCGGTTCCCCGCCGGAACGAAATCTGGGGCAACGTTTGGGAGATATTCCCGCTTTGCAGGTTTTCGGTGCGCTGCAGGTTCACCGACATGGAATTTTTGGTGTTTTCCCACCGTTTGGACAGGGTGGCGTTGGAGATAATCTGCTGCTGGAGACGGGCCGACCGGTCGATGGACGTTTCCCGGATGAACTGGCTGCTGCTGACAAACCGCCCGTTTACCTGGAGATCCATGGTGGGGTCCAGTGTCTGGCTGTGCCGGATGGACAACTGGTAGTTTTGCTTGGAGTTCGGCCGGAAAAGTTCGTTGTCATAGCTGAAATCAATGTTCCCGGAGTAGCGGTACCGCTTATTATACCGGAGCCGGTTGCGCACCGAGATGCCCCGGTTTTCCCAGAAATCGAACAGAATGCGGTAATCCCAGAAATC
>Ga0209918_1001753_pt1 | contig 11114 bp, 5 predicted proteins | sample SalPonD_shore_MG_FD_185712 | JGI IMG/M metagenome (GOLD analysis project Ga0209918, IMG submission 185712) | Salt pond soil microbial communities from South San Francisco under conditions of wetland restoration - Salt Pond MetaG... | ecosystem: Environmental > Aquatic > Marine > Intertidal zone >...
CCATGCTGCAGTCCTTCGCCCTGGCGACGCTGATGTTCGCGCATATCATCCAGGTCTGGGAGATCATCGCCCTGCAGTTGTTCCAGGGCATCGTTAACGCCTTCGAAATGCCCACCCGGCAGTCGCTGATGATCGATCTGATCGAAGACAAAGACGACCTGTCCAACGCGGTGGCGCTGAATTCCTCCATGGTCAACGCCTCCCGCCTCATCGGGCCGAGCCTTGCCGGGATCATTATCGCCTGGGTAGGCGAGGGCTGGTGCTTCTTCGCCGACGGCGTCAGTTATATCGCGGTCATCCTCTCGCTGCTGGCCATGCGGCTGGCTCTGCGCCCGGCCATCCCCAAAGGCAGGCGCGTCCTGCATGATCTGCGCGAGGGATTCGGTTATGCCTGGAGATTCACCCCCATCCGCGCCATCCTGCTGCTGCTGGCCCTGCTCGGCCTGGCGGGTATCCCCTACCGGGTACTGATGCCCATGATCGCGTCCGAAACCCTGCACGGCGGCGCCCACACCCTCGGCTTCCTGATGGCAGCCATGGGCGTCGGCGCCCTCGCCGGCGCGCTGTATCTCGCCTCGCGCTCCTCCGTGATCGGCCTCGGCCGCCTCATCCCCATGGCCGCCGCCACCTTCGGCGCGGCGCTTATCGGCGTCGGCCTGTCCCGCTCCCTGGCCCTGTCCCTGCTCATCATGGTCGCCACCGGCATGGGCTTCATGGTGCACCTGGCGGCCAGCAACACCGTCATCCAGACCCTGGTGCGTGAGGACATGCGCGGGCGGGTGATGGCGCTGTATACCATGTCGATCATGGGCGTCTCCACCTTCGGCTGCGTCATCGCCGGAGTGATCGCCGGGCTGGTGGGTGCACCGCTGACACTGATCGGCGGCGGGGTACTGTGCATCATCGGCGCCGCCCTGTTCGCGCAGCGCCTGCCCGGCCTGCGCCGCGAGGTGCGGCCCGTATATATTGAGAAAGGCATCATCCAGCCGGAGGTGGCCGAAACCCTGCGCTCCGCCACCACCCTGCGCGAGGAAATGGAACAGTAGAAACTAAATCGTGATCCACTGGTCGACACAAACAGGTGCAAGGGGATCGGTGCAAATCTGTACCGGTACCGACCAAGGGATCGGATCCGGTTTTCCTTGATCCTGATCATTTTCATATGATGCTGGCGGCATTAACGTTAATTTGAATTGCCGCCACTCCTGACAGCGTGCGCAATTCGCCCGGATCTTCATTGTTCACTCTGTCGTTTGCAGCGGGATACTTTCATGCCAAAGCAGCCCCTACCCCCCATTCTCGACAAGGATGAAGCTGAAAATATGGACGTCGATGCGCTGTTCAAGAAACTGGACAGCTCGCAGGAGAACGGGTTGTCCGGAGAAGAGGCGGCGCGGCGCCTGGAACAATACGGTGCCAACGCACTGGAGGAGCGGCATGTCAGTCCCCTGCGCCGCTTCCTGGGTTACTTCTGGGGCCCCATTCCGTGGATGATCGAGGTCGCCGCCGTGCTCTCGGCACTCGTCCAGCACTGGTCCGACTTCATCATTATCGTGGCGCTGCTGATCTTCAATGCCGGCGTGGGTTTCTGGCAGGAATACAAGGCCAGCAACGCAGTCGAGGCTCTGAAAAAAAGCCTGGCCCTGAACAGCCGCGTGCTGCGCGACGGCAAGTGGCAGCAGGTCGTGGCCCAAAAGCTTGTCCCCGGCGATGTCATCCGCCTGCGCCTGGGTGACATTATCCCCGCTGACGCAAAACTTATCGACGGCGACTACCTCAGCATCGACCAGTCCGCCCTGACCGGGGAATCCCTGCCGGTGGACAAGAAGACCGGCGACATGGCGTATTCCGGTTCGGTGGCCAAACAGGGGGAAATGGTCGCCGTGGTCACCGGCACGGGAAGCAATACCTATTTCGGCCAGACCGCCCAACTGGTCGAGTCCGCGGAAACGGTCTCCCATTTCCAGAAGGCCGTGCTGCGCATTGGCGACTACCTCATTTATCTGAGCCTGGGACTGGTGGTGGTATTGATGGTCGTGCAGCTGTTCCGGCACGCCCCGTGGCTGGAACTGGTGCAGTTCGCCCTGATCCTGGTGGTGGCATCCATCCCCGTAGCCATGCCGGCGGTACTGTCGGTGACCATGGCCGTGGGCGCCATGGCCCTGTCGAAACAGAAAGCCATCCTGTCGCGCCTCGAATCCATCGAGGAGATGGCGGGCATGGACATCCTGTGCTCGGACAAGACCGGCACCCTGACCCAGAACAAGCTCAAGCTGGGCGAACCCATGCTGCTGGAAGCCGGAGACGAACACGAGCTGCTGCTCGCCGCCGGCCTGGCTTCCAAGGCCGAAGACCAGGATGCCATCGACCTCGCGGTACTGGCCGGCCTCGATGACGAAGGCGAACTCGGTAATTACAAGCAGACGAAATTCACACCCTTCGACCCGGTCGCCAAACGCACCGAGGCCGAAATCGAGGACGGCAAGGGGAACCGTTACCGGGTCAGCAAGGGTGCGCCACAGGTGATACTGGATCTTGCAAAGCTGGCGGGCGATCAGCGCGACAAGGTGGGAAAGGCAGTGGATGAATACGCCCAGCGGGGTTTCCGCACCCTGGGCGTGGCGCGCAGTGCGGACGGCGACAAGTGGAGCTTTCTGGGGGTCCTGCCGCTGTTCGATCCCCCGCGCGAGGACTCGGCCGACACCATCAATGACGCGGAGCAGCACGGCGTCGGGGTGAAGATGGTCACCGGCGACAACCTGGCCATCGCCCGGGAGATCGCCGGCAAGCTGAGCCTGGGACAGAAAATCCTCGTTGCCGACGAAATATTCGGGGATAAAGATGGCGCTCCGGACGATCAAACGGCGGCGCAGGTGGAAAGCAGCGACGGCTTCGCCCAGGTTTTTCCCGAGCACAAGTTCAATATCGTCAAGGCCCTGCAGTCACGGGATCATATCGTCGGCATGACCGGCGACGGCGTCAATGATGCCCCGGCCCTGAAACAGGCCGACGTGGGCATCGCCGTGTCCGGCGCCACGGACGCCGCCCGCGCCGCCGCCGACCTGGTGCTCACCGCGCCGGGACTGTCGGTGATCGTCTCCGCCATCGAGGAGGCACGGCGCATTTTCGAGCGCATGAATTCCTACGCCATCTACCGTATCACCGAGACCATCCGCATCATGGTATTCGTGGTCCTGGCCATGCTGGTATTCAATTTCTATCCCATCACCGCGATCATGATCATCCTGCTGGCCTTCTTCAACGATGTGCCGATCATGACCATCGCCTACGATAACACCGCCATCGATCCCAGTCCGGTGCGCTGGGAAATGCACCGTGTCATTCTCGTTTCCACCGTCATGGGCCTGACCGGCGTCGCGGGCAGCTTCCTGATGCTGTACCTGGCGGTGGACGTCCTGCACCTCAGCACGCCCGAAGTGCAGAGCTTCGTCTTCCTGAAAATGGCCGTCGCCGGCCACCTGACGCTGTTCATCTCCCGCAGCAAGGGCTTTTTCCTGAAGAAGCCGTATCCGGCCCCGATCGTGATCTGGTCGGCGGTGGGCACCAAGGTGGCCGCCACCGTCCTAGTCGCCTACGGTTTCAGCCTGGTCTCGCCCATCGGCTGGGGTCCCATCGGCCTCATCTGGGCCTATTCCTTCGCCTGGGCGCTGCTGACCGACTGGGCCAAGCTCGCGGTCTACCGCCGCTACGAGTACACCTCCCCGCGGCACGCCGGCTTCCTGCGGCAGATCCACCAGCCCAGTACCTCGCATGCCGAGGCCACCACGCGCAGCACGGCCCGTCGGGATCGCAGCGGCCGCCGGCAGTCGCAGTAAAACCGCACAACGGTGGAAGACTTTCAGATCGAGAAGGGATTGAGTTTTTTCAGATAGTACTGCAGGCCGCCGCGTTTTTCCTTGCGCGCCAGTTCCTCCCGGGACGACAGCCAGGTGGTCTGTACCACGTAGCGTTCTCCCGCGTACGGCGGATGGCCGTGCCAGCTCGCCGGTGAACGCACGAAGGCGAAGACATTGCCGGCCAGCGGCGGCACCTCCGCGGCGAAGTCGTCCATGTTGTCGGGACCGTTGAGCGCCCGGATCACGCCGCCGCTGCCACGCCATGTATCATTCAGGTAAATCAGCAGGGTGCCGATCTTGGCGACGGAATCGTTGTGGATGCGGCCGTCGCCGCGCTTCGAAAGCCGGCGCACGGTGATCATTACCGGCTTGTCCCGGAAATCAAAATCCAGTTTCCCGGACAGGATCTCCGCCAGCCGCGGCGAACGCAGATCTTCGATCAGGGCCAGGAAGGCGCCTTTTGTTTCCAGCCTCGACAGGGGCAGGAAACCGTTTCGGGTGATGGGGGGATAATCGCGGCGGATTTCTGCCGCCTGGGCGCGCGTGAGCACTTCGCCCGCAGTCAGGTAATTGAAGGGCGTATCGAAAACGGCGGCGTTTTCCAGGGCCTCGAAATCGAGCATCCGGCGGTTCTCCTCCATAATGAACCGCATTCAAGCATGCTGCATGACAACTGAACCTCCTGCAGCATCCCTGTTTCAGGTTGACCCGTAAACGGCAAACGGGTTCAATCCGCCGCTCTTGACATGGATCAAGGCGGATTACGGACGCGGGATCGATGATTCAACCAGCGGAGCCGATACGATCCGCCGTAATACGCAGACCAGGAGTGTCCCATGTCTTCCTCCCCGCGCATGATTACCGTCGACGCCAACGAGGCCACCGCCGCCGTCGCCCACCTTACCAACGAAGTCATCGCTATCTATCCCATCACTCCCGCCTCGCCCATGGGCGAGTGGGCCGATGAATGGTCGTCACGCGGCCGACAGAACCTTTGGGGCACGGTGCCGCGCATCGTGGAGATGCAGAGCGAGGGCGGCGCCTCCGGAGCGGTGCACGGCTCCCTGCAGAACGGGGCATTGACCACTACCTTCACCGCTTCCCAGGGCCTGCTGCTGATGATCCCCAACATGTACAAGATTGCCGGCGAGCTGACTTCGGCGGTGTTTCACGTTGCATCGCGCTCCCTGGCCGCCCAGGCCCTGTCCATTTTCGGCGATCACAGCGACGTCATGGCGGCGCGTACCACCGGTTTCGGATTCCTGTCCTCCAATTCCGTGCAGGAGGCCCAGGATTTCGCCCTCATCGCCCAGGCGGCGACCCTGGCCGGGCGCGTGCCGCTGGTGCACTTCTTCGACGGCTTCCGCACCTCCCACGAGGTATCCAAGATCGCCGCCCTGGAGCCGGCGACGGGGCGGGCGCTCATCGACGACGAACTGGTGCGCGCCCACCGCGCCCGCGCCCTGTCCCCGGCGCACCCGCTGCTGCGCGGCAGCTCCCAGAACCCGGACGTGTACTTCCAGGCCCGGGAGACGGTTAACGGCTATTACGAGAACATGCCCGGCATCGTGCAGGACGCCATGGACCGCTTCGCTGCGGAAACCGGCCGCGCCTATCACCTGTTCGATTATGCGGGCGCCGCCGATGCGGACCGGGTGCTGGTGCTCATGGGCTCCGGCGCCGAGGCCGCCCACGAAACCGTGGACTATCTCACCTGCAGCGGTGAGAAAGTGGGATTGATCAAGGTCCGGCTGTTCCGTCCCTTCGACGCACAGGCATTGCTTGCGGCCTTGCCGGAAAGCGTGAAAAAGATCGCCGTGCTGGATCGCACCAAGGAACCCGGCGCCGACGGCGAACCGTTGTACAAGGACGTGCTCGGCGCCCTGGCCCGGGACGCCCTCGCCGAACGGCCCCGGTTCAAACAAATTCCCCAGGTGGTGGGAGGGCGCTACGGCCTGTCCTCCAAGGAATTCACCCCGGCCATGATCAAGAGCGTCTTCGACGCCCTGGGCGACGAACGCCCGAAAAACCATTTCACCGTGGGCATCCACGACGATGTCACCCACACCAGCCTGCCCTGGGATCCGGCCTTTCGCACCGACGCCCACCAGGATGCGGTGCAGGCGGTGTTCTACGGACTCGGCTCCGACGGCACCGTCAGTGCCAACAAGAACTCCATCAAGATCATCGGCGCGGCTACCGACCTCTACGCCCAGGGTTATTTCGTCTACGATTCCAAGAAGTCCGGTGCGGTGACCGTCTCGCACCTGCGCTTCGGCCCCGAGCCCATCCGCTCCACCTATCTCATCGGCGACGGCGACGCCCGTTTCGTGGCCTGCCACCAGCCGGTATTCCTGGAACGTTATCCCATGCTGGACAAGGCCGCCGACGGGGCGGTGTTCCTGCTCAACTCGCCGGAACCGCCGGAGCGCGTCTGGTCCACCCTGCCGCGGCGCATGCAGCAGCAGATCCTGGAGAAAAAAATCGAGTTCTACTGCATCGACGCCTACGCCGTGGCGGAGGCCACCGGCATGGGCAAACGCATCAACACCATCATGCAGACCTGCTTCTTCGCCATCTCCGGGATCCTGCCGCGGGATGAGGCTATCGCCGCCATCAAGCAGGCGGTGGAAAAAACCTACGGCAAAAAGGGCGGCCGCATCGTCAAGCTCAACTTCGAGGCCATCGACGAAACCCTGGCCCGGCTGCACCAGGTGGACGTGCCCGCCGCGGCGAGCAGCGCATTCGAGATCCCGCCGCCGGTACCGGCGGACGCCCCGGACTTCGTGCGCCAGGTCACCGGCGAGCTTATCGCCGGGCGCGGCGACCTGGTTCCGGTCAGCCGCCTGCCCGCCGACGGCAGCTTTCCCCTGGGCACCGCCGCCTTCGAGAAACGCAACCTGGCCCTGGAAATCCCGGTGTGGGAACCGGACCTGTGCACCCAGTGCGGCAAGTGCCCCATGGTCTGCCCGCACGGGGTGATCCGTTCCAAGATCTTCCCGGCGGAGGCGGCAAAAGACGCCCCGCCCAGCTTCAAGCACGCGCCGGTCAAGGGCAAGGATCTGCCCGAAGGCTGGCATATCACCTACCAGGTGGCGCCGGAGGACTGTACCGGCTGCGGTTTGTGCGTGGACATCTGCCCCATCCACGACAAGAGCAACGTCAGCTTCAAGGCCCTGAACATGGCCGACCAGCCGCCGCTGCGTGAACCGGAGCGGGACAACTGGAACTTCTTTCTGACCCTGCCCGAAGCCGACCGCACCGAACTCAAACCCACCGTGCTCCGCGACGCCATGCTGCTGCAGCCCCTGTTCGAGTTCTCCGGCGCCTGTGCCGGCTGCGGCGAGACACCGTACATCAAGCTGGCCACCCAGCTCTTCGGCGACCGCATGGTGGTGGCCAACGCCACCGGCTGCTCCTCCATCTACGGCGGTAACCTGCCCACCACCCCGTGGGCGGCCAACGCCGAAGGCCGCGGCCCGGCCTGGTCCAATTCCCTGTTCGAGGACAACGCCGAGTTCGGTCTGGGCATGCGCATGGCCATCGACAAGCGCGCGGAATACGCCCGCGAACTGCTGCAGGCGCTGGTGGATCAAGTGGGCACGGACAGCGCGGCCGCGATCCTGGAAGCGCCCCAGGGCAGTGAGGCGGAGATCCGCGCCCAGCGCGAACGGGTCGCGGCTCTGCGCAAGGCCCTGGCCGACATCGACGATCCCCGCGCCCGGGAGCTGGAAAGCGTGGCCGAGGATCTGTGCCGCAAGAGCGTCTGGATCATCGGCGGCGACGGCTGGGCCTACGACATCGGCTACGGCGGTCTGGATCACGTGCTCGCTTCGGGCAAGGACGTCAACGTCCTGGTGCTGGACACCGAGGTCTATTCCAACACCGGCGGCCAGACCTCCAAGGCCACGCCGCGCGGCGCGGTAGCCAAGTTCTCCGCCGGCGGCAAGCCCACCGGCAAGAAGGATCTGGCCATGATGGCCATGAGCTACGAAAACGTATTCGTGGCCCACGTGGCCTACGGCGCCAAGGACGTGCAGACCCTGCGCGCCATGCTGCAGGCCGACGCCCACCGCGGCACCTCCATCATCATCGCCTACGCCCCCTGCATCGCCCACGGCGTGGACCTGTCCCACAATCACCGCCAGCAGAAACTGGCGGTGCGCAGCGGCCACTGGCCGCTGTTCCGCTACGAGCCGGCGCGCGCGCAGCGCGGCCTCAATCCCCTGCACCTGGATTCCGACGAACCCGACATCCCCTACCGCGACTACGTCGACACCGAGACCCGCTTCAACATGCTCTGGCGTTCCCATCCCGAGGACGCGGAACGCTTCCTGGCGGAGTCACAGGAAGAGGTGAAGCACCGCTATCATCACTACAAGCAGCTCGCCGACCTGCCCTGGGAAGCGGAAGACGTTGAGGCGGAAACCGCAACGCCGGGCGCCGACGGGAAGGAGGAGTAAGCCATGCCCGATCTCAGCACCGAATACCTGGGACTGAAACTCTCCAACCCGCTGGTGCCGTCGGCCTCGCCACTGTCCGGCAACCTGGACGACGCGCGGCGGCTGGAAGACGCCGGGGCATCCGCCCTGGTCATGTACTCCCTGTTCGAGGAGGAGGTACGCGCCGAGGAGGAACAGGCCGCGCGCTTCCTGCACCACCAGGATATCGGCCATGCCGAGGCCGACAGCTTCCTGCCTCTGCCCGCGCACTACACCTCGCGGCTGGACGATTACCTGCACCAGCTCCAGGCCCTGAAAGCCGCCCTGGACATTCCGGTCATCGCCAGCCTCAACGGCGTGTCCACCAACGGCTGGGTGGATCACGGCCGGGAACTGCAGGAGGCGGGCGCCGACGCCCTGGAGCTGAACGTCTACTACGTCGCCGCCGATCCGAAAGAAAGCGGGGAAGCGGTGGAACAGCGTTACGTGGAGATCCTGCGCGAGCTGCGCCGGCAGGTGAGCATCCCCGTCACCATGAAGCTGTCGGAGCAGTTCAGCGCCATCCCGCACCTGGTCAAACAACTGGAGGCGGCCGGCGCCGACGGCGTGGCGCTGTTCAACCGCTTCTACCAGCCGGACATCGATCTGGAAACGCTGCAGGTCACCCCCGCGCTGGAATTATCCACGCCGGCGGAGGCGCTGCTGCGCATCCGCTGGGTGGCCATGCTGTCCGGCCGGGTGAAACTGTCCCTGGCGGTCACCGGCGGCATTCACGGCGCGCCCGAGGTTCTCAAGGCCATGCTCGCCGGCGCCGATGTCACCCACCTGTGCAGCGCCCTGCTGCAGCACGGCCCGGAACACATCACCGTGATCCTGCGCGACCTGCAACACTGGCTGGAAGAAAACGAGTACGAGTCCCTGGCCCAGCTCAAGGGCAGCCTCAGCCAGCAGCATGCCCCGGATCCCGCCGCCTACGAGCGCGCCAACTACCTCAGCGTCCTGCGCAGCTTCCTGGAAAAGTCCTGAGTACTGCGCTTCCGTCCTTCAGCAATTGCTGTAATCTCCTCTGCAGTCACCTCTTCGGATTCTCACAGGCATGCCCGCCAATGCGGTTCAGGCCGGCACTGACTGGTAAATGGCAGGTACGAATATCAGGGTAGCTTCTAGTATCATTGATATATTATGAATTTCGATATCCAGCTGCGCTTTCAGCCTTCCCCGGCCTTCGTCGGTATCCTGGCCGAACTCAACGAGCAGTACTCGGAGTGGACCGACGGTTCCTATGACTGGGCCAACCAGACGGTGGACTTCCTGCACGCCTCGGCGCAACTGCCGCAGTTCGATGAGAAGCTGTTCAAAACGCCGTTGAGCCAGCGCGCGATCAACGACGTATTGCATATCGCCATCGCGGTGCTGTCGGGCAACTACCCCCTGGTGCGCGACTATCTCAAGCACGTGCGTTTTGCCTTCGTCATCGGCTACCCGCGCAGCGGCGGCAGCTACCTGACCAAGGAACTGCTGCGCAGCATCGGCTTCGATCATACCCGCGTCTCCGAGGCGCTGGCCCACGACGGTTTCCCCGAACTGCGCGACACCTGGTATGACATGGCAGGCCAGCGACCCTACTTCCACCTGCAGGAGGCGATCTTCCAGGTGGCGGAGTTTCTGGTCATCGCCAACCTGTATTACCAGATCAAGAGCAAGCGGCAGGATGACGGTATCTGGCTGGCGCCGAAGAAAATGCACAAGATGGTGAGCTGGGCCGGCAGCTTCAAGATGCTGCTGGGCCAGGGCCATTCAGATTACCTGGTGACGCTGCGCCATCCATTACCGGCGGCCATCTCGGTGAGCGAAAAGAGCGGCGGCCTGCCCGAAAACGGCCTGTTTCCACTGCGCGCCCCGCGCAGCGCCATCGAGCGCTGGATCATGACCGACCTGATGCATCTGGGCTTCAGCCTCGCGGAACTGGAGCAGATGGACTACTTTGAGGCGGTATTCACCAGCTGGACCCAGTTCCACATCAGCATGGCTACTTCGGGGTTATTCCTGGGCGAGCGTGAGGAGATCCGCCTGATCCCCTACGGTCAGGAAAGTATGGAAGGGGTGGTGCGTGAATTCCGGGAAGGTTACGGTGACGCCGGGGCCGCACCGGAGCCCTTCCGTATCTACGACAAGGCACAGCAGCATGCGGACCGGCTGGAGCGTGGTAATGCAGCAGTGGACGCCGTGACCGCGGCCTGGTCGGCCCTCGGCTTACGGTTTCCGGAGCTGTCGCTGGAGTGATTGTGCGTTCGCTTCCTTAAGGGCCTGGCACGGCGCATGGCGTATATTGCTAATGGACCGTTGCCACCCGGCACTGCTTCCGGCCGTGCCGTTATATCCTCATATGACATTGATCTGCTTTTGATTTTACCGATTCGAACCCGGCCTCTTTCCGGCCCGTCTTCACCGCCGGTTTTTTCCAAATCCCGATACCGATTATAAAAACAACCATAATAATTTTGTGTTTGTGCCTTACTATTACGCCGCCGGAAAGCGATTGTCAGCCATCCCGCCGGCCGCCAAAACATGATTCAAAGTTTCCAGCGCCGGCTTCACCGGGTATACTTGACGGCTGACGCCTCCGCGATTTGCCAAAGCTGACAGGGGATCCCATGAGTAACGAACAAGACAAAATATTTTTCCGAAACTATTCCATTGTCCTCGGCATACTGGCCGCCATGATCATCTGCTTCCTGATCGCCGCCCGCATCGTCGGCCTGAGTCACGAGCAGACCCGGGCCATGGACGGCGGTCAGTCCGACCAGGTCGCCAA
>Ga0209918_1001755_pt1 | contig 11096 bp, 8 predicted proteins | sample SalPonD_shore_MG_FD_185712 | JGI IMG/M metagenome (GOLD analysis project Ga0209918, IMG submission 185712) | Salt pond soil microbial communities from South San Francisco under conditions of wetland restoration - Salt Pond MetaG... | ecosystem: Environmental > Aquatic > Marine > Intertidal zone >...
GGTCTGTCAAGCTTTGGCCGGAAATCTATACGGCTTCCCTGCTGTGGACTGCTCCCGTTCCCGTACTTCCCGGTAAGAAGCCCACCACCAAGCGGACTCCACGCAACTATACCCATTCCCTCCGCCGGCGTACCTGATCTTGCCCTGACGGATAAGATCATCCATAGCACGCATAGTCTCTTGTTGTGGTGTATAGGGGTCATACACCGTGTACGTAGTAGAGATCGATGTAATCTGTCTGCAGCCGCTTCAGGCTCGCTTCACATGATTCTGCAATGTGCTTGCGTGAAAGCCCCCGGGCGGTACGCGCGTTCCCGGTGGGAAAGAAGCATTTGGAAGTCACAATAAGGTCGTCCCGCGGATTACCGGTCAGATAGGTGCCGATGTGCCGTTCTGACTCGCCTTCTGCATCGATGTCTGCCGTATCCACAAAATTGCCGCCTGCATCGCGGAACCGGTCCGGAATATGGTGTGAGGTTTGCTCGTCACACCCCCACCCTTCTGCTCCGAACGTCATAGTTCCCAGGCAGACCCGGGACACCGGAAGTCCACACGCGCCGAGATAACGATACTTCACAACGAGCCCCCTCTTCCAGTATAGGATGCGCCTACTGCGCAGACGAGCGGCTACGCGGGATGGGGCAGCGAATCTGCCTGGTAGAATGCATTTAGCACGTCTACCATAGCAGCAAGATCTGAGCGTCCGCCACTCTCCCGGATTGAGTGCATGGCAAGTATGGGCACGCCAACATCAACGGAAGGGATTCCAGAATGGGCAGAGCTGAACGGGCCGATGGTGCTTCCCGAGGGCATGTCTGACCGATTGGCAAAGTACTGGAGCGGGACTGAGACAGTGGCAGCCAGTTCCTCAAATACGGAAGCTGACGCGGCGGTACTGGTGTATCTGAAACTCCCGTTGAACTTTATTACCGGCCCTCCGCCGAGAAGCGGAGCAAACGCCGAATCATGCTTGTCCGCATAGGCGGGATGTATGCCGTGTGCCGCGTCGTTGGATACAATCATGGAACGGGCACGCGCACGGTGCACGGCCTCCGAACTACCTCCACGAGACAGCACAATGCGCTCAAGAAGGTTGGGTAAAAACGATGAGTTGGCCCCGGCTCGCGTCCTGCTGCCAACTTCTTCGTTGTCATAAAGAAATGCGATCGCCGTGGCGGCACCGCCGGAGCCGGCGAGCAGAGGAGCCAATCCGGCAAAACAGCCGGCAATGTTATCGATTCTCCCCGAACTGTATATGCCGCCGCTCAGTTCCTGAAGCGGCGCCGGATCGTAGAGAAAAAGATCGCCCCTGACAATCTGGTCAGGGGTGACTCCCGCAGCATCAGCGAGGATCTCAAGAAAGCTCTCACGCGCACTGTGCGAGGAACTGCTTCTTCCCAGAATTGCCGGCAGGTGATCCTGTTTGTTGTATTCAAAGCCCTCATTGACTTTTCTGTTCAGATGAATTGCCAGATTTGGAATGCTCGCCACCGCGTCCGTCTTTACGAGCCGGTAGTGCAGTCCCTGCGATCCGCGGCAGACCAGCCGGCCTGCCATGCCGAGGTCACGATCAATCCACGTTGAAAGGATGGGCCCCCCGTAGACTTCAACGGGCAACAGCGCGTAACCGTGGGAATCTGTCACGGCTTCCCATTTAATTTTAAGTGCCGGACTGTCCGTATGAGCGCCGGAAATGCGGAACTCCTGCTCTTCCCCGGAGAGGGTTCCCACACGGAACGCGGCCACCGAGGAACCTTCCCGAATTACAAAATAGCCGCGGCCCGGGGCAAGTTGCCACGCGTCCTCTTCCTTGAGTTCCTCCCACCCCGCCTCAGACAGTAGTGCTGCGGCCTGCCGGGTAACGTGGAAGGCGCTTGCGCCTTCGTTTATGAAGTCACCAAAGCGCGTGAATAGCTGGTTTTCTTGTTGATCTCTCACCGCCGTGCTCCTTCTTCTTAGTACAACTCGTAATGCTGAAACCGGCACTCCTGGGGACCGTTATAGAGCGTGTACTTGCCGCTTGGACGCAACCCCACCCGCTTCAGCGCGTCCCGGTTAGCGCTCAATATCCACGCCTCCCAGCCGGCGAAACGCTGCTTCATGACATCGCCAATCCCTTTGTAAAGTAGCGGTACATCCACCTCCGCCATCCGTTCACCGTAGGGCGGATTCATGACAAGAACGCCGCCGGCCGCCTGGTCAAGGCCAAACCGCGACATGGCCGCGGCCATTCGGTCCGCGTCCAGGAAGTCCGCAACTGAAAACTCTACCCCCAGCGCGTACCCAGCACGGGAGCTGTTCTCCCGGGCCATCTCCACGGCCTCCCGGGAAACATCGGTGCCGACAATCGGCGCAATCCCGCCCGCCGGCCCGCCGCTCTTCTCTTCCGGCTTCACCGCCTCCCGGGCCTCTGAGGTGAGCTTCTTCCACAACGCCGCATCAAATCCCGGCCATCGCTCAAAGCCGTGGCGTGGCCGCAATATCCCGGGCGCAATGTTGCGTTTGATAAGCGCTGCCTCTATCAGAATAGTCCCGGCGCCGCACATGGGATCCAGCAGGGGGCGGTCACCCTTCCACCCGGAGAGCAGCACCATCCCTGCCGCCAGCGTTTCCCTCAGCGGCGCCGGCCCGTGCCTGCGGCGGTATCCACGCGCGTGCAGCGAATGGCCGGAACTGTCAAGAGAGAGGGTGCATCGAGTCTCCTCAACGTGGAGATTTATGCGTACCGCGGCGTCAGATACGTCAACACTCGGCCGTCTTCCGACGCGGCTTCTCATTGCGTCTACCACCGCATCCTTCACCTTCAACGCAGTATAACTGGAGTTACGATACACCTGTGAACGGGTCACCGCATCAACGGCAATAGTGTGATCTGCGCTGAGGTAGCGCTGCCACGGCACGCTTCTCACCGCCTGGTATAGATCCCGCTCCCGCGGGGCGTCAAACTCAGAGAGAACTACCAGCACTCGAACGGCGGTTCTACACCATAGATTTGCCGCGTACATGAGAGACGGCGGGCCTTCGCACGTTACGGCGCGGGACCCCGTGTGGATCTTCTCTCCGCCGAGCGCCGCCACTTCCCCGGCAAGCGTCTCTTCCAGTCCGGTGAGTGTCTTCATAACATAACGCGTGGGTTTCTGGTTCATAGCGTCCTGGTTTGAATGAGAAAGTAGAAGTACCCGGCATAGACCATGAGAAACGTGAGACCGCCCCACCTTGGGATCCGGCCCTTTATCGCCAGAATCAAAAAGAGCAGCAGACTGATTCCAATCATGAAAAGAAAGTCATATTCAAAACCGGTTGAGCCAACATCGATATTTCTCACAATAGCGGTTGCGCCAAGCACCATGAGCGAATTGAAAATGTTACTGCCGACAATATTTCCCAGGGAAATATCCATTTCTTTTCTTGCCGCGGCAACCACGGAGGTGACCAGCTCCGGAAGGCTGGTTCCCAAAGCAACAATAGTAATGCCAATGAAGCGTTCGCTCACACCGAAAATTTCCCGGGCAACCCAGGATGCACCGCCAACAAGCAAATGCGCTCCGCCGGCAAGAAACGTGACGCCAAGTACTATTTTGCCCGTCAGAAGGGGTATTGATCCCTCCGGGCTCTCCTCTATCTCTTCAACATGTATTTCTTCAAGCTCTTCGACGCCCTTGTTCTTCCCGTAGCGGTAGAGGCTGTAAAGATACGCGGCCAGTAATCCCACCATCAAGACACCCTCACCCGTGGTGATGACTCCGCCGGCCCACTTAATGCCTCTTGGTGTGAAATTGGCAAGAACGAGAAACATCACCAGATACGTGCCAATCATGAGCGGTACGTCAACAAAGGTAATTTTCTTTGACGCAGTCATAGGGTAAATGGCGGAAGCCATCCCGAGGATAAGCGCGATATTTATGATGTTGCTTCCAATGACGTTTCCGATGGAAACGGACATCAGGCCGCGAAACGCACTGAGCATGCTGACAAAAAGCTCAGGCGCGGATGTACCAAATGCAACAACTGTCAGACCAACAATGATAACCGGTACATTTAACTTCCGCGCCAGAGATGCCGCGCCCTTCACCAGAAAATTTCCGCCAAAGTAGAGCAGGAATAGGCCGCCAATAACGCTTGCTGCTTGTAGAATCAGAGTGTGTGTCATGCTGAAAGCTCGTAGCTCATAGTACTAGGAAAGAAACGCCCTGACAACGTGCCGTGATTGCGATGAATATCTGCTTGCTAGTTGGAATTGAAGTTGTGAGCGCGTGCAGTGAGCATTCGCTCCGGGAAATCAGTCACCACGCCGTCCACGCCGCAGGATGCCAGGGTACGCGCGTGGGCCACCTCATTTACCGTCCACACCTCCACTTCCACCCCGTGCGCGTGCGCATCCCGCACAAAACGTTCATCCACCACGCGCAGTAATCCGTGGCGCGGAGGAACCGACATGAGATGTGCGGCCATGAACGGATCACCGCCAAGACGTGCTTTGCTGCGAAAGAGAAAACGGCGTACCTCCCCGGACAACGCAATGGTGGGCACCGTTGGACAGAGAGAACGGAAACGGAGAAGGGTTTGCCGGTGGAAGGAACCGACGAAGGTGCGTTCTGCCCGGTCAAACTCCTGAATGAGACGGCAAAAAGTCGCTGTTATGTCCGGCTCCCGTTGCTTTATGTCGATGATCATTCGAAATTCGCCAAACGCCTCAAACAACTCACGGAGTAGCGGAATAGCGGCACGTCCACAGCGAAACGGATATGTGACGCCGTCCTGGGTCCATTTGTAGCCTGCGTCCAGTCTTTTTACCTCTGCCGTGGAAAACCGGTTCACACTGCCCTGCCCGTCGGTAGTCCGGTTAACGGTGGCATCATGCAGCACCACGAGCTCTCCTTCCCGAGTTGAATGGATATCCAGCTCAATTGCGTCCGCTCCTACCTGCGCGGCGTGGGAAAATGCCAGCATGGTATTTTCCGGGAACACTCCGGCTCCGCCGCGGTGCGCGATGATGCGAATTCCGGACCGTTCTTCCTGCTTCTTGTGCTCTTTCATGATGGTGACCTCAGTATACCACATGAAGGCGTCTGTATTGATTGACATTACCTATAGTCCTTGGGTAGGTTTTCCAGAGCATAGCGTGCAGAAGGAAGGTCGGTAATGGCATATTCAAGCAACCTCGGATTTCCTAGAATTGGTCCGAATCGGGAATTAAAAAGAGCGCTGGAAGCGTACTGGTCCGGAAAAAGCTCTGAGGAGGAACTGGACGCCGCCGCGCGCAGTCTCAGGCGCGATGCGTGGCTCTTCCACAAGCAGGCAGGGATAGACTTCATCCCATCCAACGACTTCTCGCTCTATGACCATGTGCTGGACATGAGTACCGTGGTTGGTGCGATACCCCAACGCTACGGCCATTCCGGCGGTCCGGTAGACAAGCGAACTTACTTTGCCATGGCCAGAGGTGAAAAGGGGGACGGAGCCCGCCCGGGCGTTGCCGCAATGGAGATGACCAAATGGTTTGACACCAACTATCACTACATTGTGCCTGAGTTCAACGCACACACGCGGTTTGCACTTTCATCCTTGAAACCGGTGGAGGAATTTGCAGAAGCCGAGGCGCTTGGCGTTCACACCCGTCCGGTTCTCATTGGCCCCGTATCCTACCTCCTCCTGGGAAAAGCAGAAGGCACGAGTACGCTTGATTTGCTGGACAATCTACTCCCGGTATATGAAGAGCTTCTGGGACGACTCACAGATGCAGGTGCCGACTGGGTGCAACTTGATGAGCCTTTTCTCACCATGGACCTTACAGAACAGGAACAACGCGCATTTGAACAGGCCTACACGCGTATTGGCGTTGCTCCATCCCAGCCTAAGATCATGCTTACAACCTACTTTGGCCAGTTGCGGGAAAACATTAACCTTGTAAAGAGACTTCCTGTGGCAGGTCTGCACGTTAATGCTCGGGCTGGTCAGCGAGAACCGGAAGTGTTTCTTGAGTCATTACCGGAAGACCGCCTTCTGTCACTGGGCGTGGTAGACGGGCGAAACGTCTGGAAAACTGACCTCACAGAAGCGCTTTCCTCCCTTACGGCGGCTGCCCGGTCTGCGGGCAACGAGCGGATAGTTGTGGGTCCCTCCTGTTCAATGCTGCACGCCCCGGTGGACCTCAACCTGGAAGAGAGCATGGACCCGGAAATTGCCAGCTGGCTCGCCTATGCCAGGCAGAAAGTCCAGGAAATCCAGGTGCTCACGACCGCACTCAACGAGGGGGAGGATGCGGTACAGACCGAATTCCAGGAGAACCGGCGCGCACTCGCGTCAAGAAAAACCTCAAGCCGAATTCACGTCCCCGCCGTGAAACAACGCCTCTCTCAAGTGGACGCCGCTATGCGCCGCCGGAGCTCGCCCTTTGCGGAAAGGAAACAGAAACAGCAAGAATTGCTGCAGCTTCCCCTTCTGCCTACCACCACCATTGGCTCCTTTCCGCAGACGCGTGACATCAGAAAGACACGGGCGGCTTACCGCCGCGGCAAAATCAAGTACGGTGAATATCTGGACTTCATGCAGGGACACATTGCACAAACCGTAAGAACCCAGGAAGAGCTTGGTCTTGACGTGCTAGTTCATGGAGAACCTGAGCGCAATGATATGGTTGAATACTTTGGAGAACAGCTTGAAGGGTTTATCAGTACGGATAACGGCTGGGTCCAAAGCTACGGCTCACGATGCGTGAAGCCTCCGGTAATCTTTGGGGATGTGTCACGGCCACACCCGATGACCGTCGAATGGATATCCTATGCGCAGTCGCTTACCGCGCGGCCAATGAAAGGGATGCTCACCGGTCCCGTTACCATGCTCGAGTGGTCCTTTGTCAGGGACGACCAGCCGCGTAGCGACACTTGCCAGCAAATCGCTCTTGCCCTGCGCAGCGAGGTTGAAGACCTTCAGCAGGCGGGTATTCGCGTGATTCAGATTGATGAACCGGCCCTACGAGAGGGGCTGCCGCTTCGCCATGCGGATTGGGATGATTACCTTAAATGGGCCGTAGACTCTTTCCGGCTGGTTGCCGCCGCCGCGTCAGACGCTACCCAGGTTCACACACACATGTGCTACGCGGAGTTCAACGACATCATTGACGCTATTGCCGCCCTTGATGCGGATGTGATCTCTATTGAGTCCTCCAGAAGTAAGATGGAGCTGCTTGATGCGTTCAGGCAGTATGACTATCCCAATGACATCGGCCCCGGCGTCTACGATATTCATTCCCCCCGGATTCCCAGGGAGGAGGAGATCACCGAGCTCCTGCACAGGGCGCTCCAGGTACTCTCGCCGGAACAACTCTGGGTCAATCCGGACTGCGGCCTGAAAACCAGGAAGTGGGAGGAAGTGCGTCCCTCTCTTCTAAATCTGGTTGCCGCAGCCCGAACCGTGCGTCAGGAGATAGGACGCAGCAACTAGTAGGTCTTGGAGGTACTCCTGGTCACGGTGAACGGCACAACTACAATCTGGCCGTCATTTTTCACAGGCGGGTCTCCGTTTGGAAATTCGTATGTGCCCATTTTGCCCGAATCTGTGTGCAGCATTGCATAGAGCGTGTCAGTCAATTTTTCCGTATCAACTGCCACAGTCACGTTCCTGTTTCTCCCGTTATGGACCACCGCATGGCCAACGACGGGGCCAGGTTTGCCGCCCTGGTCAGCATGGATGACAATCCAGCCCGGACCGTTGCTTACGACCAATCGGACCGTGACCGTTCCGTTGCCCACTGCCTGATCCTTCACCGTTACACGGGGCGTTTGCGCCATCACGGCCTGGCCAGCCAGTATGAACATGGCTGCGAAAAGTGAGCCTAGAACTAATGTTTTCCTCTTCATAAGAAACCTCCTTACTTCCGCCTCCCGCATTTGCGGGGTCGGTTTAATTCCAAGCTACAAAGAAACTTTTTTCGCGAAAACGGCGCGGGACAAATTTGACGCATACGGTCTACTTTGCCTCTGACCAGTGGACTATCCCGTGAAGCTTCCGCTCCACGTGAAAATGCGGCATTGAGTTACGTGAACGAGGATGAGGACAAAAAAACAGCGGCATGATGTGCCGCTGCGTTGTGACCGGATATGATGGGCGCTGACGGGATTGAACCGCCGACATCGTGCTTGTAAGGCACGCGCTCTCCCAGCTGAGCTAAGCGCCCGTTTTGTAGAACGCTGTGACAGTAGCATAGCTTCCAAATTTGTGTCAACACGGCTTGTGCATCAAAACTTGATTGACCGGCGCTACTCTGGCTACTTTATGGTCAAGACAGAAAAATAAGGCAAAGGCAGGACCAGCATGGATATCAAAGATAAGGTCATAATTGTAACGGGAGCCTCAAGCGGCATTGGGAAAGCAACCGCGGCACTTCTTTCTGCAGAAGGGGCGCGGCCGGCGCTGGTGGCGCGCTCCGGAAAAAAACTTCGTGCTCTTGCAGCGGAATTGCCCGGTGCGCTGGATGTAGAGGCTGACATGAGTAAAGAAGCGGATGTGACCCGCATGATACACACGGTTCACAACCACTACGGCCGCATAGATATTCTCATTAACAATGCCGGACAGGGAATGTGGAGCAGCGTAGAAAAGACCAAACTGGACGAATATCGGGATATGATGGATCTGAACGTCTTCGGCCCGCTTCTGGCGATGCAGGCGGTAATTCCCATAATGAGGCAGCAGGGCGGCGGCGTGATTCTCAATATCAGCTCCGGCGTCACAAGAATGTATCTTCCCGGGCTGGGAGCGTATGCCTCCACAAAGTACGCGCTCAACGCGCTGTCACTCACCGCGCGGCAGGAGCTTGCCGTGGACAACATTCGTGTTGGAATCATGGTGCCCGGCATGACGGAGACCCAATTTGGCACCAACGCGCTCGGCGGACCGGAACAGGGCCCGTCCGGAGTTTCACGTCCCTCCCCCGGTTCCGCCGCGGAGGAAACCCGCCCACCGGTTGAAAGTGCGCACGATGTTGCCGAACGCATTCTTGTAGCTATCCGCACAGAGGCTGCCGAAACGGTGGCAAAAAGTATGGCCGGAGAGCAATAGCGGGCCGCGGCTTGCGGAACACTGCTGAGATATTTTCCTTTTCCCGGCAGATGTGCTACTATCGGCCGCACACGGAGACTACATGAAACTACGAAAGATTCGAAATATTGGCATCATGGCGCATATTGATGCCGGTAAAACTACCACTACCGAACGAATTCTCTTCTACACTGGGAAGAGTCACCGTATTGGTGAGGTTGACAACGGAGAAGCCACCATGGACTGGATGGCGCAGGAGCAAAACCGTGGAATTACTATCACCTCCGCGGCAACTACGTGCTTCTGGCGCGACCATCAGATTAATATCATAGACACGCCGGGGCATGTTGACTTTACCGCGGAAGTGGAGCGTTCTCTCCGAGTGCTCGACGGGGCAATTGCCATATTTTGCGCGGTCGGCGGCGTGGAGCCGCAATCAGAGACGGTGTGGCACCAGGCAGACGCGTACGAGATTCCGCGTATTGCATACGTGAACAAGATGGACCGCATTGGCGCTGATTTCTACGCCGTGCTGGATGAGATCCGCGAGAAGCTGGGAGCAAACCCTGTGGTGATTCAGCTTCCAATTGGCAGAGAAAGCGAATTTACGGGTACCATCGATCTGCTTTCCCTCCAGGAATTGCACTGGGACGTTGAGAGCTTTGGTGCAAAATACGAGCTGGCGGATATTCAGGAGAAACACCAGGAGCTGGTCGCCACGTGGAGAGAACGCCTTCTTGATGAGCTTACGGCGCACTCCGACGAGTTAACCGAGTACGTGCTGGAAGGTAAGGAAATTCCGGTTGAACTCTTGAATAACGTTATTCGAGAACAAACCGTGAACCGGAACATTGTACCGGTGTTCTGCGGGGCGAGTCTTCGAAACGCCGGCGTGCAGCCGCTTCTGGACGCAGTGATAAACTACCTGCCGGCCCCGGAGGAATTGCCTCCCATTCACGGCACACACGCAAAAAAGGAAAACAACGTTGAAGTAGAACGCTCGGTAGATGGCCAGCCGCTGGCTCTGGTATTCAAGATTCAGTCGGACCGCGAGGCGGGGGACCTTTCATTCATTCGCGTCTACTCCGGTACTATCAAGGCGGGCACGGCAGTATACAATATTGCCAAGAAAAAGCGGGAGCGCATTCACAGGCTGCTCCGTCCCCACGCAAACCGCACGGAGCAGGTAGATTCAGTGTCCGCCGGTGATATTGCGGTGGCCGTTGGACTCAAACTTGCGCAGACCGGAGACACCATTGGCAGCGAGGGCTTTCCGGTGCTTCTTGAAAAGATGCACTTTCCGGAGCCGGTCATTTCCGTGGCCATTGAACCTAACACCCTTTCGCAGCGCGAACGGCTGAAGGAAGTGCTTTCAGTTCTTGCCAAAGAGGACCCGACTTTCACCACAAAGGAAGACCAGGAAACCGGAGAGCTCATTATCTCCGGAATGGGAGAGCTTCATCTGGATGTCCTGCGGACGCGCATTATTGATGACTTTAACGTTGGTGCACGCGTTGGAAATCCTCAGGTTACCTATCGGGAATCAATTAGCAAGGAGCATGAGCATACGGAGAAGTTCCACCGCATGCTGGCGGGCAAGGAAAACAGCGCCGAATTAACCTTGCGCGTAGCCCCGTTGTCGCGCGGCACCGGAAACCAGTTCAGCAGCAACGTGTCAAAATCCGACCTCCCGGAAAATCTGATTGAGGCCGTGGAGCGCTCCATACGCGGCGCGTTTTCTGCGGGAATTGTCTACGGATATCCCGCCTTTGATGTGGGTGTTATCCTTGTGAAGGCCTCCTATAATGAACAGACATCCACGGAATTTGCGTTTGAGGCAGCAGCATCTCTTGGGTTTGACAACGCGTGCCGGGATGCAGATCCCATTTTGCTTGAGCCCATCATGAAAGTGGATGTGATGTGCCCGAAAGAGTTCTTAGGCGATGTAATCAGCGGAATCACAATGCGAGGCGGCGTGGTTCACGGCGTAGATTCGCGCCCTGCCATGGAGCATATCACAACGGAGGCCCCGCTTCGCAACATGTTTGGATACTCGA
>Ga0209918_1001757_pt1 | contig 11093 bp, 7 predicted proteins | sample SalPonD_shore_MG_FD_185712 | JGI IMG/M metagenome (GOLD analysis project Ga0209918, IMG submission 185712) | Salt pond soil microbial communities from South San Francisco under conditions of wetland restoration - Salt Pond MetaG... | ecosystem: Environmental > Aquatic > Marine > Intertidal zone >...
CATCGCGGGATCGGCATGATAACCCGGATTATTCACGAGTAGATAGTAAATAGAGTATTATCTTATTTAAAATATATTATTTGTGCGAAATCAATTATAGCTCAGATTTAGATGGGGGTGAAGGTGCTGCGAAATTTGCCGGCGGTCTGCGTTAAAGTTGGAATAGTGCATTCAACGTATCTAGATACGTCTCATTTACTATTCCAACTTTGCCTTGCCCACCAACAAATTTCTTGGTGAATAATCCGGGATAGGCCACCACGCCCACGGTGCTGTTGTCTTCCACCATACAATTGCTGAGCGTAAACGAGCTATGGCCCCCGCTGCCGGATTTATTGGACCCGGAGCTGATGCCCCGCCATCCGTTGCGGAAGGTACAGTTCGAGAAACTGTTGTTCCGGCTTTGAATCTCTACGGTTTTATAGCCGCCGTCAAACAAACACCAGGTAAATTGATTTGAATTGCCTTTCAAATACAATTGCCCCCATTCATTAGTAGGGTCTAATCGTTGAAACCGGATAGGGCTACCTGACGATCCGTTGGCATTAATTTTGGATCCAGGTTTAATCGTTAAAGATGCTCCGTTTGAAAAACCTAAAATCGAACCAGAATTGATAGTTAAAGTTACACCCGAATCCACGGATACAGAATTTGGGATACGATATGCACCTGTGAGTGTTAAATTGCCAGTAATATTGTTAGTTAATGTATTGGGGTAAAAATCAAAACTACCGATTTGTGTACTCCAATCATTGGTATTGTTTGTAGCCCATTCTCCACAAAACCAAATTCTTGTGTTTTTATTTCCATCTAATCCTATTCCACTGTAATCACCCCAACGGGCATCATTATTTCTAGTTGTATAAGTATAAGGTCCATTACCAGAATGAAGCAGCTGACTAGCTTGAACTGCATTATCTGACGTTCTACGGATAGTCCAGCGAACATTGGGATATTCATTTGAACTAGATCTACTGAAGACCATAGCAATATTTCCATATTCATCAACGAATATGGCTGGATAAATATAATTATTTCCATTGGCCCCGTATTCGGCATCAATCACTGCGGTATTCGATGACACGTTGATCTTCAAATAACGAATCGCAACCACGGTACCGCTACCCCAGTCGTGTAAATCTGCAAATGCAGTATACACATACCCGCTTCGATATATTACATCCTGAGTTTCACTATTGTTTCCTTCAATCGGAACGGTGGAACCCTTCTGGGGGACGGTATTATAAGGAGAGTTGCTGCTATAACTCGCAACATTAACGGTGGTATGGGAAATGGTTGGTGAGCTAAGCGGATTAGTAATACGCCAAAGTGTCAAAGAACTGGCTCCATAGCGTTCGGTATTCAGAAAATAGGCAGTCGATGTTGTTCCAAAGTGTTGAGCAGGCTTAATGGTGAAAGCATGTCCATAATTATCGGACATTTTGTCGAAATCGATATACGTTAGTGTTTGGTAATTATAGAGTTGTGATTTGTCGAAGATACGGATCTTAGCATACTGAAAACTTCCTGTGTCATAAGAAGCATATTGGTTGGATGTTACATAAACTGCATTGTTGTCGTAACCAAGTCCGGGGTAGTCAGGCCCGTTTGACGTGGCCGTACTGCCATCCCGGGTTGCATCTGAACTATACTTATACCATGAACCAGTGGGGTCTGAAGACTGAGAAGCGGCAATCAAATAATCTCCTTTGTGGTTAGCTGAATTAATATCCAGAATAAGCATAACAAATCGCTGTGCATACTGGTCATATATGACTTTAGGATCAGTTATGATGTCATTGTTTGTAACAAATGAGCTAAAGAAATCTTGAAAATTAATCTGCGATATTTTTGTACCCGATTTAGTATAAATGGCAAAAGAATGATTAACAGCTTCCAATACATAATTTGGCCCTACGGCGACGACTGGGTCAGGGGGAGTATAAAGGGTTTGAGTGATACCTTGAAAATTCTGACTGAGGGCTTCCTGAGTATTGTACGAAGGGGAAGAAAACGAATTAGCCATCCCTTTTATAGTCCTGTAGCCAGTTTGAGAATTGCCTGGGTTAGGCACGCTACCATCCCATTCTTTTGTTACTTTCAAAGTATCGGAAGCTGCCTGTTCCTCCTTGTATTTTACAACCGCCGGAGAATACGGTGGCCCGGGATGGAACGGGATCGCGGTTGTCGTTCTATGTCTAGGATTTTCAGGGGCCTGAGGCAAGCTTGAGAGCTTAACTATTCCTCCGGGCGAAGTGGTCCCTCTCTGAGGTCGATACTTGGCCTGTGCCAGAACTTGATTTCCAGATAGAACTAATATAACCATGATTATTAGAGAACTTTGCAAAACCGATCTTTTGCTCAATATCTGCATTTTCGTGAATTCGAAATCCTCACTTATAGATAATAAGCTCCGGTTTCAAATTCACTCAGGCTTTGATCTTGAACAAAATCTCTGGTTTTGCAAAGCCCTCTATTACAAATTCGAGTATCGTTGCACGAGTACTCATAATGATCCTCCTTGATATATTTTTTAAACAAAATTGCCAATTCTTTTTCCATCTCCAGTTACTTCAATCCACTTTATCCATACTGGTTAGACAGCGTTAGTTTAGTGTGTTTTATAAGACAACAAAGTCCATGTTGTATTGGAAAAGTAATCGGCGGCCGAGGTAACGCTACCTCGATGTTCATATTGATGAATTTTAACAATGCCGATTCCAGGCTCAATCCAATAATTAGTAGTATCATTAGTAGTAGCATGAATACCATCGTTTTCTAACTTTATACTGGCTTTTTGCACTACCTGATAACTTCTGTTAAAAGTGCCACCTTGCCAGGAAACGGTATCCTTAGAAACAACTGAGTATCTGGAAATCGTCGATTGTGTGCTGATTTTTATCGGAACCGTCCATTTTTTACCGACTATTAACGGGAAAACAATTGACTGTGTCCCCGAGACCACTCCTTGGGGAAAATCAAAATGGAGTGTATTTCCTGAAAACATAACAGTAATGGAATCAGTGCCCACATAGCCTACATTGCCTGTATATTTCAACTCCCATAAGGACTGGATTTTCCCCAATGTGGTATCTGTTTTTAAAATACTCACTTGGACCGTATCTCGTCCTGGGGGTACGGGGACTGAATTGTAAATAGCATACGTCCACGTACTACCAGGAGTCAGGGGGAAAGATGATTGTCCTACAGAATTTGTAGAATTACCAGAACCAAACATGGTACAGTCTGTAATAAGGCTGGTTGCGATAATAAAAATTACAAAAAACACTTGGCGTTTCATGATGACCTCCTTGTAGAAGCGTTGGAGTTCAGGGCTACGTTTACAGAAGACTGCTTATTCCGGCCGTCTTTCTCTAACGATACACGCCAAACTTGCTCTATGACTAGATTAATCGAAGATTTTGGTTTATTCATACTCTCCGTTCCCTTCTTTCTAACTGTCTCGTACTTATAAGAGATATAAAACCGGCTATTGTTACAAAATTTCTGCCTCAACCGCTCAAACCAAACGGCTCTTACACAAAGAATCACTGAGGGGCATAGAGAAGACCTTTGTATTTTCTCTGTATCACTCAATATACCTAACACATACATGTAGTTACTCAGATAAAAGACGCCCGGTCCCCCGCTGCCGTCGTTATTGGGTGTGTAACTGATGCCCCGCCAACCGTTACGAAACGTACAGTTATAGGTTGAATTATTCTGGCTCCCTATTTCTACATTTTTGTGTCCCCCGTCAAACAAGCACCTGGTAAACTGGTTCCCGCTGCCGTACAGGTACACCTGTCCCCAAGCCTGGGAAGGATCGAGACGCATAAACCGTATGGGCTGGCTGGAGCTGTCGTTGGCTGTGATTTTGGACCCGGGTCGGACTGTCATTCCGGTGCCTGGAGCAAAGAACAGGTGCACGCCGGATAGAATGGAAAGGGTGGAGGAGCCATCGACAATGACATTCTGAGTGGCTTTATAATATTTCCCGGATAGGGTGGTGTTGCTGGTGATGGAGGTGGGCAGAGCAGGGGCATTATATCCAAGCAAATAATCAATCAAATTTTTCCCGTTCGGAGAACCCCACCCCGTACAGAGATCATATCCCGGTTCGGCATAGAATTTATCGGGACTGTCGGGCCATGTATTGTCTCCGGTTGTGATGTCGTGAAAACCATGAGCGTTCACATTTCCTTCGCCAATAAAATAGATGGCAGGGTTTATAAAACCAACCGGATCAATTCCATCCATTTCTCCCCGCTCATTGACCAATGCAGTTAAACTAGCCCATAATGGTGCAGCTATGCTTGTACCCATGATTGCTTGTTCATCTAGTCCATTCCACCAAATGACCCATACTCCATCAGCAACCATTGAAACATCGGGAACATTTCGCATGGTCATCGATCCTTGGTTGCCAGACATATCAACGCACTGTTGCCAACTTGGAATGGAGGTCCGAGTACTTATACCCCCGCCGCTTCCCCAATAATTTTTGCCAGTATACCACCATGGATTATTTTGGCTTCCCGAATTCCATACCGTTTCCGATGCATAAGATGAACCTTGACCATTCATGGTTAACTCTGTCCCTCCCACAGTGGTAATAAGTGTATCATCGTCCGGTCCCATGAGATCACCGGTAAATGCATCCCCATCACCAGATGCCAGAAAAAAGGATTGTCCCTGTGTGCCCATTTCTTCGAAAATGTTATGAATGGTTGAAGAAGTAGCACCTGTAAAGCCCCACGACGAACTGAATTGATGAATTTCGGTATGATTTGCCATACTATTCAGGATATCTGTCCAGTTATTTCCCTCGAAAACTACTATTCTATTTAAATGAGGCGCCATTGCAACCGCTACTTCGATGTCTAGTGAAACTTCTCCGTTTCCGCTTTCACTGATTGGTTGTCCGGTGAAATTATCCAAGAGAACGTTTTGCATAGGAACATGGGGCAAACCTGCATTGTCCTCGTAACTATGGATGTCATTCAAATAATATCCATCCTCTTCGAATAATCCCACGGTTTGGCCGTAACCACCTAAAGTATCATCCGGTACATATGCATGTCTGAAGTCGTAACCTTGATAACTTCCATTAGTACCTGACCCCTCAGATGTAAATGAAGATACTTTATGGTAGTTAGGATGTGAAACGGCATAGTTGCTCAATCCTTCAATATCTAAAATCGGTAGGCCATTGGGAACGGAAGGGGCAACGTCAGGAGCAAAGAAAGTTCGTTTCTCAAAAGGATGGTTATAGGTTAACATTTTTATTTTGAAGGTTTTTTCAATATCGGTCACCCTGCCTGTTACGTCCAGAACCACCCGGTTTGAATAGGTATTGATCACCTTAAGACCATTCCTTTTTACAAATTCCCTGACCGCCTGATACGCTCCTTCTGACGGTCCAAACTGTTTCGTGAATTCCTCGTGTGTTAGATACTTGTGGAAATTGGGACTATTCGGATTATATATCTGGTGGAGTAAGTTATGAAGCGCATATTTATTTCGCAATGGCAGACCAATTGCGAAATTCAGGTGTTTGGTGGAATCCAGGCGTCCAACAGGCTTTAAGCCTAACCGAGCGATAGCCTGTGGAATACTTCTGCTGATAGTTTGTTGGCCTTGAGCTGGGATAGACAGACCAATCTGAAATAAAAAGATAAGTATAGTGCAAAAGCAAAACGATTCTTTTATCTTGTTCATAATACATTTCCTCCGTAGTATTGAAGTTTAGTTGACACTTCCTTTACTTGAAAAGGCAAATAAAAGTCCCCCCTCCTCGCGGAAAGGCAATTTTGCCTTTTTTAGATGCTATTATTCTGCAGGGCAGTGCTGCATTATTGCCCGGAAGTTATTAACCTCGGCCCACAACTTCTTTCTTATTTAATTGAATTGTGAAAGCGGGTAGCGTTTGATTCCGCCATTTGTCCCTATAAACAAATAAGAATCATTGGAAGCAAAAGAAGTAGCGTATATGGAATCAAACAAATTCCATTTGTTTCCCTGATCTGCAGAGAAATAAATTCCTCTTTTGGTTCCCGCGAAAAGGGTTTTGTCATTTGAGTACAATACATTGATTGTATGACTGGTTAACTTGTTATCCAATGGATTCCAATTGGCCCCATTATCCTTAGAAACAAACACTCCTGCAGTGGAGGTATCGGTAGCCTGACGTACTCCAACAAAGAGTTTGGAATTCAAGGCAGTAAAGGCAAGTGTGGCCGTGTTTGTTAAGCCATTATTAGCAGTGGACCAGGTTTTACCCTTGTCAGTGGAACGGAAAACTCCTTCATCAGGAACTCCGGCAAAGAGGACTGATCCAATGCTGAATACAGAAAAAACCGGATGAATTTTAGAGGTATCAGCTGCTGCCTTCCATCTCGAGCCCTCATTGGTGGTAAAGAAGACACCATGATTCGTGCCTACAAAGATAGTACTTCCGATCTGGGTGAAGCCGCCATTTACCTCTTCAATAAAGTTGGTATCCTTCTGTTTCCATGTGTCTCCATTATCTGACGAAACCAAAACACCTGCACTCTCTCCACCTTCAATACCAGCAAAGATAGTATTGTCATCTCCCCAAATAGTGATTTGAATTGGAGGGGGAGACATGTTATTGGGTATAAAGAAATTATTGAGATGGACTGTACTGTCTGCTAATATCCAGTTTTTCCCATTATCAGTGGAAAGAAATATTCCTTTCTCAGTTCCTGCAATAATACGATTCCCATTTGCAAAAATACCTGTAACATCATGTCCCTTCAATCTTGTGATTTTAGTTGGGTCACCAGAGCTAAATATAGTACAGGCTGTAATAAGACTGGTTGTAATAATAAAAATTCCAAAAAACACTAAACGTTTCATGATGGCCACCTTATAGAAGATTTGGAATTCTGTGCCCTATTCCCAGAAGACAACATATTTCTGCATCCCTCACATATATCACAGCATGGATCTTTCCCTGATCATTCAAACTGACGATTGGTATCGAAAACCGATCGCGAACCTGTTGATGGATCATATTGACTCGATTTATCCCCTGAGCCTTCATTTTAGAGATTACGCCCAACATGTGCATGTCAATTTTTGAAAGATCCTGCGGGAGTTGCTTTTTGGCCTGATCGATGGCTTCCACATTTTGGGATCGATTCAGTATCTCCAGAAGTGAATCTACATTTTGTCCACAGACATGAAGTGGGAACAAAACGAAAGTAACAACTGAAAGCAGATAAAAGGTTGCTTTTAATCCATTATGAAATTGTTTTGATGTTTTCACGGTATCCCTCCCATATTTTTTGTTTATAAAACAACCCTGAAGCTGAATATGATTGTGTCAAAAAAGAACCATTATCTTGACCTCGCTTCAGGAGCATTTTGCTTAAAAATGTATTTCATATCCTGAACTGCTTCTAATTAATAACTTGGCTTCCTCTGTCGCATGAAATTTCAGTTCAAATATCAATGGATAATTTTTAAAGTGCCCATCGGTCCTGCAAATAAAAGGGAGTAACGATTGTCAATTAAATTAAAACCTTATGCATAAGCCAAATGCGGATTTCATGCTCGACCAGCTTAGTCCCCTTAATGCTTTTTTAGCTGGCTGACTCATTTAAGAATTTGTAACGAGTCTATTTTTATTTCTATGTAAGATCCTTTGAATTTTGAGGTTTCTAATTGCTGATAAAATGTAACGGTGTCTAGTAAACCAACTACTCGAATTTGCTTATCAATATAGGATGAGTCGACTATACCTGAAATATAAGGTTGAGCATTACTATCACCAGGTGAATTGATCCATTTACAATCCGTTAACCGGAATCCTGCCGGGTATTGTAGCTCAACCGTTCCACCTCCACCAAAATAATAAACCGTTCCTTCAACAGTTATTGGAATTGGAGCGCTACCCGGATTTGTTGGGTTCGATTTGCAGCTAATCAAGGCAAGTAACAGCAATAACAAAAGTGTCTTATTTGTATTCATAAAGATACATCCTCGTTAAGACAGCTAACTTAATTATATATTATATAGCTTCGTAGTTAGGAAAAATGTCGGAAATAGTTGATTGAGAAGGATTCCCCACCACCTTAACCCGCTTATCGATATAGGAATAATCAATTATTCTCTTGAGGTATATTCCGGGATATACATGATGTAATGAATCTGACGGAGACGGAGAAACAAGCCATGATGGAGCTGTAATCCATTGATAATCATTCAAAATAAATCCCGATAATAGGCACTGTATTTCCACCTTACCTCCACTCGGGAAATATTTTACCGTCCCTTCAATGGTCGACTCTTCAGAAGGAGTCGTCGGCTGCCCGCTGCATTCTATCAGCAGCAAACCCACAATGAACAGGGGAACAGATCTTTTTATCTTCATTTACCCTCCTTTGTTGGTTACCGAAAAACCGAATAGTGCTATCTCCATAGCGTTGTACTAAAAAAATCCTTGCGAAAGGGCGGAGTTCAGATCCTTTTACGCCAACAAAATTTCTTATTTCAAGATCCCGTACTCCTGAATCTGGCAATGATCTACTTGCCGGGTGAGGCAGGTCACTGATTGATCGTCTCACTCTTTTAATTTATTATAATGTACCTTAACCAAAATAAATTGAAAAATCAACGACTTGGCGGTCGTTATAACGGTTCGGGCTTTAGAAAATGATCTGTTTAAAATCCGTTATTAATCTTTCAGAAAAACTTCCTGCGCCGGTTTTCTCAGGTTGTAATTCGAACTCATCACATACCCATATGCGCCGGCGTTAGCAATCAACACGATATCTCCTTCTTCTGAAATTGGAAATAAACGATCTATCCCCAGCTTGTCTCCCGTTTCACAAATAGGTCCCACAACATTTACGATTTCTGAGGCCGGTTCATCCATCTTACTCAGGTTGGTGATCGGGTGATACGAACCATACAGGGCCGGGCGAATTAATGAATTCATCCCCGTTTCAAGTCCGACATATTTTACAGCCCCCTTGCCTTTCAACTGGGTTATGTGGGCAAGCAGCACCCCGGCTTTGGCTACCAGGTAACGTCCGGGCTCAATCCACAGTTCCAGGTTGGGATAAGCGTCTTTTACAGAAAGAAGCGTTTTATTGAGCGCTTCCATATCAAGCGCATGCTGCCCCGGTTTCTCTTTGATTCCCAGTCCCCCGCCGAGATCCAGGGTTTTGACATCGGGGAATCGCTGGGCCACATTGGCCAGGATCATAGCCGTATCTTTCCAATTTTTGTGTTGCAGAATGCCACTCCCGGAATGTGCATGTAAACCTACCACCCAGGCACCGGCATCCTTCACGGCCTGTTCCAGTTCATCCATTTCGAATAGCGGGATTCCGAATTTGGAGTGCGTGCCGCCGGTCCGCACGTGGCGGTGATGTCCACGCCCTTTGCCCGGATCCACCCGGATAAATACATCCTGGCCTTCGAATAATTCCGGCCATTGTTTCAGAATGAAAAGGTTGTCGATGGTCAGCATCACGCCTTCGTCCAGGGCCTCTTCATATTCTTCTTTTGGCGCGAAGTTCGGGGTGAAAAGAATTCGATTTCCATCAATATTTGGGAAAAGTTCTTTCACCAAAGCTATTTCACCGGGAGAGACACACTCAAATCCCAGGCCGGCCTCATAAAATTTCTTCAATACCTCCGGTTGGTAATTGGCCTTTATGGCGTAAAATACGCGCGCTACTGCTTCAAGCGATTTAAGCTGATCGACCGATTCATCCAGTGTTTGACTGTTGTACACATAAACCGTTCCTTTTTCATCAGCCAATTGAATCAATTGATCCCTTTTCTGACTCCACCAGGTCCCTTCAAAACTATGCTCTTTCTTTTTGGGTTTGAAGAGCTCTTCCCATGTGGGACCAAACACCGTGTCGTTATTCATTTTGTAGATTAACAACTCATGCAGCTGCTTGATCAGGCGAGGGGCATGATCTTCATCCACCACAAAAGTAAAGTTCAAATCGTTGGCCGCCTGACTGAGCATATAGATCTGTTGATCTTCGAACACTTCAAGCGTGGGGCCCAACTGGTGAAGAATGGCTCTGATCTGACGTCCCAGTAAGCTTACCGCGGCACAAGATTCAATAATCCGTACATCACAAATCTCTTCAAGATCTTCCTTCAGGGCATCGCGGACATCATCAAAATGCTGGTTGGCGCCCGGATCCAGCGATACCGTAACGCTTGTTTCCGACGTCGACACCAGATCGATCGACAGCCCGTGTTCCTTGAAACAGGTGAAGGCATCGGCCAAAAACCCAACCTGTTGCCACATGCCCACCGTCTCCATCGTTACGAGTACGACGCCTTTTCGCATGGATATGGCTTTTACCCGTGCATGATCTTTCGAAATTTCATCGGATATGATCGTACCTTCAAGATCGGGACGGGTAGTACACTTGATATAAATCGGTATTCCATGTTGTTGTGCCGGCAAGATCGATCGCGGGTGCAATACTTTGGCGCCGTTGGTTGCAATCTCCTGGGCCTCATCATAGCTCAATATTTTGAGTAGTCGTGAAGAGGGAATGGACCGGGGATCCGCGGTAAACATACCCGGGACATCGGTCCAGATTTCCAGGCGTTCCGCTTCCAGCCGGGCGGCAAAATAGGATGCGGAAACATCTGAACCACCGCGACCCAATAATACCGTTCGGCCTTCTTTATTACTGGCAATAAATCCCTGGGTGAGCACCATTCCGCCATAATCTTCGAACTTTTGTCGCAGCTCCGGATCGGCATCGTAATGGCAGGTTGCAGAAAGAAATTCGTTCTTTTCACTGCCATATTTAATGGAAGAACTGGTCAACACCTCACGGGCATCCACCCAGGTGACATCGATGCCCTGCTGTTTCAGATAAGCTGCACTCAACTGGGTCGACATCAACTCTCCAAGTGATAAAACGCGGGCATGCACCCGTGGACTCACTTCTTCCACCAGCGAGATCCCGGTAATAATCTGATGAAGCTCATTGAGATGATTTCCGACAATTTCTTTGCCATCCAGCCCCAGATCGTCAGCCAGCTCATAATGTTTTTTCTCAATGTCCCGCAGCGTTTCT
>Ga0209918_1001760_pt1 | contig 11080 bp, 9 predicted proteins | sample SalPonD_shore_MG_FD_185712 | JGI IMG/M metagenome (GOLD analysis project Ga0209918, IMG submission 185712) | Salt pond soil microbial communities from South San Francisco under conditions of wetland restoration - Salt Pond MetaG... | ecosystem: Environmental > Aquatic > Marine > Intertidal zone >...
GATGGGGCCGATGGCCGCGGCGCCGCCCAGCCGCTGAAGCAGCTTATAGGTGATGTTCCCGGACTGGAGATCCGGACAGATGAGCACGTTGGCCGCCTCCTTCAGGGAGGAGAAGGGATAATTCTCCCGAACAATGGAAGGTTCCACCGCCAGGTCCGCATTCATTTCTCCATCGATCATCAGGGTCGGCACCTTCTGTTTCACCAACCGGGTGGCTTCCTCCACTTTCCTGGCCAGCTGATGCGGCACACTGCCGAAGTTGGAGAAGGAGAGCATGGCGACCCGGGGCTCCACGTCCCACTTTTTCGCTTCTTCGGCGGTCAGCAGAGCGATTTCCGCCAGGACCTCGGGGGTGGTTTCGATGTTCACGGTGGTGTCCGCCAGGAACTTGATATCGTTCTCGAAGACCAGCACGTACAGGCCGGCCACGTGGTTGACGTCCTCCCGGGTCCGGATAATCCGCAGGGCCGGGCGCAGGGTGTCGGGATACTGCCGGGTGACCCCGGAGACCAGGCCGTCCGCATCCCCCATGTGGACCATCATGGCGCCGAAATAATTCCGCCGGCGCATATCACGTTCCGCCTCGTAGAGGTTGACCCCTTTCCGCTGCCGGAGCCGGTAGTATTCCTTCACATACTCGTCGCTCCGATCCCAGTTCATCTGGTCCACAATTTCCACCCCGGTCAGATCCACATTGAGCGCCTCGGCCCGCTCCCGAATCTGCTGGGGATTCCCCAGGAGGATGGGTGTGGCGATCTGCTCCTCCCGGATAATCTGGGTGGCCCGCAGGATCTTTTCATGATCGCCCTCGGGATACACGATGCGCTTGGGGCTCTTCCGGGCCTTGTTCAGCATGATCCGCATCACCTCCCGGCTGCGGCCTAACCGGGCTTCCAGTTCCTCTTTGTACTGGTCAATATCCAGCTGGATTCTGGCGACTCCGGTCTTCATGGCGGTTTCCGCCACCGCGCTGGCCTCCCAGAGGAGCACCCGGGGATCGAACGGCTTCGGGATGAGATACTCCCGGCCGAACTGAAAGTATTCCACCCCATAGGCCTTGGCCACCGAGTCCGGCACATCCTGTTTGGCCAGATTGGCCAGGGCATGGGTGGCCGCCACTTTCATCTCTTCGTTGATGGCGGTGGCCCGGACGTCCAGGGCGCCCCGGAAGATGAAGGGAAAGCCCAGCACGTTGTTAATTTGGTTGGGGTAATCGGACCGGCCGGTGCCCATGATCAGGTCGGATCGGGCCTCCATGGCGTCGGGATAGGTGATTTCGGGATCCGGGTTGGCCAGCGCAAAAATAATCGGTTCTTGTGCCATGGATTTCACCATCTCCTGGGAGACAACGCCGCCCACCGACAGTCCCACAAACACATCGGCGTCCTGCATGGCGTCCTCCAGGGTCCGGGCATCGGTTTCCACCGCAAATTGTTCCTTATACTTATTCATGTTCTCGGTGCGGCCTTTATAGATCACCCCTTTACTGTCGCACATCATGATGTTTTCCTGCCCGGCGCCCAGCGTGATATAATGTTTGGCGCAGGCCTGGGCGGAGGCCCCGGCGCCGTTGAACACGATCCGGACCTTGGCGAAGTCCTTGCCATTCAATTCTATCGCATTGATCAGCGCCGCCCCGGAGATGATGGCCGTCCCGTGCTGGTCGTCATGAAACACCGGGATGTTCATTGATTGTTTCAGCCGCGCCTCGATTTCAAAGCACTCCGGCGCCTTGATATCCTCCAGGTTGATTCCCCCGAAGGTGGGTTCCAGAATCTCCACGGTCCGGCAGAGCTCCTCCACATCCATGGTATCCAATTCCAGATCGAACACGTCGATATCGGCGAAGCGTTTAAAGAGGACCCCTTTGCCTTCCATGACCGGCTTCCCCGCCGCTGCGCCGATATTCCCCAGCCCCAGCACCGCGGTGCCGTTCGAAATGACGCCGACCAGGTTCCCCTTCGCGGTGTAGTCGAACACCTTCTCCGGATCCTTATGGATCACCCGGCAGGGCTCCGCGACTCCGGGGGTGTACGCCAGTGACAAATCCCGCTGGGTTGTACAGGGTTTGGTCGGTTTGACCTCGATTTTCCCTTTCCGCTTCCGCGCATGATATTCCAGCGCTTCTTCACCTGTGACGAACATTGCTGTCTCACTTTCTATTCGATTGGTTGCACATTTTCGCCCTTCCGCACCCCACACTCTCCGCTGCCCCCCGCGGGGCTCGCCGGGTTACCACGAATGCCCGGCGTTCGGTCTACCGCCCGGATCGGCCGTCCCGGATGTTGTAAATATCTTTCAGATGCGCGATTTCCTTGATGCGCTGCTCCGCCAGGTGATTGGATGCCTGATAGGTCGGCACGCCCTGTTGATCGGCGATGTCAAATATCCGCAGTAAAATATCGTGAATGCCCCGGGCTTGTTTCAGAGCCCGTTCCCGGTGATACCCTTTGATTTCGTTCGCGACGTTGATCAGCCCCCCGGCGTTAATCACGTAATCCGGGGCGTATAAAATGCCCTTGTCCTTCAGCAGCTGGCCGTGCTTCTCCTCATGTGCCAGCTGGTTATTGGCGGCGCCGGCGATGATTTGGAACCGAAAGGTATCGATCGTCTGGTCATTGACCACCGCGCCCAGGGCACACGGGGCGAAAATATCCGCATCGACCTGGTAAATATCCTCCAGATCCACCGGCTCGGCGTCAAATTCGTCCACCACCCGGTTGACTTTTTCCGCATCGATATCGGAGACGATTAACCGGGCTCCGGCGGCATGTAAATCTTTGGCCAGATAATAGCCGACGTGTCCCATGCCCTGGACGGCCACGGTTTTCCCCGATAAATCCTCGCTCCCCCACTGGCGTTGGGCGCAGGCCTTGATGCCGTAGAACACCCCCAGGGCCGTAACCGGAGACGGATCGCCACTCCCGCCCACGATCTCATCGATCCCGGTGACGTGCTGCGTTTCCACCCGCACCCATTCCATATCATTCACCGAGGTACCCACGTCCTCCGCCGTAATATACCGGCCGCCCAGGCCTTCCACAAAGCGCCCGAAACTGCGGAAAAAGGCCTCCGTCTTCATGGTCTTGGGATCACCGATGATCACGGCCTTCCCCCCGCCCAGGTTCAGCCCGGCGGCCGCCGCCTTGTACGTCATCCCCCGCGACAACCGCAGCGCATCCTTCAGGGCCTCTTCCTCCGACTCGTACGACCACATCCGGCAACCGCCCAGCGCCGGCCCCAGTGTCGTGTCATGAATGGCAATAATCGCCTGCAGACCGACCGTCTGATCCGAACAGAACACGACCTGTTCATGCTCCCGCCGGGTCATGTCGTCAAAAATACCCATTCCTGCCTCCTTTATGACTTTATGAGGTTAAATCAACGTTGTTGCTGCTGTGTGCGGATGCGTTTCACAATGTCTTACTGTCAAACCGTCCGATTGATTGGACACGTAGAGGCATGTTTCTATCCCTGGTTCCCCGGGTCGCTTTTCAGCGCTAATGTCAAGCGGTCAAACGGCATGCCAAAAGATAAAAAATTTCTCCGGGCAGTCCACTATTCTTTTCCGGGGAATGACTCCCTGCCCGGGTTCCTGCAACCGGAAAGATCCGGAAAGAAATTCTCTCAAATCCTACATCCGGCCAGGTGAGATTCCGATTTTCCGGTTTTTGGGAACTTCTGGTGGCAAGACTCCTAAAATTAGCTGATGTTACGGCTATTTAACGTATGCTAACCGAACCTTCACGATTGCTTTCAGTTCAGGGAGTGCTTAAATTTTCAACACAATGAAAAGTCGAAAATTTTTCCTGCAAATCACGGAGTTCCTCCAGCACATCCGGTTCGGCTATCTTGTTTTCACCTCATTAATCATTGTCGGAGTGGTGTTCGGGCTGTTCGAGCTGGTGGAGCGCACGGTGTTCAGCAGCCTGCCCCAGACGACCATGCGCTGGCTGTATATGAGCCGGGGGATCATCTCTTCCCTGCTGCTCATGGTGTGGGCCGCCTGGACGGTGTATCGATACCGGGATATTTATGCGGAACGCCTGGCCCAGACGGAAGAGCAATACCGGCAGATTTTCGAACACTCGCCGGATGCCGTCATCACCATCGACAACAACAATCACATTACCTCCTGGAATCACGGCGCGGAAGAGATCTTCGAGTGGAAGAAATCGGAGATCATCGGCAAAAGCATCAGCACCATCATTCCCAATGACCTCATCGAGGTGGGAGAACTGCTCTGCCTGGCCTACGGCATCAAGCGGCAGGGGTATGTCAAGAATTACGAGACGGAACGGGTGAGTAAATCCGGCCGCCGGGTGCTGGTGCAGCTCACCGAAACCGTGATTCCCGGGGAGAACGGGAATGATATTACGCAGCGCTCCCAGATCCTTCGGGATGTGTCGGAAATCCGGATCAACGAAACCCAGATGCGGCAGTCGGAGCGGCTGGCGACAGTCGGCCACCTGGCGGCCGGCGTGGCCCACGAAGTGGGCAACCCGCTGACTTCGATCTCCTCGCTGGTCCAGGTGATGGAACGCAAGACGGATGACGAGTTTATCCAGCGGAATTTGAAAAAAATCAAGGAACACATCGGCCGTATCACCAAAATCGTACGGGAACTGGTCGACTTTTCCCGGCCTTCCAGCATTCAATCCACCGAGACTCAGGTGAACGATACCATCAATTCGGCAGTCGGACTGCTCAAATATGACGGCCGCTGCCAGAATATCCGGTTCGCTCTGAACCTGGAATCCAACCTGCCCCGGATCACCTGCGTACCGGACCAAATCCACCAGGTGCTGGTCAACCTCCTGCTGAATTCCATCGATGCCCTGCAGGAGACGGGCTCCACCATCATGGTCAGCTCCCGCAGCGAGGACGGGGTGATCCAGGTAGCGGTATCGGACGACGGGATCGGGATGACCGATGTGGTCCGGCAGAAAGTATTCGAACCGTTTTTCACCACCAAAGAGGTGGGCAAGGGAACCGGATTAGGGCTCTCGGTGAGCCATGGGATCATCTCCAAGATAGGCGGCAGAATCCTGGTGGAATCCAAGCCGAGTAACGGGTCCAAGTTTACCATTGAATTACCAATCAAGTGAGGCGGCTTTTATGAAAGGGACTATACTCATTGCGGACGACGAGCAGGAAATCCGGGAATCGCTGTCACTGATTCTCGAGGAAGAAGGGTATAGGTGCACCACCGCCGAAGACGGTGACGCCGCCCTGCAAGAGATCGAATCGTCCAATTTCGATATTCTCATTGCCGATATTAAAATGCCGAAGTTAAACGGTATGCAGCTCATGGAAAAGGTCAAGAATATCTCCCCCCAGACCATGATCATTATCATCACCGCTTACGCCACGGTGGAGACCGCGGTCCATGCGTTGCGGTCCGGCGCATCGGATTATATCGTGAAACCGCTGGACTTCGATGAAGTGATCTTCCGGGTGAAACACCTGATGAATCGCCGGGAGATGGAACTGGAAAACAAATATCTGAAGGACCAGATCGACAAGCGATTCAACTTCAACAATATCATCGGCGACAGCCCGGCCATGCGCCAGGTCTACGACATGATTCAGCGGGTGGCCCAATCCACCACCAACGTGATGATCACCGGGAAAAGCGGGACCGGGAAGGAACTGGTCGCCCGGGCGATCCACGCCAACAGCGACCGGGCCAACAAGCCGTTCATCCCCATTAACTGCGGGGCGATTCCGGACAACTTGTTCGAGTCCGAACTGTTCGGCTATAAGAAGGGCGCTTTCACCGGCGCCAACACCGACAAGGACGGCGTTTTTAAAACCGCCAACGGCGGCACCCTGTTTCTGGATGAGGTGGCGGAAATCCCTCTCCACGTCCAGGTGAAGCTGTTGCGGGCCATCGAGGCTAAGGAGGTCAAACCGTTGGGGACCAACGTCACCATCAATATCGACGTCCGGCTGGTGGCGGCAACCAATAAGGATCTCATGGAAGAAGTGGAAGAAGGACGCTTTCGGGAGGACCTGTTCTACCGACTGAACATCGTCGATATTCGGCTGCCCTCCCTGAGCGAACGGAAAGAGGATATTCCGCTCCTGGTAAAACATTTCGTGGACAAGTACAACCGGGAGCTGAAGCGAAATATCAAGGGGGTGGATAACGAGACCATGCGGACCCTGATGAACTATAAATGGAAAGGCCAGGTCCGGGAGCTGGAAAACGTGATCGAACGGGCCGTGCTCTTATGTGACAACGAATATATCACCCGGAAGGATCTGCCGCCCACCACGCATCAGGACATGAACGATTTCTACCCGGATGATCTCAAGGAAGCCACCAAGAACTTCGAACGCCAGCATATCTCCGCTCTGCTCCGGCGGTGTGACGGTGATAAGAAAAAGGCCTCCGACCTGCTAAATATAGGCCTCTCCTCTCTGTATCGAAAAATCGAGGAGTTAGACGTCGCTACGAATTAACCAGCGCCATCCCCGGAATAGTACGGTCTTTTTTCTTGGTGCTGCCGGGATGGGGAACCCTGTAATTCCCCGCACGTCTGTACCGGTTTTGCCAATTCAGGACCCTTTTATTCTTAAAAATCGGAACCGGGGAAGTGAATGCCCGCCAGGTATCGGGAACGACTTCCCCTCCCTGAATGGCACATCTCTTGCAATCTGAAGATGGAAAGCACCCATGAAATTGAAACGAGACGTGTGAATCCCATGGAGTACATCTGCCTTCATACAGATGATGTTGATCTGGCGGATTCTTTCAAAATATTCTTTGAAGGAAAATACCTTATCCGGTTTATCCCGATCCGGACGGATCTCGGCGTTCATCTCGCCTCTCGTGATTGCCGGTGCCAGGCACTGATATTTGACGCGGTGAGCCCCACCGAGGAAGATGTGCAGTATCTGCGGCAGCTCAAGGCTGAGTTCCCGCACCTGAAGATTATCATCAGTTATGTCTACTTCGAAGAGAAGCGCCTGACCGAACGGTTATTGGCTTCGCACGTGGACGATATCATCTATAAACCCTATGATTTCGGCGAGGTGGACCGGCGATTACAGCAGTTACTGGACGCCCGGAATTCCTCCCCGTCGGTACAAAACGGCTCCTCCAATAATGACGGGGCCTCTCACCTCCCCGGGTATCATCGGTAATCTAACCGGCGACAGCCGGACTTCTCATCAACCTGCAACGCCTACCGCCTTCCCGCCGTTTATTTAATGAGCCCTGAGATGGCCTTGAATTCTTCTCCCCTGGCGACCTGCTGGAGTTCCAATAATGCCATTTCCACCGTGGTCAGGCGAGCCCCCAGATCCCGCATCTTCCGGAGGGCAACCTGTTTATCCAGGGGATAGCGAGAATCCACGGCATCCGCCACTACCTCCACCTGATATCCCCGGTCCAGTAACTGGGCCACCGTCTGGTACACGCACACGTGCGCCTCGATTCCGCTGACCAGGATGGTATTCCGGCCGGTCTGTTCCAGGGCGGCCACAAACTCCGCATTGTCGCAGCAGCTGAACTCCCTTTTTTCTATGGGAGAGTAAGGATCCAGTATTTCCACCAATTCAGCGATAGTCGGCCCTAATCCGCGGGGGTACTGTTCGGTCAGGAGCACCGGTAACTGCAGGACCCGGCCGCCCCGAATGAGGCGATCCAATTTGTCCACCAGTGATTCCCGTTCGTGCATGACGTTCGCCAGTTTTTCCTGGACATCAATAACCAGCAAGGCAGTGTGCTGCTTTCGGATCATTTCGTTCCTTCTGTCATCGTTCAGTCCGATTCGGTTACAAGGTAGATTTTCGCGGAGAGGATTACAAGCACCTGTTGCTTCAGGCACAAGAAACCGGTGGCGGTTCCCCTGCGCTTGTCCCGGCCCCCCCTGCCGCAAGCCATGATTTCAAAACCGCCGCGGGGAAGGGATAGGCGCGCATCACCATCAGGTGAGAGAGAGGCCGGCGGAAATACGGGGGGCCTTTGTGGCCGGCGAAAGGGGCAAACATTCCGGCCGGTGAGATGGCAGGCAGGACGCAGCCGGTCCGAGAGCCGTTTTCCCGTTTGCGCAAGCGACAGAATCGAAGGACGCCGGTACTTACTTCACTTTTTCCAGATCTGATTTTTTCTCGATGGGATCCCCGTGCCGGCGCCGAACATCTTCCAAAGTGTAACTCTGAAGATGTTGCTTGAGCACTTCGGTGGTTTCGATCCAGACGTTGTACATGGCACACCGTTGAATAAATCCGCATTCGGAGGGTTCCAGCACACAGTCGTTCAAACTCAGTTTGCCATCCACCGCTTCAATAACATCCAGCACCGAGATTTCATCCGGATCCCTGGCCAGGGTGATGCCACCGGAGTACCCACGTTCCGACTTGATGATTTGAGCACGAATCAGCGGTTTAAGTAACTTGCGCAGAAAGGATTCGGGGATAGCCTCTCCCACGGCGATTTCCGAGACGGTGGCGGTTTTATCCCGTTCGTAGTAATCCACCAGGGCCGCGGAAGCGCGGAGGCTGTATTCGGCAGCTTTGGTAATTTCGATCATAGCGTATTCTTATTCCCGGTTTGAAGTGATAGATTCTCTTCGTTAATCTGTTACAGAGCAATATATATGCCAAGGGTTTGGCAGAGGCCCGGAAGGCGGAAAATAAGACAATTTTAGTTACATATACTGCATCTGGTTCTCAATTGTAACAACGAAAGAGAAAAGAATTCTCCAATTCAAGAGAATGGGCGCCGCTTCCACGAGACGAATCACAGTCCGGGGGCGCTCCGGCCGACTCAGTATGCCTGCTCGGTACGGGACCGCAGGGAATAGGGGACTTCCAGCAGATGTTTTTCCATCAGAAAGCGGTCGCGGAACAGGGAGCGGGGCGATCCGTCCCCGACGGCCCGCCCGCCCGCCATGATCAAGGCCCGATCACAGAGTTCCAGGATCAATTCCAGATCATGTCCGGCAATAATGGTGGTGATGTCCATGGACTCAATGAGGTTGATGAGCTGCCGGCGGGCATGGGGATCCAGGTTGGTAGAGGGTTCGTCCAGGATCAACACACGGGGTTGCATTGACAGGACGGTCGCAATGGCCACCCGCTTTTTCTCACCGCTGCTGAGATGATGGGAGGATTTCTCCTGGTAGCCTTCCAGTTCCACCGCCTGCAGGGCTGCCTTTACCGCTTCGTCCACCCGGCCCTTGTCCCATCCCAAGTTCTGGGGACCGAACGCGACATCTTCGTACACGGTGGGCATGAAGAGCTGGTCATCCGGATTCTGAAAAACGAGTCCCACCGACTGCCGGAAATGCTTGCCGTTCCTCCGCTCCAGGGTTTCCCCCTCAATCCGGATGGCGCCCTCGCCGAATAACAGCCCGGACAGCGCCAGCAACGCCGTGGTTTTCCCTGCACCGTTGGGTCCCACGATGCCCACCTGTTCGCCTTTCTGAATCCGGAAAGACAAATCGTTCAGGGCCGGCGTTCCATCCGGATACCGGTACCGGTAATGCTCGAATTCGATGAGTGCGGTCATGCGTCCGTCCCCTCGCTGTCGTATCCCCGTAATTGCATCGCCTGATACACCCGCTCGGATCGCTCATAACTTCGAATGATGAGCATGCCCAGCATGCGTGACAGGGCCTTGTAATAGTACATTTTACCCCGGCGTGGCGCCCGGGCCCGGCTGGCCAGTTCCATCCGTTCCAGCTCCCCGATTAGCACGAAAAAGAACCGATAGATGAACGAGAGCACCTGGACGATCATTCTGGGCATTCCCAGTTCGTCGAGCATTTGCAGCAGGACGACAAACCGGGTGGTGGAGACAAACAGTATCAGCGTCAATACGCTGCAGACCGCCCGGGCGAAGGTATGCCAGGCCACCAGCCAGGTTTGCTCCTGGAATAACGGGATGAAAACGATAATAAATAAGAGGAACGGCAGAATCACCAGGGCGCGTCTGGCCACGTATTGCAAGGGAATACCGGCCAGCAGAAAAAGCCCCGTCAACAGGATCAGCGCGGCCACGACCACCTCCCAATACATTGGGACGGCTGCAAAGACAATCAACAGCGCGAGGAATGCTCCCAGTTTCAGCCGCAGATCCATCCGGTGGAGGGGGCTATCCAGATCCGAATATTTATCGAGGAATGAATGACGCATAGAGTCAGATCTTTTCTAGAGATAGCAGGTCCGGCCGCACGCTCTGGATCACCGCCAGCACCGAAAACGTGACGAATCCTTCCACGACTCCGGTAATGGCCTGGGCCGAAGTCATGCTGATCACCGCCGCATGGAAGGGGAGCCTGCCGGAAATGGCCAGTTCGGCCGCTCCGCACACACCGCCGGCCACCAGCGCCAGAAAGGAAGCCACACCCGCCATCAGGAAATTCCGCTTTATCCGGTAAATCAAATACCCCAGCAGCGAGCCCATCACGCCCAGGTTGAGGACATTCGCCCCCAGGGTCAAAATCCCGCCGTGCTGAAACAACAATGCTTGCAGGACCAATATCAACGCGATGATTACCAGTGAGGTATAGGGCCCCAGGATCACCGCCAGCAACACGGCCCCGGTGATATGGGCGGAGGTTCCGCCCACCACCGGAAACGCCAGCAACTGAGCCACGAATGCAAAGGAAGCCAGCACTCCCATCAGCGGCACCTTGTACGGGGAAAAATGCTGATTAATCTTGCGAACCGCCACATAAAGCGCTCCGGCGGAGATCGCACTGGTGGTCAGAATGGTTCTCGTGTCCAGGAATCCGTCAGGAATATGCACTACTCAGGTCTCTCCACGTGGTGCCGCTGCCGTTGATCACCGGTCTCCCCACCTTTAATCCAGCAGACTGCCGAGGGTGGATCGGATTAATTCGCACTGTTTCACACCCGGGGAAGATTTCAGATGGTGATACAGGTCGGTTATGGTATTCACCGCTCCCCGGACAATCACTACCTCCAGGCAATTCTCATGATCCATATGGATATGCTGGGTCGAAATAATCACCTCGTTAAAGTCATGTTGTATATGCAGGACCTCTTTGGATATTTCCCGCTCATGATGGTTATACACCATGGTGATGCTACCGATGCCTTC
>Ga0209918_1001761_pt1 | contig 11078 bp, 8 predicted proteins | sample SalPonD_shore_MG_FD_185712 | JGI IMG/M metagenome (GOLD analysis project Ga0209918, IMG submission 185712) | Salt pond soil microbial communities from South San Francisco under conditions of wetland restoration - Salt Pond MetaG... | ecosystem: Environmental > Aquatic > Marine > Intertidal zone >...
GATTGCTCCGCTACGCTCGCAATGACGGCCAAGGCCGGCGGTCGTCGGGGGTGGTTTCCCCCGCCGTCATTGCGAAGGCCCGCCAGGGCCTGCGGCAATCTCCGGGATCGGAGGTCCCGCCGGGAGATTGCTTCGCTGCGCTCGCAATGACGGCCAAGGCGGCGGTCGTCGGGGGTTGCTTTCCCCGCCGTCATTGCGAAGGCCCGTCAGGGCCTGCGGCAATCTCTGGGATCGGAGGGCCGGTCGGGAGATTGCTCCGCTACGCTCGCAATGACGGCCAAGGCCGGCGGTCGTCGGGGGTGGTTTCCCCCGCCGTCATTGCGAAGGCCCGCCAGGGCCTGCGGCAATCTCCGGGATCGGAGGACCGGTCGGGAGATTGCTTCGCTGCGCTCGCAATGACGGCGTTGGCCTGCCTCAGTAGCAGTGCTCGCGGAAGATGGGATCGATGTTGCGATCCCACCGGTTTTCGTACTCGTCGAGCAGGAGCTCGGCGGGGGTGCGGCCGGCGTCGATCACCTCGAACAGGTCGGCGAGGAAGATGCGCTCGTCCTGGCCGTCGGCGTTCTGGCGATCCAGGCGGCGCAGGCCGTCCTCGGCGATGGCCAGCACCTCGCGCGCCAGCTCGTGCACCGACCGGCCGCTGATCTCCGCACGCAGGGCGTGCTCGGGGACGCTGGCGCGCAGGTCCCAGCGCTGCTTGGCGCTCCAGTTCCGGACCAGGTCCCAGGCGGCGTCGAGGGCGGTGTCGTCGTACAAAAGCCCCTTCCACAGCGCCGGCAGGGCGCACAGGCGGCTCCAGGGGCCGCCGTCGGCGCCGCGCATCTCCAGGAAGTGCTTGAGGCGGGCCTCCGGGAACAGGGTGGTGAGGTGGGTCTCCCAGTCGCCCAGGGTGGGGCGCTCGCCGGGCAGGGCGGGCAGGCGGCCATTGAGGAAGTCGCGGAAGGAGGCCCCGGCCGCGTCGATGGCGCGGCCGTCGCGCACCACCAGCAGCATGGGCACGTCCAGGGCGTAGTCCACGTAGCGCTCGAAGCCCATGCCCGACTCGAACACGAAGGGCAGGTCGCCGCAGCGGTCGGGGTCGGTGTGCAGCCACACGTAGGAGCGGTAGCTCAGGTAGCCGTTGGGCTGGCCCTCGGTGAACGGCGAGTTGGCGAACAGGGCGGTGGCGATGGGCTGCAGCGCCAGGCCGACGCGGAACTTCTTGACCATGTCCGCCTCGGAGCCGAAGTCCAGGTTGGCCTGCACCGTGGCCGTGCGGTACATCATCTCCAGGGCGTGCTTGCCCCGGGTGGGCATGTACTCGGTCATGATGCGGTAGCGCTCCTTGGGCATCCGCGGGATGTCCTCGAGGCGCCACTTGGGCTGGAAGCCCACGCCCAGGAAGGCCACCCCCAGGGGGTCGGCCACCTCCTTCACTTCTTTCAGGTGCTCGTTGACCTCGCGGCAGGTATCGTGGATGGAGTCCAGCGGCTCGCCGGAGAGCTCCACCTGGCCGCCGGGCTCCAGGGTCACCGAGCCCTTGTTCATCTTGAGGGCGATGGTGCGGCCGTCCTCCTCCACCGGCGTCCAGCCGTAGCGAGTCAGCCCCTGCAGCACGCGCTCGATGCCGCGCTCGCCGTCGAAGGGCAGGGGGCGCAGGCTGTCGGTGCAGAAGCCGAACTTCTCGTGCTCGGTGCCGATGCGCCAGGCGTCGCGGGGCTTGCTGCCGGCCTCCAGGTAGCGCACCAGCTGGTCGCGGTGGTGGACCACCTCCTCGAGGTCGGGAGGAGGGGCGGGTTGGCTGGTCAAGGCGTTCCTTTCCTCGCGATGGGGAAGGGGGGCGGGGGCTGACCGAACGGTCATTCTCCCCCGCGCCCGGGCCGGGCTGCAAATGCCCCCGCCGGCCTACTCCATGCCGCGCAGGATGCGGTAGAGGGTAACGAAGTCGTCGATGGCGCCGAGCAGGGCCTCCGGGTCGGACTGGGTTACCGGCAGGGTACGGCCCATGTCCAGCCCCCCGGTCTTCAGCCGCATCTTGTGCAGGCGGGCGTCCCAGAAGGCGTCGTCGGCTTCCTGCTCCGCGGGCGCCGACCGGAACTTCCAGTCCTGGAAGTTGGCCAGGCGCAGCGCCGGGCGCCGGGCGTCGAGGCGGTCGGCCATGGCCAGGCGATCGGTGTCCCAGGTCTCGGTCTTGGCCACCACCTGGGTGTGGACGCCGAACTGGCTCACCGCCACCCCCAGGTAGGGGTATTTCTTGTAGCCGCGCTTTTCCGGACCGAAGGCCACCCAGGTATCCTCGGGCGGGTTGACGCTGCGCCGGGCGTGCTTGGCCACGTGCGGGAACAGGGGCTCGCCAGCCTTCTGCGACAGCGGCTGCGCGATGTCGTCCCCCAATTCCTTGAGCTTGGGGTGGATGCGCTCCCGGATGGCTTGCATGCGCTCCTCGAACCCGGGGATGGTGAACACCTCCAGGTCCTGCTGGGAAAACATGGGCATGCCCGACTCCCCTGATTGCGAAGAAGGTTGGCCGCCCGCGCCGTGCGCGGGCGCCCGGTAGCCTACCATGAATGACGCGGTCTCCCACTCGGACAATCCGGACACCGCCGCGCACGCCCCGCCGCGGCCGGCCGCCGGCGGCGTGGTGCGGGTGGCGGTGCCGGTGCCGCTGCGCCGGCTGTTCGACTACCTGCCGCCGGCGTCAGGTCCCGCCCCGGTCCCCGGGGTCCGGGTCCGGGTGCCCTTGCGCGGCCAGATGCGGGTGGGGGTGGTGGTGGACACGCCGGATGCCGCCGCGGTGGATCCGTCCCGGCTGCGCCCGGTGGCCGAGGTGCTGGACGCCGAGCCGCTGTGGCCGCCGGTGCTGCTGGGCCTGATCCGCTGGGCGGCGGCCTACTACCACCACCCCGAGGGCGAGGTGCTCGCCGCCGCCCTGCCGGGCGCGCTGGCCAAGGGCGGGCGGCCGCCGGAGCCGCCGCGGCTGTGGCGGCTCACGGACGCCGGCCGCGCAGTGGATCCCGACACCCTCAAGCGGGCGCCGCGCCAGCGCGACCTGCTCGCGGCCCTGATCGACGGGCCGCAGTCCGAGGCCGAGCTGCGCACCATCGCCCCCAGCCTGCGCGGGCCGCTGGGCCGCCTGCACGAGCAGGGCTGGGTGGCGCCGGAGTCGGGGGCGCGGGTGGCCGCCCCGGAGGTGGCGCCGGCGCCCGGTCCCGAGCCCAATCCCGCCCAGGCCGAGGCGGTGGCCGCCGTCCAGGCCGCCGAGGGCTTCACGCCCTTCCTGCTGGAGGGCATCACCGGCAGCGGCAAGACCGAGGTCTACCTGCGCGCCATGCAGCCGGTGATCGCGGCGGGCCGCCAGGTGCTGGTGCTGGTGCCGGAGATCGCCCTGACCCCGCAGCTGCTGGCCCGCTTCCGCCACCGCCTGGGGGCGCGCCTGGCCGTGCTGCACTCCGGCCTGGCCGACGGCGAGCGCCTGGCCGGCTGGGAGGCGGCGCGCTCGGGCGAGGCCCAGGTGATCATCGGCACCCGCTCGGCGGTGTTCACGCCGCTGAAAGACCCGGGCCTGATCGTGGTGGACGAGGAGCACGACCCCAGCTTCAAGCAGCAGGAGGGCTTCCGCTACCACGCCCGCGACCTGGCCCTGGTGCGCGGCGACCGCGAGGGCGTTCCGGTGGTGCTGGGCTCGGCCACGCCCAGCCTGGAGAGCCTGTACAACGCCGAGCGCGGTCGCTACCGGCGGCTGCACCTGCCGGAGCGGGCGGGCGGGGCCAGCCTGCCCGAGGTGGGCCTGATCGACATGCGCGGGGTGAGCGCCGAGGGCGGCCTGGCGCCCGGGCTGCTGCGCGAGATCGCCGCCACCGTGGCGCGCGGCGAGCAGGCCCTGCTGTTCCTCAACCGCCGCGGCTACGCCCCGGCCCTGCTGTGCCCTTCCTGCGGCTGGAGCCAGGACTGCCCGCACTGCGACCGGCCCATGACCTACCACCAGGGCCGGCGCATGCTGCTGTGCCACCTGTGCGGCCACAGCCGCGGCGTGCCGGTGCAGTGCCCGGAGGCGGACTGCGGCAACCCGGACCTGCAGACCGTGGGCCTGGGGGTGGAGCAGCTGGAGCGCACCCTGGCGGCCGAGCTGCCGGAGGCGCGCATGGTGCGCGTGGACCGCGACACCACCAGTCGCAAGGGGGCCCTGGAGGCCAAGCTGGACGACATCGCCGCCGGCCGCGCGCAGGTGGTGGTGGGCACGCAGATGGTGGTCAAGGGCCACCACTTCCCGGGGGTGACCCTGGTGGGCGTGGTGGCCGCCGACGGCGGCCTCTACTCGGGCGACTTCCGCGCCCGCGAGCGGCTGTTCCAGCAGATCCTGCAGGTGGCCGGCCGCGCCGGCCGGGCCGAGCGCCCGGGCCAAGTGTGGGTGCAGACCTACCACCCGGACCACCCCATGTTCGCCCACCTCAAGGCCCACGACTACGCCGCCTTCGCCGCCGAGGAGCTGGCCGAGCGCCGCGCCGCCATGCTGCCGCCGTTCGCGCCGCTGGCCCTGCTGCGCGCCGAGGCCCCGGACGCCGACGCCGCGCGCGCCTTCCTGGAGCAGGCCCGCGACCTGGGCGAGGCGCAGGCCGTCCCCGAGGTCCTGTTCCTGGGCCCCGCGCCCGCCCCGCTGGAGCGCCTGCAGGGCCTGTCCCGCGCCCAGCTCCTGGTCACCGCCCCCGACCGCAACCGCCTCCACCGCGCCCTCGGCCCCTGGGCCCCGGCCCTCGAGGACATCCGCACCCGCCCCGGGCTGAGGTGGTCGCTGGATGTGGATCCGGGGGATTTGTTTTGAAACGGCAGTGTTAAGTTTTAAGTGTTAAGTTTTAAGGGCGACGGGTGGGGAAGATTTGGACTTCTGGGCCTGCTATCGAAGCCCGGGGCTCTTTCCGACCATGAAACCGAAAAAAAGTCTCGGATCCAACTTCTTAAAACTTAAAACTTAAAACTTAAAACTTAAAACTTAAAACTTAAAACTTAAAACTATGCCTTCCTCCGAACCCACCCCCCAGACCCTGACCAACCCCGTGGCCCGCTATTTCCTCGCCACCCGCCCGGCGTTCCTGTCGGCGAGCGCGCTGGCGGCGCTGCTGGGGGTGGCGGCCGCGGCCTTCGACGGGGTGGCGGTGGTGCCGTGGGCGGCGGTGCTGACCGTGCTCGGGGCGGTGGTGGTGCACGGCGGGATCAACGTCCTCAACGACTACTACGACGCCATCGGCGGCAGCGACGGCATCAATGCCGAGCGCATCTTCCCGTTCACCGGCGGCAGCCGCTTCATCCAGAATGGGGTGCTGACGCCGCGGCAGACGGCGCGGCTCGGCTGGTCGCTGCTGGCGGCGGGGGCGGTGATCGGCCTGGTGCTGGCGGCGGCGGCCGGGCCGGGGCTGCTGGCCATCGGGCTGGTGGGCCTGGTCATCGGCTGGGCCTACTCCGCCCGCGGCGTGAACCTGGCCGGGCGCGGCCTGGGCGAGGTGGCGGTGGTCGTGGGCTTCGGCCTGCTGATCCCGCTCGGCGCCGACTGGGTCCAGCGCGCCGCTTTCGCCTGGACGCCGCTGGCGGCGGGCCTGCCCTTCGGGCTGCTGACCCTGAACCTGCTGTACGTCAACCAGTTTCCCGACCACCGCGCCGACGCCGCGGCCGGCAAGCGCCACTGGGTGGTGATCCTGGGGCCGCGCCGGGCGCGCTGGGTCTACGGAGTCATCGGCGTGGCCGCCTACGCCACGCTGATCGCGGCCGTGGCCGCCGGGACCCTGCCGCTCGCGGCGCTGGCCGCCCTGGCCCCGGCCTGGCTGTCGCTGCGCGCCTTCTCCGGCCTGCTGCAGTTCGCCGAGTCGCCCGCCTTCCTGGAGCCGGCCATCCGCCGCTCCATCAACGCCCTGACCGCCTTCGGCGTGATCCTGGCCGGGGCGCTGGCGCTGGCGGGGTAGGGGGCGATCCCCCTGGCGGTCGTTGCCAGCCCCTCCGGGCCGGGGTTCGGCGGCTCGGGCCTGGCGGGAGGTTGCTTCGTCGCTTCGCTCCTCGCAATGACCCGGTGGGCTGGGCGGGGCCGTTCCCTTCCGCCGTCATCGCGACGGGCCGGAGGCCCCGTTCGGGAGATTGCTTCGCTGCGCTCGCAATGCGTCTGAGGCCCGCAGCGGTCCCTGCCGTCATCGCGAGCCCCGCCACTTAGCCGGCCCGGGAACCGGGGCCTTGCCCACCCCCCTTCAGAGGCTTAGCAGGGCGTTGAAAAACGTCGCGAGGAGGCCATATGCAAGGCGCACACCGCGCAGCGACTGAGGCATATCAGGTAGATAGGTGAAGGAGCGAGCAGTGCGCAACGCCGCAGATGGCCTCCGCAGCAGTTTTTCAACGCCCTGTTAGTGGCGGGGCGCGGCGATCTCCCGGGGCGGGGCTCCATTCGGGAGAGGCTTCACTGCCTTTTTATGACGGCAATGGGCCCCGCGTTGACGCTCGCCCGGCGAGGCGGCAAACTTCGCCCATCTCAGACGACTACGTCTCCCTCCCTGAGCCTTTTTCCAAGGATCGCCGGGTGTTGACCTTCCAGCAGCTGATCTTCGCCCTGGAGCGCTACTGGGCCGAGCAGGGCTGCGTTATCCAGCAGCCCTACGACGTCGAGGTGGGCGCGGGCACTTTCCACCCCGCCACCTTCCTGCGCTCGCTGGGGCCCGAGCCGTGGCGCGCCGCCTACGTGCAGCCCTCGCGCCGGCCCACCGACGGCCGCTACGGCGACAACCCCAACCGCCTGCAGTACTACTACCAGTTCCAGGTGGTCCTGAAGCCGTCGCCGCTGGCCATCCAGGAGCTGTTCCTGGGCTCGCTGCGCGCCCTGGGCGTGGACCCGCTGGTGCACGACATCCGCTTCGTGGAGGACGACTGGGAGTCGCCTACCCTGGGCGCCTGGGGTCTGGGCTGGGAGGTGTGGCTCAACGGCATGGAGATCGCCCAGTTCACCTACTTCCAGCAGGCGGGGGGCTTCGACTGCCGGCCGGTGACCGGCGAGCTCACCTACGGCCTGGAGCGCATCGCCATGTACCTGCAGGCGGTGGAGTCGGTGTACGACCTGGCCTGGAACGAGCAGCTGTCCTACGGCGAGGTCTCCCACCAGAACGAGGTGGAGTTCTCCCGCTACAACTTCGAGCTGGCCGACACCGACCTGCTGTTCCACCAGTTCACCGCCTTCGAGGCCGAGTGCAACCGCCTGCTGGAGGCGGGCCTGCCGCTGCCGGCCTACGACCACTGCCTCAAGTGCTCGCACGTGTTCAACATGCTCGACGCCCGCCACGCCATCAGCGTTACCGAGCGGGCCCGCTACATCGGCCGCGTGCGCGACCTGGCCAAGGGCTGCGCCGAGGGCTATCTCAACCAGCGTGAGCAGCTGGGCTACCCGCTGCTCAAGGAGGGGGCGCAATGAGCTCGCGACCCTTGCTGCTGGAGATCGGCGTGGAGGAGCTGCCGGCGGGGATGCAGCAGCCGCTGGTGAGCGGCCTGCGCGATCGCCTGGTGAGCGCCCTGTCCGAGCACGACCTGCTGGGGGAGGGGGAGGCCCGGATCTATTCCACGCCGCGTCGGCTGGCGGTGTGGCTCCCGGCGGTGGCCGAGCGCCAGCCCGACCGCGAGGTGGAGCACCGCGGCCCGCCGGTGTCCGCCGCCTTCGACGACGCCGGCAATCCCACCAAGGCCGCCACCGGCTTCGCCGCCCGCTTCGGCGCGGATGCCTCCGACCTGGAGCGCCGCGCCACCGATCAGGGCGAGTACCTGTACTACACCGAGCAGCAGATCGGCCGGCAGGCCGGCGAGGTGCTGACCGGGGTGCTGCCCAGGGCGATCACCGAGCTGCCCGTGCCCAAGCGCATGCGCTGGGGCGAGATGGAGTGGGGCTTCGCGCGTCCGGTGCACTGGGTGCTGGCGCTGTTCGGCGAGGACGTGGTGCCCTTCGAGGTGGGCGGCATCGCCGCCGACCGCTTCACCCGCGGCCACCGCTACCACGCCCCGGATCCGGTGCACCTGGCCGCCGCCGACGCCGGCGCCTACACCGGCCTGCTGCGCGAGAACTTCGTGGAGGCCGACGCCGACGAGCGCCGCCGCCAGATCGAGGCCGAGGTGCGCCATCAGGCCGAGGCCGCCGGCGGCCGGCTGCCGGACAGCCAGGTGGTGACCGACCTGCTGGGCGAGGTGACCGGCCTGGTGGAGTGGCCGGTGGCCTTCACCGGCGCCTTCGACGCCAAATTCCTGGAGCTGCCCCGCGAGGTCCCGGAGACCTCCATGGAGAAGCACCAGAAGTTCTTCCCGGTGGAGGACGGGAAGGGCAACCTGCTGGCCGCTTTCGTGGCCGTGGCCAACATCGACTCCAAGGATCCCGGCGCCCTGCGCGCCGGCCACGAGCGGGTGCTGCGGGCGCGCCTGGAGGACGGCGCCTTCTTCTGGGAGGCCGACCGCAAGCGGGCCCTGGCCGACCGCGTCGACGACCTCAGGCACGTGGTGTTCCAGGCCAAGCTCGGCACCCTGTACGACAAGGCCGAGCGCCTGGCCACCCTGGCCCCGGCGGTGAGCGAGGCCTTCGACCCGTCGCTGGCGGCGCTGGCCGAGCGCGCCGGCTGGCTGGCCAAGGCCGACCTGCTCACCGACATGGTCGACGAGTTCGACTCCCTGCAGGGCATCATGGGCGGCTACTACGCCCGCGAGGACGGTGAGGACCCGCAGGTGGCCGCCGCCCTGGCCGAGCAGTACCGCCCCGGCCACGCCGGCGACGCCCTGCCCGAGTCCGGCACCGGCACCGCCCTGGCCATCGCCGACCGCCTCGACACCATGGTCGGCTGCTTCGGCATCGGCCTGGAGCCCACCGGCACCAAGGACCCCTTCGCCCTGCGCCGGGCCGCCATCGGCATCCAGCGCATGGCCATCGAGAAGGCCATCCACCTCGACCTGCCGACGCTCGTCCGGCGCGCCTACCGGGCCTTCGGCAGCCGCATGGAGCGCGGCGAGGACGAGGTGGCCGAGGCCGTGCTCGACTTCCTCAACGAGCGCCTGGAGCCCATGTACGTGGAGGCGGTGGGCCGGCCGGTGCACCGCGACGTGGTGGCCGAGGCGCTGCGGGTGGCTAAGGAGCATGGCAAGGAAGACGAGTCCGTTAGCTTGCTAAGTTTTCCTGGGGAGGAAGACGAGCTGCAGTCACGGGGAAAGGTCGCGTGGCCGGACAAGAACCACGTGGCGGCCATCCTCAGCCTGCGCCCCAGCGATCCCTACGACGCCCACCTGCGGCTCAAGGGCCTGCTGGCGCTGCTCGCCCATCCCGACGCCGAGGCCCTGATCGCGGCCAACAAGCGCATCGGCAATATCCTGCGCAAGGCCGGGGAGGCCATCCCGGAGCAGTTTGATCCCGGCGCCTTCACCGAGGCCGGGGAGTCGGCCCTGGCCGAGGCCTTCGAGGGCGTGCGGGCGCGCTTCGAGGCGGCGGTGGACGAGGGCGACTACACCAGCGCCCTGCTGGCGCTGGCCGAGCTGCGCGGCCCGGCCGACCGCTTCTTCGACGAGGTGCTGGTGATGGCCGAGGACGACGCCGTCCGGCGCAACCGCCTGGCCCTGCTCCAGACCATCCACGCCGCCTTCCTGCGCGTGGCCGACCTGTCGCGGCTGCCCGGGTGAGCGGCCTGCCGCGCTGCGTGCTGCTCGACCGCGACGGTGTCCTCAACGAGGACCGTCCGGACTACGTCAAGTCGCTGGACGAATGGGCGTGGCAGCCCGGCGTGCTGGAGGCCCTGGCCCGCCTGCACGCCGCCGGGATCAGGGTGGCGGTGGTGACCAACCAGTCCTGCGTGGCCCAGGGCATCCTGAGCCCGGACCGCCTGGAGGCCATCCATGGCCGCATGCGCGCCGAGGTTTCGGAGGCCGGCGGCCGCATCGACGGCGTCTTCTTCTGTCCGCACGTGGATGACGACGCCTGCCTTTGCCGCAAGCCGCTCCCGGGCCTGCTGCATCAGGCGGCCGACTATTTCGGCTGCGACCTGGCGCAGGTGCCCTTCGTGGGCGACGCCGGCCGCGATCTGCTGGCCGCCGTGGCCGCCGGGGCGCGGCCGGTGCTGGTGCGCACCGGCAAGGGCGCGGCCACCGAGTCCGAGGCCCTGCCGCCGGGCACGGCGGTCTTCGACGACCTGCCCGCCTTCGTCGACGCCCTGCTGGGGACCGATCCGGCATGATCGCCGGGCTGCGCTCGGCGCTGTTCTACCTGGGGATGGCCGCGCTCACCCCGCTGTTCGCGCTGCCGCTGCTGGCCGCCTGGCCGCTGCCGTTCCGGGTGCGGGAAGCCCTCGCCCGCGGCTGGTGCCGCAGCGTGCTGATGTGGCTGCGCCTCACCTGCGGCGTGCGCCACCGCGTCGAGGGCCTGGCCAACCTGCCGCCGGGGCCGGCGGTGATCCTGGCCAAGCACCAGTCGGCGTGGGAGACCATCGCCATCCGCACCATCTTTCCCGCCCACCTGTCCTGGGTGCTCAAGCGCGTGCTGTTCCGCATCCCCTTCTTCGGCTGGTCCCTCAAGGCCCTGGAGGAGATCGGCATCGACCGCGGCTCGGCGCGCGAGGCCCTCAGGCAGGTGGAGACCAAGGGGCGGGCCCACCTGCAAGGCGGGCGCTGGGTGGTGGTCTTCCCGGAGGGCACGCGCATGGCCCCCGGCGAATCCGGCAAGTACGCCCAGGGCGGCGCCCGCCTGGCGGTGGCCGGCGGGGTCCCGGTGGTGCCGGTGGCGCTCAACTCCGGGCGCTGCTGGCCGCGTTCCGACTGGCGCAAGCGCCCCGGAACCATCACCCTGCGCATCGGTCCGACCATTGGCACCGACGGCCTGTCCGCGGCCGAGGTCAACCGCCGCGCCCGCGACTGGATCGAGGCCCAGCAGGCGGAGCTGGACGGCGTCGGCGGCTGAGGCGGTCGTGCGCAGGAGCGGCGGTCCTTTGCCGCGCGACCCTGCCTTCGCCGGCACTTGCACCCGACCAGTGCCGTCATTGCGAGCGCAGCGAAGCAATCTCCCGAACGGAGCCCCGTTCCGGGAGATCGCCGCGCCCCGCCACTAAGCCTCTGAAGGGGGT
>Ga0209918_1001763_pt1 | contig 11067 bp, 10 predicted proteins | sample SalPonD_shore_MG_FD_185712 | JGI IMG/M metagenome (GOLD analysis project Ga0209918, IMG submission 185712) | Salt pond soil microbial communities from South San Francisco under conditions of wetland restoration - Salt Pond MetaG... | ecosystem: Environmental > Aquatic > Marine > Intertidal zone...
CACGCAGCCGGTGCCGTCCAGGACCACCACGCCGCCGGGCAGCGCTTCCAGCAGCTTCTCCAGGCGGTTGGCCAGGCGCTCGCGCTCGGCCAGATGACGCAGGCGCTCCGAGCGGGCGGCCGCCAGCTCCTCGTTGAGCTGCGCCACGCGCTGCTCGAGCTCCCGATAGGCGCCTTCGAGCTGCGCCGACAGGTCGTTGAACACCAGAAAGGCGTCCGTGAGCTGCTGCGCGGCGGGGGCGTGTGCGTTCATCGGGCTGGTCTGCTCCTGGTTCCGCAGTGGGAGGGCCGATCCCTCCTACGCCGGAGCCAAATGCAGGAACTATGCCCGCCTGACGGAATTCTTTCTGATCAGAAGGTTAGGAAGGGTAGCTGTTGGCGACGTCAAATCCCCGACGCTTCGGTGCGCTGCAGACCGTACTTGCGCAGCTTCTCCACCAGGGTCGTGCGCCGCATGCCCAGGCGCTTGGCGGCATGGGCCACCACGCCGCCGGCATCGTCCAGCGCCTGCTTGATGTAGGTCAGCTCGAGGTTGTTGAGGTGCTCCTTCAGATCCAGGCCATCCCGGGGCAGCCTGGGCTCATCATAGGTGACCGGATCCGCCGGCAGGCTGGCCCATTCCTCCTCCAGCTTGGCCTGGGGGGGGATGCCGTCCACCTGAAACTTCTCCGGCAGCTCGCCGATATCCACCACGCCGAAGGGATAGAGAATCGCCAGGCGCTCCACCAGGTTGGCCAGCTCCCGCACGTTGCCCGGCCAATTGTACTGGCACAGGGCCATCATGGACGCCGGGGTCAGGCGCACCGAGCCGCGCTTTTCGTGCTCGATGCGCCGGATCAGCTCGTTGACCAGCAGGGGGATGTCCTCCACCCGGTCGCGCAGGGGCGGCATCTCGATGGGAAAGACATTCAGACGATAGAACAGGTCCTCGCGGAAACGCCCGTCCCGGATGGCCTCCTCCAGATCCCGGTGGGTGGCCGCGATGATGCGCACGTTGGCGTGAATACTCTTGTTGCTGCCCACGCGCTCGAAGGTGCGCTCCTGCAGTACCCGCAGCAGCTTGACCTGCATGGGCAGGCTCATGTCGCCGATCTCGTCGAGGAAAAGGGTGCCGCCTTCGGCCAGCTCGAAGCGCCCCTGACGGGCACTGATGGCGCCGGTGAATGCGCCCTTCTCGTGACCGAACAGTTCGGACTCCAGCAGCTCGCCCGGGATGGCACCGCAGTTGACCGGCACGAAGGGATTGTCGCGCCGGCCGGAGTAGTAGTGCAGATTGCGGGCCACCACTTCCTTGCCGGTACCCGAGTCGCCCAGGATCAGCACGTTGGCTTCCGAGTCGGCCACCTGCTGGATGAGCTTGCGCACCCGGTGAATGGCGCGGCTGTTGCCCACCAGGCTGCGGAACAGGTCCACCGGACGCTTGCGGGCGCCCGTGACATGGGATTCGCGGTAGATTTCCGCCTGATGAAGGGCGTTGGTCAGCTGGGAATAGCTGGGGGGCAGCTCCACCCGGCCGAGAATGCAGGAGCTGGCATCGATGGCCACCGTCGGCTCGCGGCCCCGCTCGGCGAGCAGAAAGATGGGCAGATGCTCGTCCAGTCGGTGGATTTCCTTGAGCAGCTTGTCCAGCCCCTTGTCGGAGCGGCAGCTGCCCACCAGCACACACAGATAATCTCCGGGTTCGTCGACCTCATTCCTCCAGCTCGCGCAGTCGGCCACCATCTCCGGCGCGTAGTCGATGAATTCCAGAACCGCCTTGAGTTCCCGAGACCGCCCCTCGTCGGCCTCGATGACCAGGACCTTGGAACGCGACATGGTGTTTCTTCCTTAGTTGCCAGGCTCGATCCCCACTTTTCGTTGCTCTTATTCCACGCCGAATCACGGCGCCGCGGGTTTCCTGCAACCAGAGTAAAACATCCACGCGGAGCGATGTCAAAAATTTGTCGGCGACGCGAGGAGGTGGGCCGGTCGCCGGCTTCGCGTCAAAGCGCAGACGCCGAGGTGCGATGGTTCAGCCGGTGCCGTGGCGCTGACGGGCGATGCTGCGCCGGTGCTCGCGGAAGATATAGCGCTGCAGCGCGTCCTCGAGGGCTTCGTTGGCCCCTTCCAGGGCCGCCTGCACGGTGGCGCCGCCGGCTTCGGCGCGGGCCACCTGCATCACCTTGACCGGAAGGTCCAGGGGACGGGGAATGTCGGGCTCGAGATAAAGCTCCACCAACAGCCGCGTCCCCTCTGGCGGCGGTTCATGGGACTGGGTCCAGGCGAGCCCCGCGGTGCCGAGGCGCACGGGAACCGGATCGGGCAGGCGTTCGTGACGCTCCAGAAAACGGCCCAGCAGATCCAGCACCAGATTCAGCTTCGCATCGAGCCGCGCCAGCTCCTGGCCCCGATGTCCGGGCTCCTCTTCCGCCGGCTCGGCCACATGCTCGCCCATGGCCATCAGGGTGCGCAGAAACTGCAGGGTGCCGTGATGCAGCTCAACCTGCTCGGCCGCGGCGGTGGCATCGTCCATGACCCGCCAGCGCAAGGGCAGCGCGGCCTCATAGAGCAGGCCGTCGCCCAGCACGTTGGCAGTGGGATCATTCATGATGGCACCGACCATAGCGCGCCCGAGGAGCCCGGACAAGGCTCATGGGGCGATTCAGCGGCTGTTGCCCTCGTAGGCCATGCGCACCCGTTCGCCCTCGGCCAGCTCATGAGCCCGATCGGCGACTTCGGTGCGGCGTTTCACCAGAAGCTCCATGGTGCGCCGGTCGGTCTCGAGGATTTCGCGCACCCCCTCGTGCACAGAATCGGACAACGGTCCGCCGTCCCCGTCCTGCGCCGTGCCGAAAAGTTCCCCGATCAGCGGGTCGCGTTCAGCCTCGGCAACGGCCACCGCCTCCCATTCACCGGCCTGGGCCCGGGCGTACATCTCCCGGGTGAGCTGCAGTATGCGTTCAATCACGCGAGGCGCCCTTTTCCTCAGCGTGCACCGGCCAGCGGCGCGCCCATGGCGGACGGCGCACCCCGGTGCATGTCGGCGGGAATCGCGTCCCAGGCTTCCTTGACCTCCCGCAGCAGGGAGGTCACCTCGTCCACGCCTGCCGTGTCATTGGACTTGTTGGCCTGGAACAGACGCCACTCCATGTATTCGTACAGATCATCCAGGTGCTGGGCCAGCTCACCACCTGCCGACTTGTCCAGGCTGGCACGCAGGCCGTTGATGATGGAAAGCGCCCAGCTCATCTGAGCGCCCTTTTGTTCCATGTCGCCGCGTTCCATGCACCCTTTCGCCGTCGCGATGCGCGCCAGCGCCCCCTCCATCAGCATCTGTATCAAGCGATGGGGCGTTGCTTCGCCCACGTCGGTCTGCACCGCCATCCGGCTGTACTGGTTCAGTGCCTGACGCGCATTGGAGTAGTTCATCTGGCCTCCTCTCGGCCTGCTTGGTGTATCCGGCTGACGCCTGCTTTCCAGATACGTATCGTTCAGTGCTCGCGAACCTGAAGCGCCTTACCCGAGCTGGTGGGTGAGGTAGCTGGATGTGGTCTGCATCTTGCCGAGCAGCGTGTCGAGCCCGGTGAATTCCTTCTTGTAGGTGTCCTGAATCACGCTCAGCCGGTACTGCATGTCGGAGATCTGCTGGCCGACGTCGCTCAGCTGGCGGTTGACGGCGTCCTTGGAGTTCTGGATCAGCCCGTTGGCCGGGTCCAGCATATTGCCCACCTGGGTGGACATCCGGCTCATATAACCGCTGCCGCTGTCGCCGAACAGCTTGGCAACCCCGGAGTAGTCCGTATTGAGGGCCGAATCCAGTTTGGTGGTGTCCAGGGCCATGGTGCCGTCCTTCTGGATGGTCACCCCGACCGACGCCAGGTACTTGTAGGAGCTGCTCAGGCCGGTTGCTGGCGTGTTGAGCACGCTGTAGAGCTGGTTCTGCAGCATGCGCAGGGTCGAGTCGCTTTTGAGATCCCCACTCTGCAACCCACTGATCGTCTTGTGTAGCGCGTTGTAGGCATCCACGAAACTCTGGGCCGCCTTGTGCACCGCGGTCAGGTCGTGGGATACGTTCAGCTTGACGTTGGAGGTGGTGGTCGCCTTCAGGTCCAGCGTGATGCCCTGGAGGGCGTCCGTAATGGTGTTTGACGATCGAGTAATGGTGTAGGTGTTGTCCACCAGGATGCTGGAATCGGCGGCGCTGACAATGGTGGACATCCCGAGGGGGTCGGTGATGGTGCTGCCGCTGCCGTTGGTGAACGACAGGCTCATGGAATTGGCGGTGCCGGAGTTGTCCGACGTCAGCACCAGATTATAGGTGGAGCTGTTCTGCTGCACGACGGTTGCCGTGACACCCACGTTTCCGGATGCCTGATTGATGGCGTCGCGGATCTGGTTGAGGGTCTTGCCCCCGATGTTCACCGTGAACGAGTTGGACCCGATGGTGACCTTCATCTGGTCGCCGCTGGCGCCCACCGTGGTGGTGCCGGCGTCACTGAAGTTGGACGACCCCATCTTCTGGGCGGCGGCCAGGTTCTGAACCTGGATGTTGTAGCTGCCGGTGGAGGCGGTGCTGTCGGCGGTGGCCGTGTAGGCGGTAGTGTCCGCCGACGTGGCCTGGTAGAGCTGGAAGTCGGAGGTGGAGCTGAGCTTGTCCACGGCCCCCTGGAAGGTGGACAGGGCACTGCTCAGTTTGCCGTAGTCGCTCAATCGGGTCTTGAGGCTCTGCTGGGTGGACTGCAGAGCGTTCAACGGCTGGCGCTCGATGGACATCAGCTTGTTGATGATGCCCTGCACGTCCAGTCCCGACCCGATTCCAGGAGAGCTGAGCGCCGGCCCCGAAGAGGTGCTTTGGGAGCCGAACGTGGATCCCAGCAGTGAGCTGATGCCAGACATTGTGCCTCTCCTCGCCAGTCTGTTCGACTGGCACCAAAGCAAGAACGGGACCAGGTCAGGCCTGGACCTTCAGCAAGACCCCTCCCTCACGTCCGATGGCCCGGGCCAGGGCCAGCACTTCCTTGGGCGGAATTTCACGGACTACTTCTTTCGTTTTGGGATCAACCACTTTGATGATCGTCCGACCGCTGGCCTTGTCGACGCTGAACTGCAGCTCGCGGTTGAGTTTCTGGATATGATCGTTCAGGCGGCTGACCGCCTGGTGCACGTCCGCCGAACCGGCCTGCGGCAACGACTGGCCGCCGGCGGCGGGGTCGTTCCGCGTGTTCCCGGCCGACGGGCCCTTGGGCACGCCGGCGGCCCCACTGCGGCTCGCCGCCTGGGGCGCGTCGATGGCACCGGCAATCTTGGTCAAATCAACGGGCATGGCTCACCCCCTGTCGACGCACGGCCGGGCCGGAAAGCCCGGCCGTGCGCCTGGGTCACGTTACGCTTACCGCAACAGGGCGAGCACCGTCTGCGGCACCTGGTTGGCCTGGGCCACCATGGCGGTACCGGCCTGCTGGAGAATCTGTGCCTTGGACAGATTCGCGGTCTCCTTGGCGAAGTTCGCGTCCCGGATACGGCTGCGGGCGGCGGACAGGGATTCGGAGGTGTTCTTCAGGTTGTTCACCACCGATTCGAAGCGGTTCTGGACCGCGCCGAAGGTGGCCCGGGTGTTGTTGATCAGGGTCAGGGCCGAGTCCACATAGCCGATGGCGGCCGATGCCTTGGTGGCGGTGGATACGGACACGGTGGAAATCTTCGCCATCTTGGCAGAGCTGGTGCCCTGCAGGGCGACGGAGGTCACCTTGATCTGGTAGTCCGAGCCGGCGTTCTGACCGATCTGGAAGGTCAGCGATGAGGCGTAGGTGCTGGCGCTGGAGTTGAACAGCGAGCGGCCGTTGAAGGACGCCGTCTTGACGATACGACCGATCTCGGAGCGCAGCTGACCCACCTCCTTCTGGATGGAGGCACGGTCCGAGGTGCTGTTGGTGCCGTTGGCCGACTGCACCGCCAGCTCGCGGATACGCTGAAGGTTGTGGGTGATCTGCACCAGGTTGGACTCGGCGGTCTGCCCCAGGGACACCCCGTCGTTGGCATTGCGGACGGCCTGGTTCATGCCGTTGATCTGGGCGGTGAACCGCTCGGAAATGGCCAGACCGGCGGCGTCGTCCTTGGCGCTGTTGATGCGCAGACCGGAAGACAGGCGCTGCAGGGACTGCTTGAGCATGTCCTGGGTGCGCGACAGGTTCTTCTGGGCGTCCAGGGAATAGATGTTGGTATTGATAACAGGCATGTGCGCTCTCCTTGACGGAGACCGGGGGCGCGCTGGCGACCGACCCGGTGCTGTTGTACGTAGCGGATATACGGCCCGAGGGCGTATTCACCGCTTCCGCCCTTGGTATCGGCCCCGTGCCGGAATGCTTTAGGCCTTGCCACCGCCCGTCGCGACAGCACCAAATGCGCTATAAGTTTTTGTTTTAATTATTTAACTGCATCGCCACCCCCGTTCTCCCAACCCGCCTGCGATGGCACGCACATTGCAGCTGCCGTCGGGTGATGCACGATCCGTCGGAAATCGGACATTTCCTCACCAACCCCTTCGGTGAGCGCTACCTGTACCCGGTCAATCGGGATGTCTTCTCCCGGACCGGGTCGGACGCCGTCTTTCGTCGCGAGTTCGGTGACAACCTTTTCGCCGAACAGACCTTCTACATCGTCTGCGGAACCGATTCGGGACTGCTTGCCCGGCATATCGCCAACCGCGAGCTGCCGGCGGGCAGCCGTTACCTGTTCGTGGAACCCGCCGCCATCGTTGACCTGGTCCGGGGAGAAGTCGGCCATCGTGCCGGCCCCACCCGGTTCCGTCTGGCCGATGAGAGCGGGTGGGAGGACTGTCTCGACACCATGGGCTTCGCGCCCTACGCCCACCGTAACCGGGTCCGGGTGGTGAAATCCCTGGCTGCCCAGGATGGCTTTCACCGGGACTACGGACCCCTGTGGCGGGCCCTCAGCGCCCGCACTGAGTACCTGGTCTGGGAGGCCCGGGTCAACGGCATCCTGCACACCCATGTGAGCAAGCAGCTGGAGAATCTGGCCGACAACATCACACCGGCGGCCCGCCTGCGCGGACTGTTGTGCGGCAAGACAGCGGTGGTGGCCGGTGGCGGACCCTCCCTGGACGCCGCCTCTGAGTGGATACGGCGCAACCGCGCGCATTTGGTGCTGATCGCGGTATCCCGCGCCAGCGGCCCGCTGATGGACCGGGGACTCGACCCCGACATCGTCGTGTCCATCGATCCCTACGACATGAACTGCGTGGTCAGTGAAAGAATGCTGGAACTGGAGGAGACCACGGTATTCGCCCACGGTTTCCACACATCGCCGGCGCTGGTCTCCGCCTGGGGCGGACGGCATTTTTTCATCGGCCCGAGGATTCCATGGTCATCCGGCGATCTGCTGGACAACCTTCCCCAGTACGGCCCCACGGTCACCAACGCCGCGGCCTGGCTGGCCGTGGAGCTGGGCTGCGACCGGGTGGTCCTGGCCGGCGTCGACTTCTGTTACAGCCAGGAAGGCTTCACCCATGCCAGCGGCAGCCGGGAGCGGCACGCCGGACCCGCGCTGATGCAGGGCGACCAGCGCGTCGAAACCAACTCCGGAGTCCTCGCCGAGACCCGTCATGAATTCGCCCAGGCCGCCGGCATGATGGGGGAAATTGCAGAGCGCGCCTTCGAATACGGATGCCGGTTCGTCAATCCGGCTCCGGGTGCCGCCCGCATGGAGCATGTCATTCACCGACCGCTGTCGACGGTCACGATCGATCCCCTTGCGCGGCCGGCCCGTGAGCTGCTGCGTGAAGCCCTGCCCCCGGACACGCCGGAAATACGCCTTGACCACTGCGGCCGCATGGCCGCTGAGCTGCACCGGGCACTGAAAGGCGTACGGGTGGTCCGCCGTCTGGCCGGCATCGCCCTGGAATGCAACGCCAGACTGGCGGGGCGGGACGGCCGCCGGCCCGATCCCTGCTACAAGGCCAGGATGGAGCGCATCGAGGCAAGACTGGACGGCCGGTATGGCTGGATCACCCGCCTTGTCAAGACATTCGGACTACGCCATTTCATCGAGACCGTGCGCGTGGATCCCGATGCGGCATGGACCGACCCGGAGCTGGAGCGCTATGCCGATGACTACTATACGGCCTATGTGACCAGCAGCGACGAGCTGCGCTCCATCCTGGAGCGGGCGCTGGACATCGTCCTGCTGCGCATGGAGGAGGAGCGCCAGCCCCCGCCCATCGATGAGCTGATCGGGAAGTGGCGCAAGCTGGACCAGACCATGCGCGCCCGGGCGTGGCTCACAGCCCATCCCCGGGCGGCACAGACGCTCACCCGGGCGCAGCGGGAGGCATTGGACGCTTTACAGGAAAGCTTTCAGTCCTACATCCATACCCTGGCCGACGAGCTGGCCTCCGGCAGCCAGGAGCTGTCCACGCTCCGGGGACTGGCAGGGCGCGCCGCGGAGTATTTCGACCAACAGTCCCGCGAGGGCCTGGAACGGCTCCGCCGGGGGCTGGCGCTGCACCCGGACCGGACGGAAGCGGACCACTATGCCCCGCTGGTCGAAGGCTATATCCACGAACTGGACGGGCACCGCGAGCAGGCTCTCGCAGCTTACGCCGCGGTCCCGCCCGGTCCGTGCCACGAAGACGCACGGCTCCGCAGGGTGCTGCTGAATCTGGAGTTGGACCGTCACGGCGAAGCGTTGGATCTGCTCAAAGGACTGTGCGAAATCTCCCTGTATTATCGCCCGTATTACGGCGACCTGCAGCGGATCACCGGCGACTTCCAGGGCGCCCTGGACAGCTACACCGCGTACCTGGAGGTCGCCGCCGACGATCTGGTCACCATGATGAAGCTGGGCGCCCTGTACCACGAACTGGGCGTCGACGAGGCCGCCCGCTGGGTCATGGAGTTCGTCCTTTCCCGGGACCCGCGCAACAGCGCCGCGCGACATATTCTCGGACAGCTCGATGAGCGCGCCGCGGGCACATGACTGAGTCGGCCGGTACCATGCGCGGCGGCCACCCACCGCGGCGGGAGGACCATCCGGTACGGCTGGCGGCCCACGGTCGCCAGGTGGCCGAGCGGTGGCCGGATATCTGGCAGGCCTTGAGCGGCACTGAACCGGCGCGCCGGATCGAACCCGTCGAGGACACCCCTGAGCCCACAGTGGCCGTGGACGGCATCCACCTTTGCAGCGGCTACGACCGGTCGGGCGAGGCGGACATTCAGGCCGCCCGGGTGCCGCCCCGCGTTGCCGAGGCCTGGGTCTACGGCGTGGGTAGCGGGAATCTGATCCGCGCCCTGCTCGGGCGCCCCCGCCTCCGAAAGCTGCACGTGGTGATTCTCAGTTTAACCGTCGCCAAGACCTCCCTGGCCCGCTTCGACCATGACGACTGGCTTTCCGACCCCCGGGTGGAGTTGTCCGTGGCCGGTTCCGGCGATGCGGTGCAGTTCCCCTTCGCTGCCTGTCCGCCATGCCTGCAGCTCGCAGACGATGGCGCCGCACGGCTGCGGGACCAGATCCTGCTGGAGCTCGATACGCCCTATATTCGCGCCAATCTCAGGGAACGCGAGTCCGTCCACCGCAGCCAGCTGGCGGACAACGAACGCTTCCTGGCTCACGATGGTGACGTGGCAACGCTGTTCGGCACCCGCGCGGGCAGCGTGGCGGTGGTGGCGGCAGCCGGCCCTTCCCTGGCCGAGCACTACCCGTGGCTGCGCGCACAGCGCGGCGGGCTCGTACTGATCGCCACGGACGCGGCGCTGCGCCCGCTGCTCGCCGAGGGCCTGAAGCCGGACCTGGTGGTCTGCATCGACGGCGCGCGCGAAGGCGTGCTGCCGCACTTCGACGCCGACCTGGACGCCCTGGCGGATCGGCCTCTGATCTATTTTCCGGTGGTGCATCCCGATGTGTTGTCGGCATGGCCGGGTCCGCGACTGGCCGCCTATGCCCGCCACGAGATTTACCGGGAGGTCCGTGGCCGGCACCCCCGGGGCGAGCTGTTCGCGTCCGGCACGGTCACCCACGCGGCCGTGGATCTGGCGGTGGGCCTGGGCGCCCGGGAGGTGCACCTGGCGGGCGCCGACTTCGGTTTCCCGAACGGGATCAGCCATGTCAGCGGCAGCGTACACTCGGCGCCCGTGACGGATGCCCCCGGAATCGGCCCCTGGGTCCACGACGGGTACGGGCGTCGGATCGCCACCCAGGCCAACCTGCGGGGCTACCTGCGGGACCTGGAAGCCTATATCGGGGCCCATCCGGAGGTCGCCTTCGTCAACCGCAGCCGCTCCGGAGCCTATATCGCCGGCGCCCGCTATCCCGACGGGCGGCCATGACGGGGGGTGCACAGCTTGCGCGGGAGGCCGCCCTCGCGTTCCGCACCGGCGCCCAGGCCGCGGGCAACGACGCCCTGGCCCGGTTCGTGGATACGCTGGTGAACGACCTTCAAAGCGGACATCTGTCCTGCCCGGTGCAGGAGCTTGAGGGGATGTTGAACGAACTGTTTGCCGCCCAGCAGCGCGGCAATTGGCTGTGGGTCGCCGATATTCTCGAGTACCGGCTGATTCCGTTGACCGGCTGAGGCGGGTCAGGGCACGGCGGCCGCCGGGAGATCCGCCTCCGCCAGCTCGTTGCAGAACAGGCCCAGCTGCTCCCAGGTGGCTTCCAGAAGGCGGTCGGCGCGCTCGAAGGCCTTCCCATAGCCCCGGAACAGGCCGACCGGATCGTCCTCGGACAGCATTTTCACCTCCCAGGACAGGAAGGACAGTACCGGACGCAGCGCCGGCTCGCCGCTGGCGAGGGCATCCAGGCTGTCCAGGCCCCGGGAGAGTCTGCCGGTGATGCTGCGCACCTGCGCCACCGCTGTCTCGTCCGGGGTCCGACACAGGCGGACCGCCTCGCTGGTCAGTGCGCCCAGACCGTCCAGACGTTCACGACAGTCCTCGAGCCGGGCGGACAGCGCCTGGAGCTGGCTGCCGTCCCAGGCGTTGAGGGCAAGGCCGCCCCGCAACACCTCGTCCAACACCCAGCGGTGACTGAGGGGACCGCGCCGGCCGCTGAACTCCCAGGCGAATACATGCCGCTG
>Ga0209918_1001769_pt1 | contig 11036 bp, 8 predicted proteins | sample SalPonD_shore_MG_FD_185712 | JGI IMG/M metagenome (GOLD analysis project Ga0209918, IMG submission 185712) | Salt pond soil microbial communities from South San Francisco under conditions of wetland restoration - Salt Pond MetaG... | ecosystem: Environmental > Aquatic > Marine > Intertidal zone >...
CGATGGAAACCCTTGCGCTCGACGAGGGTGCCGACGGAAACGAGCACCGGGACATCCGGGGCGAGCCCCAGGCCGGCGCGCGCCTCGCCGCGATCAATCGGCCGGAAGCGCTCGGTGTCCACCCCGTTGGGCACGACCGTGACGCGCTCGGGCGCGACACCGAGCTCAAGCGCCAGCTGCCGCAACGAGTCGGACACCGTAAACACGTGCGACGCTCGACGCAGCGCGCGTCGCAGCAGGCGCCGGCCTACCGGGTCGCGGGCGCGGCGCGCCTCGTTGCCACGCAGCGTGACCGTGACCGGGAGGCCGGTCCAGCGCCCCAGCAACGTGGCCGCATACCCATCGGGATAGCCGAAATGCGCATCGATGAGCGCAATGCCGCGTTCGCGCTGCAGGCGCCGCACGGTGCGCAGGCAGCCGAGCGCCAGCAGCAACCCGTCGAAGCGCTTGGCAACGCCCGGGACCGAAAACCAGCGGGGACTGAAAATGTCGACGGCGCCCTGGTGTTCGTGGCGGGGGGCTGGGGGACGGAAGTGCGGGCGGCGACGGCGGATCAGACCCTGGAACGGGAACCACGGCGCGGGGCTGAGCACCGTCATCGGCAATTGCTCGGCCACGCGCTGCATGCGCTCGCGCACGAACAGGCCGGCACCCGGCTGGCCGGCGTGCGGGTACAGCTGGCTCAGAACGAGCACGTGCGGCTCGACGGCCGCGGCGGCGTCGCGCGTCACCCGGCTTGCCACGTTCACGGCGCCACCAGCCGCAGCACCTTGCGGGCATTGCCGTCCCAGTAGTATCCGCGCGCTTCCACCAGGGCCACGGCCTGTCGTGCGAGGCGCCGGCGTAGATCCGCGTCACGCCACGCGCGCTCGATGCAGTCGGCGAGGCCGTCCGTATCCCCCGGCTCGAACAGCAGGGCCTGCTCGCCCTCGACGACGACCTCGGTGATGTTGTCACGGCGGGGGGCGATCACGGGCCGCCCCATCGCCAGGTACTCGAACAGCTTGATCGGCGACGCATACTCGGTCACATCGGGCTGGACCGCGACATCCATCGCGGCCACGTAGCCCGGGACGTCCGCTGGGGGCACCGCGCCCGTAAAGCGCACGCGATCGGCAATGCCGGCCGCTTCGGCGCGCGCCAGCAGGTCGGGCATCGCGGGACCATCGCCGACGATGAGCAGAACGAGTCCGGGGATGCGCACGGCGAGCGCTGCGGTGGCATCCACCAGCCGGTCCACACCATGCCATGGACGGACCCAACCCACGAAGCCAACGACGAAGCGATCGCCGAGCCCGAGCTCTTGCCGCCGCGGCCCGCCGTCGACATCGGGTCGGAAGACGTCGCGATCGACGCCGTTCGGCATGACACACAGGCGCTCGTGCGGGATGCCACGCGCCTCGAGGATGCGCGCCATCGCGCCGGACACGACGATCGTCCGGGTGGCGTGTCGGAACAGCCAGTCCTCGAGGCGCTGCGCGAGACCGCGCAGCGCCAGCCGCTGCTCGCGGTTCATCTCGAGACTCAGCGGGGCGTTGACCTCCAGCACGAAGGGCACGCGCAGGAGCCCGGAGGCAACGCGTCCGGCAATGCCGAACAGTGCGTAACGCTCGTACACGAAGTCCGGGCGCCAGCGGATCATCGCCGCGACCAGCGCACAGAATGCCGGCACGTTGTAGGCCAGCACCCCGAGCTCGTAGGCCCAGCCCGGGATACGCCGTCCGAAAAGACGGGGGCCCGTGGCGCGCAGCTCCGCGCTGTCCGGGGCACGGGCGGACGACCCGCCGGACCGCGGCGGCCCCAGCAGACGCACCTCGTGGCCGAGATCGCGGAACGCGTTGCACAGCATCCGGATGTGAATGCCCTGGGCATCCTCGCCGCGCGTGCGGTGCACGTACAGGATTCTCACGTGGCCGCCCCCGCCCGGCGGCGGTCGTCGCGGCCGGCCGGCTCGGCCCGTCCGGCCGATGCCGTGTCGAGGAACCGCCGCTGGAACCCGGCGAACATCAACAGCGACCAGAGCGTCTGGCTGTGGTCCCAGCGGCGCGCCTGGTGGTCGTCGATGATCCGCTCGATGGCGCCGGGATCGAACAGCCCGGTATCGAGCAGCCCGGGACCGAGCAGTTCCGCGCGCACACGCCCGGAGAGCGGCCCGCGGAACCAGTGGTCGAGCGGCACCGCGAACCCCATCTTGGGCCGGTACAGGATGTCGTCCGGCAGGTAGGGGCGCAGCGCGCGCTTGAACAGGTACTTGCCCTCGTTGCCGCGCAGCTTCATGCGTGGGGTCAGGCCGGCGGACCACTCGACCAGGTGATGGTCGAGCACCGGCACGCGCACCTCGAGGGAGTGTGCCATGCTCGCGCGGTCGACCTTGGTGAGGATGTCGCCGGGCAGATAGGTCCTGAAGTCCAGGTACTCGGCCTGCAGCAGTGGGTGGCGCGGACCGCGCTCGGCATGCGCGCGCAGCACCTCCACCGCGTCGTGTCCCTGGAGCTCGCGCCGGAACCCGGCGCTGAACAGGCGACGACGTATGGTCGACTTCACGACGGCAACGTTGTCCAGGTACCCCGCGAGCGGATCGAGCGCGAGCGACTGGAAGGTGGCCTTCGCGCGCAGGTAGCGTGGCGCCCGGTTGAGCTTCGGATACAGCGTGCCGAGCGTGCCGAACACGGGCTGTCGCAGCGCGGCCGGCAGAAGGCGCCTCACCGCCTCCTCGCGCGCGTGCCATCGGTACCGTCGGTAGCCCGCGAACGCTTCGTCGCCACCATCCCCCGAGAGGGCGACCGTTACGCGGGCACGCGCCAGCTCGCAGACGCGATACGTCGGCATGGCGGAACTGTCCGCGAACGGCTCGTCGTAGATCTCCGCGAGCCGATCGACCAGGCCGAAGTCGTCGGGACTCACCTCCCGCACGCTGTGATCCGTGCCGTAACGCTCGGCCACCTGGCGTGCATAACGGGCTTCGTCGTAGGCGGGATCGCCGAACGAGATCGAGCTGGTCAGTACCGGCTCACGTCCGGCATCCGCCATCATCGCGACCACCGCCGACGAATCCACGCCGCCGGACAGGAACGCGCCCAGCGGCACGTCGGCAATGCGCCGGATCTCGACCGCCTCGCGCAGGCGCCGGATCAGTTCCTCGCCGAGCTCGTCCTCGCCGCCGGCGTGGAACGCCCCGTCGAAATCCAGTCTCCAGTAGGCCTCCGGTTCCGGCACCGGACGCCCGCGCACGACGGTGAGCCGGTGACCCGGCGCCAGCTTGCGCACGGCACGGAAGATGCTGCGCGGGTCGGGCACGTAGCCGAACGCGAAGTAGTCCTCCACCGCCTGCGTATCGACCTCGCGCGATACGCCGGGATGGACCATGACCGCCTTCAGCTCGGAGGCGAAGACCAGTTGCCCGTCCGGAAGCAGCGCGTAGTGGAGTGGCTTGATCCCCAGCCGGTCACGCGCGAGGAAGAGCGTCTGCGCGTCGCGATCCCAGAGCGCGAAGGCGAACATGCCGCGAAACCGATCGACGCAGCGCGGCCCCCAGGCCGACCAGGCATGCACAATGACCTCGGTATCGCAGCGCGAGCGGAAACGGTAGCCCAGCGCCGCCAGCTCCTCGCGCAGTTCGAGGAAGTTGTAGATCTCGCCGTTGTAGACGACGCCGACCGTGCCCGCTTCGTTGAACAGCGGCTGGTGGCCGGCCGGAGAGAGGTCGATGATGGCGAGGCGTCGGTGCCCGAGCCCGATGCCGGGCTCCACGTGAACCCCGCCATCGTCCGGCCCCCGGTGCCACTGCACCTCGTTCATGCGCTCGATCAGCGTGCTGCCGATCTCGCCCCTGCTCCGCGTGTCGAACACGCCCGCGATCCCGCACATCAGACGATCCCCGATTGCCGTGCCGCGCGCGCACGACCGCCGGAGCGGTCCAGCACGCGGTCGTAGACATCCATGTAGGCCGCGACCATGGCCTCCATGCTGAATTCGCGCTCGGCTCGCCGCCGGGCGACCTCACGGGAGACCCGGCGGCGGTCCGAGTCGCCGGCCCATTCCCCGATCGCCTGCGCCAGCGCGGCTGTATCGCCGGGCGGCAGGATGCTGCCACAACCCTCGTTCCCGAGGAGCTCGGCGTTGCCGCCGACCGCGTATGCGAGTACCGGCACGCCGCAGGCGAGCGCTTCCAGGATCGTGTTGGAGATCCCCTCGGCGCGAGACGGCAGGACGAACAGGTCGAGCGCGGCGAGCAGCTCGGGCACGTCGTCACGCGCCCCGGCGAGCCAGGCGCGGTCACGCAGACCAGCGGCCGACAGGGCCTGCTCGACCGCACCGCGCTCGCTCCCATCGCCAACCAGCACCAGGCCGATGCGGTCGCGCAGCGCGGGCTCGTCGCTCACCAGCGATGCCACGGCCTCGACCAGACCGAGCGGGTTCTTCACTGGCTCCATGCGCCCGACCCAGCCGACGACGGTCGTGTCCGGATGCCAGCCCTGCGCCGCGCGCAGGCGCTCCGCCGCGCCGGGCACCGGCCGGAAACGACTCACGTCGACCCCGTTACGGATGCGGGTGACGCGCCCGGTCGGCACGCCGATGTCGTCGCGCAGGTAGGCCTCGAGGTCGGCGGACAGCGGAATCCAGTGATGGATGAGGGGCCGCATGGCCCGCCGCAGGAGCCGGTAGCGCCGGTTGCTGCCGTCGAGATCCACCATGTCGCGCCCGTGCTCGCCGTGCACGCGGGCCGGGACGCCGGCGACGAAAGCAGGCACGTGCGCGTCCAGCGCGGCCAGGTTGCGCGTGTGCGCGACGTCGGGACGCAGACGCCGGAACAACTGCCACAGGCGCCGGTAGGCGTCCGGATCCTTGCCCGGGCGCTTGCCAATGGCGAACAGCTCGACGTCGTCGCGCTCGATGCGCTCGGCGAAGCGGTCGTGGCCGGTCATGCAGACGATGGCATGCCGATACCGCGTCTGCGGCGTGCGGTTCACCAGGTTGACGAGCCCGTTCTCCAGTCCGCCCATGCGCAGCGCGTGGATGACGTGGGCGACCAGCGGGATGCGGCGGCGAGAACGTGTCATCGGGTCGCCGTCCACGGACCGGTAACGACCATGCCCTCCGACGCGGATCGCCGCCCCGCGTCGAGCAGGCGATCGAAGGGCGCGAGCCGCGCATCCCAGCCGTAGCCTTCCGTCACCCAGCGACGCATGCGCCACGCGGGCTCGATGCGCGGCGCGGCAAGCACGGTGCGCGTGCGCGCGGCGAACTCGACGGCGCTGTCGGCCCGCAACGGATACCGTCCGTCCAGCTCGAGGCCGTCGAGTGCCGCCGAGGTCGCAACGACCGGGCGATCCATCGCCAGGCCTTCGAGCACCTTGTTCTGTATCCCGCGGGCGAGCCGCAGCGGGGCCACGACGACCCGCGCGTGCGCGAGCCACGGACGCACGTCGGGAACCGCCCCGACCACCTGCACGCCCGGGCGGCTCTCCAGCGCGCGCACCGCGGGCGTCGGCCGCGTACCCACGACGTGGAAGCGCGCCTCCGGACACGTCTCGCGCACGCGCGGAAGAACCTCGTCGACGAACCAGGTGACTGCATCCCCGTTCGGCCAGTAGTCCATCGCCCCGGTGAACACGATCGGCAGCACGTCCCGGGCATACGGGTTGGCATGGGGATGCTCGGGCGTGAAGTAGCCGGTATCGACACCGTTGCTGATCGCCACGACGCGCTCGGCCGCCTCGGGGGCGCGCTGCAGGAAGAGGTCCCGCTCGGCCGGCGAGACTAACACGGTCGCATCGAACGTCGCGGCCGCGGTCCGTTCCCACGCCAGCAGCCGCTCGCCCTCGCGGCGGTAGATCCACCCCGCCGGACCATGGCGCGTCGCGCCGTACGCGCGCCATTTCTCCGAATCGACGTCCACCATGTCGAGGATGCGGCGAACCCCCGGCGGCATCGAGTCCGCGTACTGCGCCATGGCCGCCGAGAATGCAACGAACGTGCGCGGCTTCGTCGCGGCGACGGTGCGCTCGAGCCATTGGCGCATCGCGGGCGAGCGATAGTAGGGAATGCTCAGGGCCTCCCCGGAAAGCAGGCCCGTCAGCGCACGCACGCGGGCGAGGCGCGGGTGGATTGTCTCGATGTGCACGTCGGTGCACCACCGCGACAACGTGGCGGCGTGCTCGAGGTCCGCGGGATCGTCGGCGAACGCGCCCAGGTGAACGCGGTACCGCCGCGCCAGGTGGCGCAGGAGATGGAACGAGCGGATTTTGTCGCCCTTGTTCGGCGGATATGGAATCCGGTGGACCAGGAAGATCAGCGCCTCGTCGCTCATCCCAGGTTCCTCGCGAGCACCGGTCCGAGGAGCCGGCTCACCGGCAGCGGCAGCCGGCGCCAGGCCGCGATGAAGGCGCGATACTTCGGGTTGAGCGGGCTGAGATCGGGAACCGCAATCGCACGCACGAGCCGGTACTCGTAGTGCAGCGACTCGGGCTCGAACCCCCAGTGCCGCTTGAAGTGGTACGAACCGGTATCGACCTTGCTGCGCCCGTAGTCGAATACCCGAACGCCTCGCTCGGTCGCACGGCACATGAGGTCCCAGTACATGAAGTCGTTCGCGTACAGCGTGCGCGCGACCGCCGTGCCACCGCCGTGATACGGGAGCACCTCGTCGCGGAAGTAGAAGCTCATGACGCCGGCGACGACGCGATCGCCGGACATGACACGGGCAATCTCGCAGGCATCGCCGAACGTGGATTTCAGCTCGCGGAAGTAGCGGCGGGAAAATACCGGGGTACCCAGATTCCGCACGCTCTCTGCAAACGCGTCGTAGAAACGCTCGAGATCGTCGTCGACCACCGACGTCAGCCCGCCGGCAATGCCCTTTCGAACCATCGCCCGCTGCTTCTTCGGGATCTGCCGGAAATTGACATCGGGGTCCGGATCGAGCGCCTTGCGGAAGGTCACGTACCGGTCGCGCCGCGCGGGCCACTGTGGATTCGTCTCGGCGCGGTTGCGCAGCTCCAGGTAATCGACGCGCAATGCCTCGGCGCGGCGGCAGGCCTCGTCCTGCAGCACGTCACGCGCGGCGTCGCTGCGCGCAATCGCGCCCCCGTACACGCAGAACGGTGTCGACACCAACGCGTTCCCGAACAGCCAGCTGTGGACGTGGCCAAGTGGGAGCACGCCTTCGATCGCGTCTCCGCGCTCGGCGTACAGGAACGTCGCCTCGTGCCCCAGTCCCCGCTCGAGCACCCGCTTCCAGCCCGCCAGGTGAAAGAAGGTACCGTGCGGCATGGACTTCACGAAGGCGTCCCAGCGCGCGAGCTCCGCGTCCGAGATGCCCAGCTCGCGCACGCGCAACGCGCCGTCCTGCGGGCGGGCGCTCGTCACGCGACGACCCCCGCCCGCGGATCGAGAAACACCCGGTCCATCCGGTCCCAGCGGAAGTCGCCCAGCAGGCGCTCGATGCGCCGTTCCATGCGTTCCAGGTTCAGGTAGTGGCGGAAGCGTGTGCGGGCGGGCAGTCCGGAGATTCGCGGCTGTCCGGGGTCGATCTCCCAGGGATGGAAGTAGAACACGGCCGACCTTGCCTCACTGTCGTTCAATCGCCGCAGGGCCCAGCGAGAGAGCGCGTATGGATACAGGCGGAAATAACCACCGCCCCCACAGGGGAAACGCCGGCCACCCAGTTGCACGGTGGACACGGGAATCTCCAGCAGCCTGCCCTCGCGTGTCGGCCTGAACGGATGCCGCGGCGCGTCCGGCATGCCGTAGTGATCGTGCCGGATGGGATAGATGCTCGAACTGTACGCGTAGTCTTCTTCCTCGAGCACCTCGAGGGCCCAGGGGTTGCTCCGGCCGATCGAGTAGCTCGGTGCCCGGTAGCCGCGCACGCGCTGACCGCTGACGTCCTCGAGAATGGCCCGCGCCTCCGACAGGTCGCGCCGGAACGCCTCACGATCGAGGTCCGTGACACGCTGGTGGCCGAAGCCGTGGCTGGCGATCTCGTGCCCGGCTTCCACGATCCGCTTGATGTGCCCCGGGAAACGTTGCGCGACCCACCCGAGCGTGAAGAACGTGGCCCGCACATCGTGGCGCGCGAACAGTGCGAGGACCCGATCGATGTTGTCTCCCACCCGTGGCGCGATCGCATCCCAGACATCCCGGGCAACGTGGTGCTCGAAGGCCGACACCTGGAAATAGTCTTCCACATCCACGCTCATCGCGTTGACGACCGATTGCGCCCGTGACGCGAACGCAGGGGATGCGGCCGCGTTCGGAACCTCCGGCCGGTCGGGGCACGCGCTCACGCGCCGTCTCCGGATCCGCCCATCGCCCGCTCCCTGCGATCCTCCGCAGGGCTGGCGGAAGCCAGCGAACGGTCCATCGCCTGTCGGGCCCTGTCGAGCGCGGTCTCCAGGGCGCATACCCGCCGCTCGAGCCGCGCGAGGCGGTCGAGTTCCGCCGGCTCCGTCAGCTCGTCCGGCGGACCGATATCGGTGTCGCGCATGATCTCGTGGGCGACCGCATCGACGGTGTCGCCATCGATCCAGTGGAGTTCCTCCAGGAACGCGAACAGCAGGAGGCGATCGCAAAACGTATTGATCTGGCGCGGAATACCATGTGTCGTGTCGTGAATGCGCTCGAAGGAATCGTCCGCAAGCACCGGATCCTCCCGCCAGCCGACCTGCTGCAACCGGTGCTCGATGTACTCGCGGGTCTGGGCGGGAGAACCGAGCGGGTCCAGGTGACAGGACGCGATCACGCGCTGGCGCAGCTGTTCGAGATGTCCCGCCCGCAACGAGCGCCGGAACTCCGCCTGCCCCAGCAGCAGGCTCTGGAGCAATGGATGCTCGCCCTCCTGCAGATTCGAGAGCATGCGCAGCGTCTCCAGTGCCTCGTCCGGCAGGTTCTGGACCTCGTCCAGCAACAGGAGCACGCGGCGTCCCTCGGCGTGCTGCGACCGCAGGAACGCATCGAGACTCTTGAGGACCGTCGCCTTTGAAAGGCCTTCCTGCCCGATGCCGAACGCTTCCGCGATCATGCGCAACAGGTCATCCCCGCTGCAGTTGGTCATCACGAGTTGCGCAACGACGACGTCACGCTCGTTGCGAAGATCCTCGTACAGCATGCGCGCGAGGGTCGTCTTGCCGGTCCCGACCGGCCCGGTCACGACCACGAAACCCTCCCCCTGCTGCACGCCATACTGCAGGTACGCCAATGCGCGCGCATGACTGGGGCTGTTGAAGAAGAAGCGCGGATCCGGACTGAGCTGGAACGGTTTCCCGGTAAATCCGTAATATTGCTCGTACATTTCCGGCGGCCCGTCTAGAACGTCTTGACCAGGGACACGGACAACAGGTTGACGCGGTAGTCATCCGCGCTGAAGTTCGAGTCGTTGGTCACGTAATCGTAGCGGAGGAATCCGCTCGCGGTGGGGCTGATGCGCCGGGTCAGGCTCACGAAGCCCGAATCGAGTGTATCCTCGCGGTCCGAGTCGGCCGAGGTCTGGTACGTGCGCGCGACACCGGCGTCCAGGTCCGTGCGAGACTGCATGCGCCAGTGCCAGCCAGCCTGTCCGCCGTTGCCATCCTCGGTCGCGTTGGTGCCCTGGTATTCCCGCTCGTAGCGGAACAGGCCCACGGAATACGTGGAACGGCCCCTCGTCCACGTGCCGTCAAGGTCGGTGCGCCGCTCCAGGATCACCTGGTTCGTGGCCGTCGGCAGGGGGATCGTCGAGAACACCGGCGACCCGCTCGGGTCCAGGACCACGTTCCCCTGGGCGTCGTGAACCAGTTGCTGAGTCCGCAGGAGGCGTAGTTCCGAGTCGGTGAACAGGGTTTCCGCGTACCGCAGGTCCAGCGAGGCGAATGGGCCGGTGTACGAGACCGAGGCGCGGCCGGTGTGGCCAAAATATCGCTCGCCGAATGCGACTTCGCTCGAAATCGACGGCGGACGGTTCCAGCGCACACCCGTTTCCCAGAACGGGCCGTCCGTATCGTTGAGTTCCTCCGCGCCCTGGAAGTCATTGGATTCGTATCCGCCGGCCGCGAACAGCTGGGTGCTCGCGCTCACGCGTGCATTGGCCTCGGCGCGGGTCTGGTCGAAGCGCACGCGCGCGCTTGGAACATCGCTCTGGGTGAGTTCTTCGCGTCGGCGCTCATATGCAAGGCTCCAGCCATATCGCTCGAACCGCAAGCCGCTCGTGAGCGACGCGGTAACCAGATCGCTGTCGGACGAGGGAATCTGGCCCTCGTAGTCGGCGTGCTGTGCCCGGAACCGCGCCCGAAATCGGGCGAAGTCGCCAAACTCGTGCTGGATCCTGGGACCCCCACCATACGTCGTGACGTTCGTCTGCTCGCCCACGACGGCGAGGCTGCCGATCGGAAGCTCCGAGCTTTCCGGAGACAGGTTCTGCTGCGTACGGGTCGCGTCCGCCTCGAGGAACAGTTCCTGGCGCACCACCGCCAGGTTCCCCTGGGCCGCGACGCGCTGATTCGTTGTATTCCGGCTCGAATCCCGCGCGTAGGAAAGGCCCTGTGCCTGATAGTCGAGCTGGCCCTGTGCCCGCAGGCTGCGGCCCTCGAGGCGGAATCCGGGAGTCAGTTCGGTCACGGTGTCCGATTGCTCCTCTCGCGACGTGAGAGCCACGTTGTCCGTATAGATTTCGGACAAACGGACCCGGGGCGTGAACGACCAACCGGGCGGGAGTTCCCCGGCCTTCTCCGCCGGACGTCCAACGGCGCCGTAGGCGCCGCCGGTGCGTGGCGGCGGAAACGCTTGCGTCGTCGTCGCGTCGTTCGCGGGGTCCGCCGCACTCGCCGCGCGAGGACCGGTGAGCACGGCGACCAGCAGTCCCACGCTGGCCCCCGCGAGCACCATGGAGCGCACGCATGTCCGTCTCGGCGTCACGGGCGGCATTCCGAGCCCCGGATGCAGCATTCCTCAGTAGCCGCCGTAATAGCCGTAACCGTAACCACGGACGCTCTTGTTCAGCAGCAGCCCGACGCGCGTCGTCGACTGGTCGATCAACTGGAGCGACTGTTCAACGAGCTTCT
>Ga0209918_1001771_pt1 | contig 11033 bp, 21 predicted proteins | sample SalPonD_shore_MG_FD_185712 | JGI IMG/M metagenome (GOLD analysis project Ga0209918, IMG submission 185712) | Salt pond soil microbial communities from South San Francisco under conditions of wetland restoration - Salt Pond MetaG... | ecosystem: Environmental > Aquatic > Marine > Intertidal zone...
TCTACGACCCCCAGTCAGAGCCCACAATCAATACCAACGGCCATCTTCATGCCGTGATCACCTCCCTCAAAAAAGGGATCAAATATCCTGAACCAGATCTGGAGAAGATCATTCTTGATCATTATTCCAAAGATGAGGTATCCGAAGTTCTCCACCATTTGCTTTCTCGTGGAGAACTCGAGAGAGTTCCGGTCAAAGATCTGGCTGGGAACAAGCAATACAGGAGGCCCTGAGATTTTATGGCAATCGTAAAACTACTACCCGAGGAGTTCACACTTCTCGAATTCTATATCAACCAACATGGTCAGGTCGTGGATTTCGTAGAACATCCATACATCGACCATGAGACCATTGATCTGCATGTCCGTGTCACTGACATGGACTTTGATCAAGTTATCCGCAAGTTGCCCTACCAATGGGAACTTGAGCTCACATCAATTGAGCTAAAGAATCACGGAACTGGAACCGATGTAAAATTCCAGATCAAACGACACCTGGAAGGAGCTGCAATGTCGCAGCAACAACCAGCTGCTATCTATTTTTAGGTGAATACAAAATGCAAGTATTAGAAGCCCAAAGACGAACATTTCAGCAATTTCTCGATGAAGAGTCGAGATCGAAGAACAAAGAAATTGGCTATGACGCTGCCAATTACGCACAGTATACACATCCTGTTGAGGTATGTTCCCAGCACCAAAGACCTCTGGTCAAGATGCTGAAGACACATAAATGTCCCTGGACCTGCCCGGAATCAGGCTGTGGATTTACACTACCACTGCGAAAAGCACGTGCCTCGAAAGTACATACACAACAGGGATCTGTTGGTGAGGAACGAGTTTCAGTCAATCTGATCTCTTCCACTGGTCGAGTGATGCCAGGCATTATACCGGTATCTGTTTATCAAGATCTCATCAAATTTGGTGAGATCACTGTGGAGCTGGTCGAATAATGACTGGAGCAACAGAGGAAGATCTTGGCTGCATCCATAACGGAAGCTTCCACAATCATGCCAGTGACTGTGAAAGGAGGAGAAGAGAGGATATTGTACGCCATCATATTCTAGAGATCCTCCAAAAGAAATCCCCGGATGTGGTGGATATTGTTGAACTTGCCGGAGAGACACTTAATTCTCCTCGTTATATCCTTCTCCGGTTGAGAGAACTGGAGAAAGAGGAAAAAGCCGGGATAGATGGCGACTATGCTTGGGCTATTGGTCATAACGGAGGTCAAAACCATGAATAGTTCTCTCAAAATGGCTGTACTTCTTGCAGGAATCATCATCGTATCCATTGTAGGTTCATCCTTCGTCTATCATCTGGGTTACCAATCTGGTTACCAGTCAGGAAACCAGTATGGCAACAAAAATGGATTTGACCAGGGTTATGGCCTTGGTTATGGAAACGGATATGACCTGGGATACGAGCATGGAAATTCTTCTGGCTATCAGAAGGCCATCAATGATACGGTCCCAGTTATCAATCAAACCGATTACTTCAGCCATCTAGTTGATGCCTATCACTATAATGTCAGCTGTGGTGGTTTCAAGATGGCTACAATATATCTCAGAAATGGTGAGACGAATTTCGAGTATTTTCGAGTTGATAATACCTGGGACTGCAAACTCACAGTGATCCCATCAGAATATATCTTTGTTATCTTTTACATGGATGTTCATTTTGCCAGAATGCATTATACCCATTTCTACCATTTGGTGCAACTGGCAAACGGCAGCATCATCCAGACGGATACGATGATCTACACACTTCATATGGAGGCGATGATCTGATGGCAGCTGAGACAACATCCGACACTGGTTCCCAGAACTCCCACGACAACTCGTCTGAAATCGGGTTGTTCCTGATTGTTGAGCATTTCCCAAAGGATGGCCGTGCACCCGAGAAATACAAGGTTATCGATCACTCAGATGAAACTGAGAAGATCATCAATATCTGGGTCAATGATTTTCCTGAACTGGAAATCGCCAAGACCTACTCTATTCCCATATCGGGTCATGATCCAAAATGGGGACTCCAGCTGAGGAAGAAAGAATTTGATGAATTCAAGGATGTTATCCAGCAGGTCCAGATGGATGCTGGTGAGCAGCAAACCCAGCAATCTCCTGAACAGGTAACAGCTGATGAGAAGGAAAAACAGACTACTGAGGTTCATCCAGTGGAGACCACCAATGATGGCACCGTCCCATCACTGGAGAAGAAAACGACTCAACCAGTCGAATATACTGGTGAGATCGATACTTCCTATCAGCAGCCAAATACAACTCTTCCCCAGGACTTTGGATCACTGATGTCAAAGATGCCACCAATTGAGGAGGCAAGGGAATATTTCGAGTATATACAACAAGTCAAAACTTCCGTTCTGGATAAAAAGAAAGATCTGACCAAGATCGGTGACAAATGGCATGTTAACCGATCGGGGTGGGAGAAGTTCTCATCCATGGGTTTCAGCTACCGGATCTTACCAATTACCCCTATGGAAGCAAAGATCACAATGCAGCGTTACATAGTCTATGGAAAGAGATTCATCAAAAATCCACATACTGGGAAAACGGAAAAGGAGAAAATTATCGACGAGATGCGAGAGGGCTGGGAATATACCGTTTTTGTAGAAGTAACAACTCCCACTGGAGTTCGAGTCGAGGGTACTGCTATCTGTGAGCAATACGAGGATGGCACCAACCTGACAAGAAAGCACGACGTCTATACCAAGGCGGAGACCCGCGCGTTCAACCGGGCCATGTCCAAGGCTACCGGTCTTGGAGAAGTATCAACGGAGGAGATCAATTAAGATGTCAGAGAATCGAATGTACCCTGGGAGATCCCGCCAAGAATCATCCCAGAGTGAGACAAACGATAACGAACAACCGGCTGAGGTCATTCACAATATGTTTGCCAAGTTTGTGAATAAAAATACTGTAGATCAAACTGTTGATTCTGCAGATGATCTAGTGCGTGAATTTCTTGAATTCAATAAAAAAGCACCACATCCAGAACTGATGAGAACTGAGCACAAGACAATTGAGAAAGAGGTTCCCTATCCCTGTCATAATTGTACTACAAAGACCAGGATGTTCTGTATCCGATGTTCATCATATACCTGTGGCAGCTGCGAGATAGGGTCATGCTATGTACCCAAGGATCAGGTCTGCACGCAATGTGGTGGGATCTGTACAATGGTCCCCGATCTGACGTTGAAAATGTGCTGCTCTGATTTTGCACGTTCCACCATGGCTTTTGCCCAGAAGATGCCAGAATCCCGTGAAAAGCAGGTTGCACTGAATCAGATCCGGGACATCAAATACTGTCAAAACTGTATCAATCGGCTGGTAGCAGCTGATATTGAGGGGGCTGTTCGATGATGTCTATTCCTACAAAACCAAGCAAAAATTTTCAGTCAGAACGATGGGACCTTGCTGAGTACATCCATAATCATCCCAATCTGACGAGGAAGCAGTTGAGAAAATATACGAAGATGCATCCGGATGATTTTGACGAGGCCATGCGATTATTGATCAAATCAAATCGAATTGAGATGATAACGATACAGCCAAATGAACGTGTCAATCGTTATTCCAAGGTTTGGAGATGTACTAGACGCTGTATAGTGGGACCGCACAGACATCGACTCAAAATTAGGAGGACTGATCTCTAGTGGCAATGAAACAGCGTTTTCTCATGATTGTGATCATGCTCAGTCAATTTGAGAAGATCAATGAGACTTCAAATGGGATCGGGATTTTCCATGCCAGGGCAATGAGATTGGAAAACGGGTCACAGATATTTACCAAGCTGATCTACTATGGGCATCATCCTCCAGAGGCAGTAATTGGCAAGCAGAAATACCGCTGCGATATCGAGTTCCATGAGAAGGATGGTGATATATCATATGTCCTGGTCAACGACAAGGAAAAACGGGGGCCATCGAGATTTGAACCCGTCGAGCCAGATAGCCAGGAGACAACTACAAAGATTGAGAAAACAGAGAAAAAAGAGTGGCCTGAAAAATCAGTACACCAATTGGAGAACAATCAAACTGTCCTCAATGCTCTTCATACTTTCAAGAATGCAGATGGTCCGGAGAAGCTGAAATGCATTGTCCTCCTAAAATCAGCAATTGGTGAGACTGATCTGGTAGAACAGGGCAAGCTGGGGCAGATGCTGCCAGTTGATCTATTCAGAGAATATTTCCCCCAGCAGCTTGATGATCTGGTCGAGGTTCCAGCTGAGTTACTTATCGAGAATATCACAGATTTGACACTCAAGCATACGAGAAGCAATGATCCCGAAGAAATCAAAAGGATCAAGTATGATATCGCAGCCAACAAACAGCTGCTAAATTTCATCAATGATAAACTTGGAATTGATACAGATTCAGATAAATCCGAAAATCAGGATGATCAGCTAACTGAGGAAGAAGTGATAGCTGCAATTGAGCAGAAGAATCAGGAACGTGCTGCCGAACCCGATGATTTAACCAATGTCCCAAATGTTGGCCCAAAAACCGCCGAGAAACTGGTAGAAGCCGGGTATACCAAGATCCATCAGTTGGCCTATCCCGAGAACCTCAATGGGTTCGAACATCTGGTAGAGACAGTTGGATCCACAACTGCAGATAAAATTCACAAGGCTGCAAGACAATATATCTCAGATATCAGGAAATCTCAGGAGAAACTTGAGAATAAGGTAGCTGAGATACAGAAGACCAAGGAAAAGACACCTGATCCCCCACAGAAGGAAGAAATAGAACAGGCCACCCAATCACTGGTCGAATTGCAGCAACATACCGAGGTTGAACCAGATGTGGAAAAACTTGAGGAACTGGCAATAGATCTCAAGTTTAGTATTACCAGGGCACTGACAAGAATCAATTCTCTCAATTATGTACCTGGCTTTCGGACCTACCGAGCCAGTTGGTCATCAACCAAACCTCGAAAGATCATTCTGCTCAAACACTGGCCCAAGTACCTGAATGCTGAGCAGCGAAAGACCCGGGAGGAGATACTAGAGCTCAACGGGAAATACATGCTATCAGGTGCCAAGATTGGTACTATCATACATGAGCATGTGGAAGTATCCCGCCAATTCGAGAAAAATATCCTTGACGAGGGCTGGGAACTGGTTGCCAAGGAACAGGTTGTTTCTGTCCCCGTGGAGCATCCTGACGGCGGTCTAATCCAGCTGGTCGGTCACGTTGATGCCATCTACCAGCATATCGAAACCGGTCAGAAAATTGTGGTTGACTACAAGACCCGCAAATCAGAAATGATTCTCAAACTCTGGAATGGAGTGCAGGATAGATATACTGAACAATTCTATCCCAAGAAGGTCCAGGATAATTTCAAGCAACTAATAGTGTATCAGCACTGGGCTGGCAAACAACCTGGTGCACTGATAGAATTTGGCCGTAATAAGGGCGAGGTCAACCACCAGTTCAACGAGTATGATCCCGAGCTCTGGGAATCACAGAAGCGGTTTTGGTTTGACATAGCCACCATCGAGACCAAGGGTGAACTTCCACCGCATTGCTCAGAGGACCCACTCCATTTCCCATGCAGTTGGGGAGAGGGGAAGACACAACAACGCTGCCAGTTCTTTGGCTTTTGCTGGGAGGAGTATCTCTAATGACTGTAGAATATATCCGACCACAGCAGATCAGGAGAGAATTGCTGCGAATCATAGAGAAACATCCTGGAATTCCCAGCTCATCAACTCGTGTGAGAAAATACGCCAGTATCAAACTATCTGACCAGATGGCAAGATATCATCTCGATCGTCTGGAGGCATCCGGCCAGATCGAGAATGTCAATGGTCGCTATTATATCGGTGGATCCGATACCTCGGTCAAACTAGAGCATCATCCCCGATGTCTGTGTAAAAAATGCAATGGAGGCAACTAATATGGAAAAGTCAGAACAAAATCAACCCACACGGCTGGATACATGGTTTGATCCTTCCCAGCTATCAGATGATGCTATCAATTTTGATGACATCAGAACAACAGAGAGAAAATCCATTCTCAACAGATCCAAGATAGAATATGTTGACTGGAACTGCAATCCCTTTGTGGGATGCGGGCACTCCTGTCAGTATTGTTATGCCAGGATGATTGATCTCAGGTTCAAAAAAGTTCCCAATGCCGTTGAATGGCATAAGCCCCAGCTGGTAAAGAATTACATGGATCTCATAGAGAAGAAAATTCATCTCGTGGGCAATGATGAGGAAATATTTTTATCGACCATGACCGATATTTATGGAGCAGATGTCCATAACCTTGGAGTGGCAAGAAAGATAATAACCAGATTTCAGGAAGCTGGTCTCAAATATCGATTACTTACCAAATCAGGGCAAGTCGTAAAGGATGCTGATTTATTCGCAGGATACAAAAAGGGGCTTGTCGGCCTATCAATCACCACAGACAGAAATAACAAGAAAATGGTAAAGAAATGGGAACCAAGAACAGATGACATTGCTCATCGATTATGGGCATTAAATTATCTTAATGAATGGGGTGATATCAATCTCTGGGTATCTTCTGAACCCTTCCTGCCAGAAACTGATTTCTATAATTATTTGCTGGATATTATCTACTATGGTGGTAATAATCTCAAAGAAATTGTTGTGGGTAAGATGAATTACCAGGCTGGGATGGATGACAAATTTGATTGGCAAAATGTAATTACCATGATTGAATATTATCGAGATTTGCAGCCTTCAATTAACTGGCATTACAAGAAAGAGACGACCAATTATTTCGAGAAGCATTATCCCGAGATGACCCCTGAAGGAGGCTATCCCTAGTGGATTACAAAGGAACTCTGATCCAACTGGCATGCCTTCTTGGACTTCTGTTAGAATACCTCATAGTTATTGTTGCAATATTTTGGAGGTATGGGGCAATATGATTGATATACAAATTGCCGAGGTAGTCCATTGTGATGATGATATCGAGATCATCTATATTGATGCATCGGAGTACCCGAGAAATTGGATTGTGTTCGCCAAGAGCAATTCCATTCTCCATATTTCGAAATCATTTTTCAAGGATGGCAAGCAAGTCACCATTCCAGAGAAGCTGATGAGCATCAAGTCAGAGGTTGTCAAACTGGTGAAGAAATACTGGGGATGTATTCAGGAATGACGACCTGGCACAAACTCCACAAGCATTCGTCAGAACATATGCCAGAGGTTGATGATAATTCAGTCCATCTCGGAGTGACATCACCACCATATAATGCGAACAAGCCCTATGGTCGCAAGAACAGATTGAATCCGGACGGCCATGAGAAGGATCATGATCACAATAGTGATGCTATTCCCTGGGAAAATTATATACCAAAACATCGCCGGGTTATTGCTGAGATGTTTAGAGTGCTTGTTCCCGGTGGCCGGTTCTGCGTCAACGTGGGCACTGTGGGGAGATACAAACAGGAAGGTGATACACCATACCGGGCAATCCCATTGGACGTGCTGTGGTGGTTTCTATGCGTGCAGGCAGGCTTCATTTTCGAGGGCAAGATCATCTGGTCAAAAATTAATGGGGAGAAATCAGGATCACATGGCAGTTGGAGAACATACACCAGACCAATTATCCAGGACATGCATGAATATATTCTGATTTTTACAAAACCATTTCCTGATGGATCAATTACCATGGCGAAGGACCCAGATCATCCACGATTTACCATGACAAAACGGGAATTCCTCGACCTTAGAAAATCAGTCTGGCAGATCAGGGCAAAACCTGATACTAGGCATCCTGCAATATTTCCACAAGAATTACCTGAGAATCTGATACAATTTCTTACTGGGCCAGGACACACGATCATCGATCCATATGCCGGTTCTGGGACCACTGCTAGAGCTGCCAAAGCACTATGTAGGAACTCAATTTCCTATGAGATTGTGGGCGAATACTGGCCTCTCATTGAGGATGTCACGCTTCAGACATCTCTCGAGAATTTTGTTGAAGCTTGGTTTTTGCAGCAACCAACACCCAAGGGTGGAACTGCTGCTGGAAGTGATTAGAAATGACAACACCACTATTCAACGAGAAACTAGACTCAAAGGGACTACGAACGCATTGTCCCTATTGCAATACCAGACTCACCAAACGGAATGTTGGTCGAGGAGGAGGAAAACCAAAAGGAGAGACCTGTTCAGGTTGCGATACCTATATTCACTATAATCCCCTTCTAGACCTCCCCTACAATGATACTAATATCCCAATTGAGCAATCAAAACGGGAGATACAAGAATATCTCCTGGACATGGGTTTAAGGAAAATTGGTTGGTCTGTGGAGTTTCTTGATAGTTCAAGATCCCACGTACTCGATGCTGTTTTTGAGGATGGCACTGGTTTTCATATCTCCCTACCAGCTATTGTGGAGAGCAAGGACGATACTATTGAAAAACAGATGATGCGTATCTTTTACCACTATATCAAGGCCATTTCTGTGGTCTACCAGCTGGGTATCCTCTCAAAATCAGAGATGATGCTTGGACTTCTCAAAGTTGGTGAAAGCAACCTGGGGAGGGTAGTAAACACGGATCAGATGCTATCGACGATGGCAAATGCAACAAAACTACTTGGAGGGGATACTCTTGACTGAATACGATGTTGATGACTGGTTTGAATTAAAGCACCAGGTAGATGAATTAGAATCAGAATGGGGATTATCCGATGAGGAGGAAGAGGCATGATTGAAGAAATGAAAAATTCCGATAGACAAGAGTTAAAGAGAATAATTGATTTGTATAATATATCGTATTTCTTTATTTGTCCTGATTGTGGTGATAAAAGATTTTCTTCTACATCGCTTAGTGAATTTAATTTATTAATGTGTTTGAATTGTGGCTGGGTTTTCAATGAGGAGGAAGAGGCATGACTACTGATTGTGGTTTTGTTGCCATTGTAATCTTTGGCCTCCTAGATCTTAGCTACCTACTAATCATGATCTGGTACATGCTCTTTAGGTATCACCCTGAAAACGAATTTGAACCAGGACAGTATATCGAGGATACCTATAGTGTCTGTCCCGACTGTGGGTCCACCGATTACATGGAATTGGATCAGTACGATCCCATCAATTATGTAGGTGATGATCGGTTCAGCTGTCTTGCCTGTTCTGCAGTTTTCTATGAGCCAGATTTCAAAACAGAATGGTATCGTAGATCTCCAAATGGTGGATTTTTCTATGATAAGGTGGTCAATGAGGAGTCGATCTTTGATATCGATCCAGAGGAGGAATTTTGAGATGACTGCAAATAGCCCCTATATCAATAATCCAATTCTGTATATTGATAATCTCATAGAATTGATAGAATCAAAGGCCAACTCTCCAAATAATAAAATGGATTGGAAGGAGGCAAAGCAACATTTCCAAACTCTCAGAGATATTATATCCCGGACGGATTTGACAAACAACGCTGATCTTTATCTCACTATAGACCAGATGGCTGAGTATACTCATCATGTTTGGGCCCACTGGATGAAGTATTTTATCAGAAAATATCCTTCCCGATACCAAGCTGTTGGAAGGAGAATATTTGATATTCCATCCAAAGATTTTGAGAGATGGCAAGATCAGATTGACAGCAATTGGGATCTTCCAGATGATCAGAAGGCATCTGATTATGCTTTATTTTTGGAAATACAGAAAAAGATGAAACTAGGGGTTATTAAAGAAATTAATAACAGTCATCAACACGAGTACAAAGAGATGGCGAGATGGTCAGCTCTATTTGGAGAGTATCGTGATACAGGATATATGATTTGTGCTGATAATGATTGTATGGAGATTATCAGCAAGAAAAAATTCCATGCTCTGAAGGAGGAGAATTAAGATGGCAATTGGCAATATATCGCAATTTGATGATGGGTCCTTTTCATTCGTATTTCGAGGAAAACTCAAAACTGAGGAAGAAAAAGAGATCAAGATGACCGAATTAACCATAAGAATGTCAAAGGATGATGCTGAGCAATTCGCTGAATTTGTCATGTTCTGCAAGGAGGATGAGGAGGAAGAGAACCAGTATGCGGAACTGGATCGTAAAATTGGAGGGAAAAGAGGATGAATGATACACAGATAGCTACCTACGGGCTTATACTGATTTCAAACGTGATTATCCTCTGGACTGTGGTCTATCTTGTTTTCAAGTTCAATGACTGGCTGTCGTCAAAAGTGGAGAATATGGAGGCTGAATAGACAAATGATAGAAGCAGAAACCATCAATGAAATAATTAACAATTCTGTCGATGACCGGATTACTGATCTGGTTGTTGCTAAGACCAAGATCCAGCAGCTGGATATCCGAGGTGATCTTCCATGAGTGAGGCCATCAAACCAGTAGATCAGGTCGATACCAGTCCAGAACTGGTAACAAACGAGGACCTGAAAGAACAGCTGGATGATCTGGGGAAAAGGATACGGAAAATGGAAAACCTGCTGGACCAGCTGTACAAGAGGATCGAGCTGGTATTTGCAACAACCGAGTGAGATACTCAATACAAAAACTGAGGAAAGACAATGGCTGACAAGAACAAGACACCAGACAAGGTGCCCTATCATATTCTGCTGGATGCAGCAATGAAAGAGAAGTGGGAGAAGAACCTGCCCTCCGGGTTCAGTTCTCTTGCTGATTTCATGCGATCTGTGGCTGATATGTACTTCGAGGGAGAACTTGCACATGATTCTGCTGGTGGCATGGACCGGGACCAGGTGGAGGAGGTCAAGCAGATCCTTCAGCAATTTGAGAACAAAATCATTGAACAACTCAAGTTGCTGCGAATCGAGATCACCTCGGCCGAGACAGCTGCCAAGCAGAGAAAACAATCTACCGCCCAGCTCTTCAAACAGTCCGGGATCGAGCAGCTGAAAAAATTGTGGCTGAAGGATCCCGAGATTATTCAGTATACCACCATGGACCAGCTAATCAGCCACATCCCCTACGAGTACGAATTCCTCAGGGAATACGCCTATGACGCATTTGTGAAATTAGAAGAGGAGGGATATCTGA